>Ga0268262_10001625_pt1 | contig 27437 bp, 18 predicted proteins | sample TergutNc150P3_FD_190354 | JGI IMG/M metagenome (GOLD analysis project Ga0268262, IMG submission 190354) | Nasutitermes corniger P3 segment gut microbial community from laboratory colony in Florida, USA - Nc150 P3 (SPAdes) (version 2) | ecosystem: Host-associated > Arthropoda: Insects >... | reverse complement strand
TTCGCGTCGAAGATGTAGAGCGAACCGCTCTTCACCTGCTTCGCGGAGAAGAACTTGATCACGCCGTTCTTCGATACGGGGCTGGGGCCGGCGGTGAAGCTGGCGGCCGCTACCTTAACAGGAGCAACAGTCACGACTGCGGCTTTCGGCGCGGCCGGGATCTTGGTGTTGCCGGAGGCAATACCGACACCGATTTCGTAGGTGCCGAGCGCGAGGCCGGCGGCGCTGAAGAAGTTGTCGCCTCCGATGATGTCAACCGTCACGTTGTACTTGCCGGCTACTGTAGGTAAGGCGGTGAGGCCGTTGTACTTCACGGTGATCGACGACACGCCTGTGCCCTTCTTCATTGTTACAGGGCCGATGCCGAGCGTATCGGGTTTACCGACCTTGTGACCGACCGGGATCGAGTAGTTCAACCACGACGTGTCAATCACAGCCTTCGTGATCGTGTAATTACCGAGAACAAGACCAGGAGCGGCGTTGAAGTTCGAACCGCCCGCAACGTCCACCGTAACCGCGTATGATCCCGCGTTCGTAGGTACCGTCGTCGAGCCGGCGTACTTCACGGTCAGCGCGCCCAGCGTGGCGACTGTGGCCGTTGTGTCTTTGCTCTTCACGTTCGCGCCGTTGGTGTCCGCGGTGTAAACGTTGGACACGCTCAACGTAAAGTCGGCAGCGAGCGGGGTCTTCTTCTTGATCTCAAACGTCTTGGAGGCAGTTGCGTCCTCGTAGGCGTCAAGACCGCTCGCGACAACCGTCGCTGTTCCGGCGTTCTTGTTGTTCGTGTATTTCAACTCGTAGTCCTTGTTCGCTACCAAGACCGCGCCCGGAACGACAACATCGCCCGCGGTCGTGCTCGGCATCTGGACTCTGACCTTGCTGACGTCGAGCTTGATATCCGAACCCGTGTAGGTGAAGCCGGCGGCCAAGTAAGCGCTGTCAACAGTAAATGTCGCGGCGGCCATGCTGACAGGCGGCACGAGCACCGTGACCCGAGCCTTGCGAGGAGCGTAGGCCGAAGCCTGGTAGCCGTCGTAAGTGTTGGTCACCTTCACGCCGAAGTACAAGACAGACCCTACGGAGTCGGGAGCGGTAGCCGTGTAGTTGAACGTCTCGCTTCCGTCGACGAGCTGCCCGGTCGTGTCATGGGCGTTCGCCGAAGCGTACCTGAACCACTGATACGAGAGAACTCCTTTGCTGCCGGCCGGGGCCGTAGCGCCGACCTTGAGGCCGACCGTCTTGCCGAAGCGTACCGTGGTGTCGCGCGGGCTGTTCGTCGCGAAGGCCGGCTTCGCTTCGGGGTTGATGGTGAACGTGCCTAGATCCCAGCCGAAAGCGCCGCTGGTCGTGGGGCTCGTTTTGATGTTCATATCTCCGGTGCCGGTGACAATCGCTTTCACCGAGTAAGTTCCGGCTTCTACCGGCCCGCCCGCTATGGAATCCTTAGCGGCTTTAGCGTCCGAGCCGTAGTAGGCGATCGCGAGCGCGCTGCCGTTGCCGCCAAGCTCAAGGCCGGGAAGCAATCCCGGAGCCGGATCGATCTTCTGCTCCCTGCCGTTGTAGAACTTAGAGGCCGGGAAAGCCGACAAATCGAACGCCGCGTCCGCGCCCTGCGTACCGGGATCCAAGACCAGCACGTTCACCCTAGTGTTGTTGCTGGCCGTGCTCGCGACCTGCACCGACGCCGCGCCTCCGGCGAGCTGGTAGTTCTTCATCACCTCGCTGCTCTCAACCAAAGACACGGTAGCCGTTATCCCGCGCCCCGTCCCGCGGTTCGCGTTGTCGATCTTAGCGTCGGAGATCACGTAGTCTGCCACGTTAGCCGCCGTCTCGGACCCGACCAAGCCGCTCCCGAAAGTGATAGCGAGGTAAGATTTGGCTTCGCCGATGCTGCTGTTCGTGTCGATAAACGTCGTCCCATCGTAAATCTTCTCGCGGGCAGGCGATACCGTCGCGATGGCCGGAGTGATTGTCTTCTTGAGGATCGTGAACTCCTTCGCCACCGACCCGGTGTAGTTCCCCGTACCGGTCACCACCACCTCGGCCGCTCCCGCGTTTGTCTGGTTGATCTCTTCAAACGTCCCGACCGCGGCCGTCAGGTTCAGCGCGTAGTCCATCGGTTTCCCCGACACGTCGCCCGCGGCCACCGTGCTCGCCGTCAGAGTCGCGTTGCCCTCCCTAACCGAAACTGCCGGAGTCACAACGTCGCCGGTATACGGATAGCCCGCCGCCGGCGTCGTGATGCTGACGGTTATCTCTCCGTTTTTCACCGCTTCTTCGATGTCGCGAGCCGTAATCTCAAAGGGTATCGTCAAACCGTCATACTCCCACTTTTCCAAAACAACCCCCGTCGAAGACTTTTTGCTTCCTTGGACTTTAGCCGTCACCTCGTATGTGCCGACGTCGATCTGCCCGCTCTTGTTCAGGTTGCTCGCCGTGGCGGTTGCAAGAGTGAACGTCGCGCCCTTGGCCCCAATCGTCCCTATTTTGTAATAAGTCGTCGCGCTCGCAGCCACATCGCCGCCGGACGCATTTTCCCGTTTTTCAAGATTCTTCAAATCTCTGTATACAACCGTGTCGATGGTTCCGAATTCCCCTTCGTCGACTTTCGGGCCGCGGAACGTATACGTTTTCGAACGTCCGTAAGAAACCGTATTGGCCTCGGCGTCCACGTCGAAGTCATTCGCCTGCATATCGCTGGCCGCGATCTTCAGCTCTTTCGCAAACGTGTAAGCCGCAGTAAGCGCGTTGAAGTTGTCGCCCGCCGCGATCGTTATGCGGACGTTGTAGTTGTCCGGAACGGTCGGCAAAGCCGCGCTCCACACATTCCCGGAGCCTGTTTTACGTTTGAACTCGGTTGTCACTACGCCGAGACCTGAGTGGGTGGCATTTTTGAGTTCAATCACCAAATCATCAGGAAGCTCTTCGAGACTTCCGGATTTTATCGGAACGCCTCCGCTGGACTTCGACGTATTTTCAAGCGCGTCCTCGACGTCACTTATGTTCAACCAATCCGTGACGGTATTTCCCGTACCCGTCCATCCCGCCTTAGCGATGACGAAAGAGTCGACCACGAAATCGGAAGTGTCGCGCAGGTTCGTCGCCCCGGAAATGTCAACTGAGACAACGTACTTCCCGGCGTCCACAGGATGCGTAGATGTCGCCTCTTCGCCGTTATACTTTACGGTGATAGTAGCCGCCGTGGCCCCTTGGTAAGCCGCGGTCGCCAAAGCGACGGTTGCGGACTTAGCAGTTCCCGCGTAACGCAGATCGCTGGTGGTTGTAGGTTTCGTTACGGTAAGAAGGTTCTTTGTAACTTTTCCTTTTTTAATTTTAATCGATCCCTGAATTTTGTACGTATTACCTGACGCGTCTGGTTTGATTACATAATTTGTCGGGCTCTTCAGAGTTATCGTAACATCTGCGTCCTTAGCGGCGTACATATTGTTGCTCGCGTCGCCGGAGGCCTGTTTCTCGTTGAACGCAACCGCGACCGTATAATCTTTGCTCGGCACAATCGCGCTTTCATTGTCGGCGAGACGCACGGTGATCAAACTGGTGTCGAGTTTGATGTTCGCGGTTCCGTTGGTATATTCAGGCCACGCCTCTTCCGCGATTTCAACAACCGCCGTTGCTCCGGCTTCACTCGTCGTCCCTGAGTTAGTGACATGTGTGAACAATTCCGCTTTCGCCACCGTCAGCAATTCGCTAGTCGGCAGCGCGATCGGAGTATTCCCCGTAGGCTTAAAGTTCCTTGACGAGTTTGAGACGACGATGTACGGCTTGTAATCCCCCGCATTGAACATCCCCGTCAGGTTGGTCGTACCAGAACTCTGTCTGTAGACCAAGCTCACTCCGTCCAAGTTGTCCGCAGCTGATTCCGAGGTTTTAGGCTTTATATAACCGTAAATCGAATCGCCGTCGAACGGGATTGTACGCGTATCTCTCGCTTCGTTGGTGTACGCCTCGAAGAAACTACCGACATACCCGTCGTTCGTGCTGCTCGTCGAAAGAGCCCGCTGACCGATTCTGAACGGGCTTGTCACCGTCCCGCCGTACAGAGTGTCGCCGGCGGTGTTCGCGATGCCTCCCGTTTTGGCTCCGTCTAATCCTGTTACCGCCGGCAGGAAAACCGTAATTTCGCCGGCGTCGTCGCCCGCGTCTACGTTTGTTCCCCATTTAACAACAACTTTAGACGCTTCAGCCGCGGTTCCTTCCTTAACGTCACCGGCGCTCCCATACGCGCTTGTTATAGGCGTATTAAGCCACGTATTGCCCGACTTTCTCTGCAAAGTCCAGTCCGGCTTAAGCTGTTCGTCCTTAAAGACAGTGTCCCTTCCCGTGATGACGACGCGGAACCCGTCCGAAATCTCGTAATCGTGTTTGGAAACGACGACAGTCGCGGCTTCGCTCGGAACTTCCGTCACCACGCCTCCGCTGGTGCTGGTGAAAAGCGTGAGAAGGCGCAATTTAAACGTGCCTTGTGAGGTCGCCACGTAAGTGAACGAAGTTGTCGTTACCGTTGTGTCTTTCCACCTCCGGTTTGCGTCAGTGATATTATCATCCCATGCCCCACTATTATCATACTTTCCGTAGATCTGCCACTTTTGTGTCTTCGCGCTCCCCGCAATTGTTCCAATCGTCGCAGAAAGCGTTACACTCTGTTTCAGTTTAAGATACGTATCTGAAGTCGGATTAGCGGTATACGACGGCGCGGGTCCGGGCGCAACGATGATATTAATTACCTTCCCTGAAGGAACTTCAGCACTCGTTCCGTCCGTGTTGGTAGTTGTCGCCGTGACATAATACCAAGACAATCCCGACGATGTGGGATTTATGGTAATTTTGCTGCCGGTCGTCCCCACAGCTTCGATCGTCCCGTTCGCTGTTCCAGTAACTTGGTCACCTCCGGTCGCTCCAGTCAGAGCTGTTGTCTTCCTATACCACTTGTAAGCGATCGTATGTGACGCGGCGGGAGATTGTATTGTCTGGATAGAAAACGACCCTGATGCTTGGGCGACTTTGATCGTGTCCACACTCGCCGAGGTGGCCGACGTCCCTGCTATAATTGTAGCCCCAGTCGCGGTAAAACTAGGAGCGGTAGGAGGCGTATTAACCGCCAGGGCCCCCCCCGCGAACATCAAAACACCGGCAACGCTCATAAGCCCCGCCGCTTTCCACATCGACTTAAGTAAAGTCATGTGCACTCCTTTTGTTAGTGTTGATAATTTTAAAGAATTAGACTCAGTAAAACCACTCCCCTCACTCCCCCTTCCGGTACCGCCACTACACTTCAAAAAGCTCATGTCCACTCCCTCCTTTTTTATTAAGGTAAAACGTTAATTTTCATCGCAAAAAAAAGCGCAAAGAATCCCCTAGGCTACGGTCGTAGCTTTTTCTTCAAAGACTGTTCCATCTGTAATTCAACGTCAGGCCCCTTCGACTTCGCTCAGGGACCTTTTCCCTTTGCGTGTAGTGTCAGGGGCTATTGTTGTCAGTCATTTGAAAGATTCCCTATAGGGTTCTCTCCTTTTTTTAGGCTGTTTGGGCCTGGTTATTGTTTTTTATCTTTTTAAATCTTATAATCCTTTAAACTTGTTTATCTCGGCGAAGCCAATCCTACAAATCCTAGTTCAGCCATCTTTTTCAGACCCTCCCCCCCAGGTTGAGCCTCTATATTACTATAATAGTAGTTATCTGTATTATTATTTACGCAACGGGCGTTAACGGCAACGTCAAAGGCAGGGCGAACACATGGGTTCGCCCCTACAACGTCAACTTCAACGGCAACGGCGGTATCAATACCGTCGTAATTGGTGGTAAAGCGGGTAAAATTGGTGAAATCGGCGTTTTTGGGCGCAAAAAAGGCGTTTAGACCCTGGGCGCCACGCGTCCAAAGTCCCTTTTCGGGTTGGTTTTCTTGGCTTTTCCTGACGGTTCTGCTTGTCAGGTTGCCAAATTTCTTGGGGTTTTGTGTTTTTTGGGGTTTTAGTTGTGTGTTACGATCCCTGGGGGGGGGGGGGGGTCGACGGGTCGTTTTGGCCGCTGAACGGCATCAAAGCGGTCGCGGCGGAGGGCGTAGCGGTGGCTATCACCTCGGCGGTACGGCTTAGGATGTCGGGTTTGCGGTGCGTCGTCGTGTTCTTTGTCATAGTTTTAGGTATCCCCACCTAATATGGTTCGCGCGTTTAGGAATACGGGTACAGCAAATGCCATATCATTACTATATTATATATGTACTGATACCGTAAAACCCACGGATTGCTTCTCCCGGAGGCCCGGTATACTAAATATATACTATTCCGCCGCCTATTATGTTACATTTTTTTTAAAAAAATACCCTTTTTTACTCAATCCAGCTCCAGGTCGCTTCGACTTCGCTCAGCGGCCTTTCGGGGGGGTGTCGGCTCATCTACGACGGCTAACCCTGTTTTCAAAACCCACCCGAACAACTAACACTCCGCTGACACACATCCGAGCGGTCGCTGAGCGAAGTCGAAGCGACCGGACGCCGGATCAAAGTCCGGTAATCTATACAAAAATAATTCATGGGATATCGGATGTCAAATTTTTTTTTATTTTTTTTCAGGGCTAGAATTTTGGGATTTTCCGACAACCGCAAAACGTGCCCTTGATAAACTCCATGACTTAGAAAACGGTTGCATTTTTGCACACCGAAACGTATATTTATAAGTATGGGGGGTAATGGATAGCTTTGGGTAAAAAGGATAAATTGATTGCTCGTTTGAAGTCTAAGCCGAAGGACTTTACCTTTGACGAGGCAATAGCCATTTTGGAACTTTGTGGGTATATCGTGTCCAATGCGGGGAAAACAAGCGGTTCGCGCGTGTGTTTCACAAAAGATCAAAAGGTTTTTAGAATGCACAAGCCGCACCCTCGCCGGGAGTTGTTGCACTATCAAGTTATGGAGTTGATTGACGAGCTTAAAGAAGAGGGGTTGCTATGAAAAATATGCTGAGTCACAAGGGGTATTTCGGAAGCGTTGAGTTTTCCGATGAAGATGATATCTTCCACGGCAAGATTATTGGGATAAACGACCGTATAACTTACGATGGGGATAGCGTCAAGAGTCTGAGGCAGGACTTTATATCGGCTGTCGACGAGTATCTCCGCGTCTGCGCTGGGTTGGGAAAAGAGCCTGAAAAGGCGGGGCAGGCTGACCCCGCCCCTACAAATTCAACGCATCTACTCGTTTCAATGACCGTTCCAGGCGGTTGAGCGCGGTCTGCGTCAACGTCAACAGATCAGCGACTTCCCCGTCATATCCGCCGGTTGTTCTTGGCCCATCAGCTGGAGGAGCGTGGGGGCTATGTCGGCTAAGGTTCCGCCCTCTCTCAGTTTTATGTCTCCGGCGCCTATTATTGTGAGGGGCACGGGGTTTGTGGTGTGCGAGGTCATGGGGGTGCCGTCGGGGAGTTTGGTTTGTTCGGCGTTGCCGTGGTCGGCGGTTATTATGGCGGCGCCGCCTAATTTTATTACGGCTTCGACGGCGTCGCGAACGCAGGTGTCGACGGCTTCGACGGCTTTTATTATCGCGTCGTAGACGCCGGTGTGGCCGACCATGTCGCCGTTGGCGTAGTTGCAGATTATCGCGTCGTACTTGCCGCTGTTTATCGCCTCAACCAATTTGTCCCTCACGCCGTAGATGCTCATTTCGGGCTGGAGGTCGTAGGTGGCCACTTTGGGGCTGTCTATGAGTATGCGGTCTTCGCCCTCGTACGGGTCGTTGCGCTGACCGTTGAAGAAGAAGGTGACGTGGGCGAATTTTTCGGTTTCGGCGCAGCGCAGCTGTTTGAGGCCGCGGTTTGACAGCACCTCGCCCAGGATATTGGCGTTATGTATTTCGGGATAGGCTACTATGAAGTTCCCGTCGTCGTAGTAGTGGGTCATGGCCACGAAGCACTTGGCGGGGGGGCCGTTTTTGCGGGCGAAGGCGTCGAATTTGGGTTCGACAAGCGCCTTGGTCAGCTGGCGGGTGCGGTCTAAGCGGAAGTTGAAGAATATCACGGCGTCTTTGTCCGTCAGTCCTTTGTAGTTCGCGGGGGTAAGGATGCGCGGTTTGACGAACTCGTCGTTAACGCCCTCGGCGTAGGAGGACTCCACGGCCTCCTTCCAGCTGTTCGCGGGGGCGCCTTCGGCGTCTACTATGGCCTTGTAGGCGAGTTCGGTTCTGTCCATGCGGTTGTCGCGGTCCATGGCGTAGTAGCGGCCTATGACGGTGGCGACCTGGCCTGTGCCGGTGTCGTCTATCCCTTTTTGCAGTAACGCCAAGTGTTCTAAGGCGGATTTGGGCGGCGTGTCGCGTCCGTCGGTGACGGCGTGGATGAGCACGTTTTTGAAGCCTTGGTCGCGGCAGAGTTTGAGCAGGGCGACGCCGTGGCGCGTGACGGCGTGGACGCCCTCCTCTTGGATGAGGCCTATGAGGTGGAGGTTGCCGCCGCTCTTCTTGGCGAAGTTTATGGCTTTGAGAAAGGCGTCGTTCGTGAAGAAGTCGCCGTCCTCCACGCTTTTGTCTATGCGCGTTAGGCTTTGGTAGACTATGCGGCCAGCGCCGATGTTGAGGTGTCCGACCTCGCTGTTGCCTTGGTAGCCCTCCGGCAGACCGACGCTTCGGCCCGAGGCCTTGATCAGCGTGGTGGGAAAACCGCTCTCGTAGGCGTCCGTGAAGGGGGTTTTGGCGGAGTAGATGGCGTTTGACTCTTCGGGGTTGCCGCGTCCCCAGCCGTCGCGGATTATTAGGCATACGGGTCGTTTTTTCATTATTTTGTCCTTTTGGTTTTGGGTTTTTGTTTTTTATCAACATCCATAGCATACAAAATATAATATATTTATATAATGATAAAGGTGACTTTTCGGACGATTTTAGTATTGACTATAGCGCTTGCCGCGGCCTCTTCGGCGTTTGCCGCCCCCGCCGACACCGCGGCCAAAGCCGCGCCGGCGGCCGTAGCGGCGCCGGGTCTCGCCGTCCCCATCCCCTACCAAGTCCCGCCCAGTCTCGCCGTGCCGAAGGTGCCGGACGAGAAGGGGCGGATCATAGTTGCCGACACGCTGCGGTTCCCGTGGCCGCCGTTGGACAGCGCCGCGGCGGCTAAGGCGGCGGCCGCCAAGAAGAAGTCCGCGAAAACAGCGCCGGTTGACACATCCGCGAAGACCATACACGTTGACACAGTGAAAATTCTAACCGCGGATACGGCATCGCACGAAGAGCCTAAAGCGGAGCCTAAGCCCGCGCCGCCGCCTATGCCGGAAATCAAGCGTCCGCGCACGCGCCAGGAGCTCGGCAAGATGTCCCGCGAGGAGCTCTACCGCCTCGCGTTCGGGCGCAACGCGCCGGAGAAGCCGCGCAACCTCACCGTGCGGTTGTTCGGGGAGGGGCGTCCGGTGGGCAACACCGAGATCGCCTACAACGAGAATTTCACGGCTTTCACCTTTCGATCCATGCCTTTCGCGCGTCTTTTGGACAGGCTGATCCTGCCGGCGGCGCGGGCGGCCGCCGGGGATTCGCTGGGGTACTTCAACAGCGAGACCATGACGGCCGCCGGATACAAGCTGCGCGTGGACGATATGAAGTTCGAGCTGCACGTCACCTTCCCGCCGGAGGACAAGGCCGTACAGTTCATCAGCCTCTACGGCGGCTACCAAGCGCCCGAGCCGCGCGGGGAGGAGATACCGCCGGCGGCCGTTTCCCTATACATAAACTACAGCATTGACGACAGGGCGCGGTACCTGTGGTACAACTATTACGACAATTACAGCGGCGGGCGGTACAAAGGCAACGACACGCTCATGCGCGATCCGGCGACCGTTAACGTCGACGGCGCTCTCAACGTCAGCGAGTGGGTTCTGGAGAGTTCGGGATGGATTAGGGAGCCATACGGCGGTGTGCCGTTTACTTGGGAGAACGTAAGGCGCGGCGACGCGCGCGTGGTGCACAACTTCGTGAAGCATCGTTCGCAGTTAGCCCTCGGCGACATCTCGACGGGCACCTCCATAGTGCCGGGGCCGGTGACGGGCGGCGTGCGCTACGAGCGCAACAGCTACTTTTTCGGCAACAACCCGAGCGACAACCTGAACAGCGTCACCTTCTTCATGCCGGAACCCGGGGAGGTGGAGGTCTACATGGAGGGGGTGTTCAGGCGGCGTATCTACCTACCCGCGGGGCACCATCAGCTCGGTGGGTTCGGCGGCGAGGTGGGGCGCAACCACGTGCGGCTGCTGCTGCGCATGGCGAACGGCATGACGGAGGAGATACCCTTTGAGTTCGTGCTCTCGAGCCCGCGGGTCATGACGCGCGGCGACGTGCGCTACGCGCTTGCCGCCGGCATCCGCCGCGAGTACGCCCCCTCTCCGGCGTGTTTCACCTACGACGCCCGCGAGCCGGTGGCTGGCGTCGACTACGCCTACGGCATCCACCACGCGGTGAACGCCGGGGTCTCCGCCGTGGCCTCGCGGCACGCCGGTCAGGGGGGGGCGCAGATATCGTTCGGCGTAGGCAATTTGGGATTCTTGGATACGCGGACGATCATCAGCTACTTAGCGGCGGAGCGGCTGATGGGCGAGCGCGTGGAGGCCAGCTACACCGCCGACCTTACGCGGCCGGTGGCGCGGTTCAACAGGCTTGTGACAGGAGATCCGGACAAGACCTTCTTGCCGCCGATATCATTCGCGCTAAGGGGGTACTACCAGACCGATTTCTACAGCGTGCGTATGTTCGACGAGCCGTTTGACGGCGTGAACGGCAGCGTCGGCGGCATCTCCGGCAACCTCGCCGTGGCTATTTGGAGGGGGAGCCTCTCCGCGTTCGGCGGCATGAACTTCTATAGGGAGACCGGGTTTGAGGTCGAGTACTACCCCAACGACTACAACTACGGCGTGAGGCTGTCGCAGGGGTTCGGCAGGTCGTACTTCTCCGCGGGCGCCGGGGAGAGCGTGAGGGGCAACGCGCGCTCGCCCTACTTCACGCTGAACTCCAGCCACGCCTTCGGCACCGACGTTAAGGTGAGGAACCACCAATTCTCGGCGTCGGTAAACGCCGGCATGAACTCGAGGTACATCCCGCCGGTCGAGGAGACGGATCCTACCGATTCTATGGCGTTCGACTGGTCTTACGGCGGGGTATTAGGCTGGCGCTGGGCGAACAACGCGACCGGCGCCGGCACGCAGGCCTACTCGGCGAACGTGAGGTTCGTAAACGACCAAAAGCCCACGGGATCCGCCTCGCTGCGCCACATCTACAACCGCGCGCGGCTGAACGCCAACTACGACCTCACGCTCAACGACTACCAAACCTACGACCGGCAGAACCACGCGATAAGGGGGCAGATGACCGGCTCGTTCATGTTCGCCGACGGTCTATGGGCGATGGGCCAGCAGGTTAGCAGCAGCGGCGGGTTCGCCTTGATAGACACCCGAGGCGACCTAAACGGCGCCAAGGTGCACATAAACCGCTCGCGGGCGACCGGCAACGGCCTTAGCCACAGCGGGTGGCTCGGCGCCGCCTACCACAACCGCCTCATGGCCTACAGCCCCACCGAGCTAACGCTAAGCCTGACCGACGTCCCGGTGGGCGCGTTCATGGATCAGAGCAGATACTACGTGATGGGCACCTACAAGCAGGGCTTCGCGCTCTCGATAGGCAAGCAGTCGCGTATCATAGCCGTAGTGCCCTTCGTTGAAAAGCGCGGCGGCAGACCGTTAAGCCACACGTACCTGACAATAGAGATAGACGGCGAAAACGACGAAGAGGAGTCCGCCTCCGCGCGCGCCGCCTTCACCAGCGAAGACGGAGTCCTGCAGATAGGCGGCCTGACGCCCGGATACAGATACCGCATAAAATTCCGCGCCTCCTCGCGCATAAAAGACGCGATCATAGACATCCCCGACGACGCCTCCGGAATGTACGAGCATCCTATCGTAGAAGTCGAACGAGAGGATTGACGTTATTTATTTTGATTATGGAGTTGATTTTATATATATTTAGATTGGAGATTAAAAACACGGTGTGTTGACTTTGCGACGCGAAGCGGCGCTTGTTTATCGTCGGGGCGTTGCGGGGCGGAGCCCCGCAGGGTGGGTAGCGGAAAACAAAAATGGGCGAAGCCCATTTTTGGTTGGAGCGAGGGAGGGCGCAGCCCTCCCCTTATATGAATTTGATTTTTAAACAAAGGCAACCAACACAATGAGCATACGCTGGTTAAGAAACGTCGTAATAGACGGTCAGAAAAGCACGCTTGAGGTACAGCTCGGCGACCGCCATATCGGCGACAAGTGTTATACGCGCATAAATGACGAGGTCGAGTCGTGGTTTGACAATTACTGCGGCGAAGAACGCGAGCAGATTATCGCGCAGGGGGTTAATATACTGAGGGCGAGGCTCAACGGCAGAAACGTAACTTATCCGAACGGACAGCAATATGACTGGCAATAAGTATTTGATCGTCCACGGCCACTTTTATCAGCCGCCGCGGGAGAATCCTTGGCTCGATATCATTGAGGAGCAGGAGTCGGCGGCGCCGTATCACGACTGGAACGAGCGCATCTACGACGAGTGCTACCGCCCCAACGCCTACTCGCGTCTGCTCGACGCCAAGGGGATGATCGTGGGCATCCACAACAACTACCAGAACCTCAGCTACAACATAGGGCCTACTCTCTTCACTTGGATGGAGCGTTACCACCCCGCCACGGTTCGCAAGATTATCGCCGCCGACAAGGAGAGCGCGGGGCGCTTTAACGGCCACGGGAACGCGGTGGCGCAGGTCTTCAACCACATCATCATGCCGCTCTCGTCGCGGCGCGACCAGCTCACGCAGATACGCTGGGCCAAGCACTTCTTCAAGAAGCGCTACGGGCGCGACCCGGAGGGGATGTGGCTGGGCGAGGCGGCCATCAACATGGATACCGTCCTCTGCCTCATAGAGGAGAAGATATCGTACGTGATACTCTCGCCCAATCAGGCGGAGTCCTACAGACGCATATCGGGCGGCGACTGGATGCAAACGCCGTTAGACACGCGCCGCCCCTACCGCGTCTTCCCGCGCACGCGCGAGGGCGCCCAGCTTGAGGGGCACCTCGACGTCTTCTTCTTCGACGAGGGGTTGTCTAAGGCGGTCAGCTTCGATAATTTATTGCAAGACTCGCGGATATTCGGCAACAGCATAAACGACCGTTACGACAGAAACAACGGCGCAAACCAGCTCGTCACAATCGCCACCGACGGCGAGACCTTCGGCCACCACAAGCCTTACGGCGACATGTGCTTGGCCTACTTCTTCACGCATATAGCGCCGGAGATGGGGATCACGCCGGTCAACTTCGGGCACTACCTCTCTATCAACCCGCCGGAGTACGAGGTGTCGCTGGGCGACGCTTTCGGGGAGGGCAGGTCGTGGAGCTGCGCCCACGGCGTGGGGCGGTGGATACGCGACTGCGGGTGCCATACCGGCGGCAAGCCCGGTTGGAATCAGGCGTGGCGCGGGCCTTTGCGGCAAGCGTTGCGCAAACTGCAATCGCAGATAGACCTTCACTTCGAGGCGCGCCTGTCAACCATATTCCACGACCCGTGGGCGTTGCGCGACAAGTACATAAGCGTTATGTGGGAGCCGTCGCTCGCCAAGACCTCCGAGTTTCTGCACTCGCAGTCGGGCGGCAAGATATCCTTTAACGAGGAGCTGACGGCGGAGATAAGGCGGCTGCTTGAGGCGCAAAAGTTTATGCTCTTCTCTTTCACCTCATGCGGCTGGTTCTTCAGCGAGATAAGCGGCTTGGAGCCTATGCAGAACTTAGCGTACGCCTGCCGCGCCCTGCAGCTTGGTCTTCCGGAAGAGAGCAAGCAATCGGCGCTCGACGCCTTTTTAGACGACCTCTCAAAAGCGCCGAGCAACATAAGCGAGTACGGCAACGGGCGCAGGCTCTTTGAGACGAGGGTGCTCCCCTTCTTCCACCACGAGAGGCTTTTGGCCTTCACCGCCGCCGCGCAGCAGATATTGGCGGTCAAGCGCCACTCGTCGTACGAGAAGACGGTGTACAACCTGGAGCTCAAATCGGTGATGTCGTACCGCATAGAGCGTATGCACTACGACACGGTGGCCGTGCAGATGGAGAGCGGCGTGACCGGCGAGAACAGCTCGTGGTCGGTGCTGATCGCCCACAGCCCCGACGCCGAGCTGCGCGGCTGGGTGATCCCCGCCAAGAGCGTGCCCGCCGGAAGCGGCAAACCGGACGCGTGGACGTCGCACCCCGACGCGAAGATGTTCACGCTCTCGGACATGTTCCACAGCTCGCGCAGCGACCTGTCGGACTTCTTCCTGAACCTTATGGCCAAAGACACCGACAGCCGCTTCATGGGCTGGATGGAGCAGAACGAGCACAATCTGAACGTATTGACGCGCCTGAACTACCCCGTTCCGGCGTATTGCAGTTCGCCCGTCGGCTACGTATTGCAGAACCGCTGGGACGCCCAGATCCATAAGCTGGAGCACCTGCACTGGGGCAACGAGGAGGCCGCCGCCGCGGAGCTTGACACGATCGACAGCCTAAGCAAACTCTACACCGTCCCCGTAGACAAAAAACGCAGCGCCGGCACGTTGCAGACCGTCATCATGAAGGCCGTGGAGATGCTGCAGCAGCGCCCCGCCGTCAAGGTATGCGACAGGCTGCGCGGTCTGATGGACATAGTGGACAAGTTCTCGGTACCCGTCTCCAAGAGCAATTTGGAAGACTTCTTCTACCCCGTGCACGAGGGCGTCCTAAACGACATCTACGAAAAGTACAAAGGCGGCGGTTGCAACGAAGAGGAGAAAACGCTGTTGAAACAGCTTGTGAACTTGGCGAACCGTATGAATTTCAACACGGATAGGTACGCGATTTAATATTATTTGTATTTTGACGACGCGCGGATATTATATTATTTGTTGTGTTGACGTTTAAAAAAATGTCTGAACTAGGATTAGTAGGATTTAAAGGATTATAGGATTAACCCCCGAATGTGTTGACGTTGCGACGCGAAGCGGCGCTTGTTTATAAGAAGTATCTCCCCCTAGTTGAGGGGGAGATATTGAAAGAGGGGGGGAATCTGGCGGGGCGTTGCGGGGTGTCCCCGCAGGGTGGGTAGCGGAATAAAAACGGGCGAAGCCCGTTTTTATGTAGCGAGGGAGGGCGCAGCCCTCCCCTTATATGAATTTGACTTTTATTATTTGACTTTGACTTTGACTTTACTAATAGGAGGAATCCTAATTGATAGCAAACAACCTATTGTTCTGGACCGTCCAAGCGTTCATACTGCTCTTAGGCATATCAATCGGCCACAGCGTAGTCCTTCTGCGCCTGCGCCGCGAGGAGAACCGGCGGCGCGAGCTTGAGCTCGCCCTCATGGAGAAGCGCACGGACGTGCTGCGGCAGGGCCGGAAGGTCGCGCAAGACTTGGAGGAGGCGCTCTACAAGGCCAAGGTGCAGCAGGAGATAGACGGTATGATCCGCAAGGGGAACGATTGATCATGAAAACAAGAATTTTCCGTCTGTCAACATTGGCGATTATTTTGGCCGCCCTATCGCTTCCGCTCCACGCCCAGCAGAACTTCCGTTTCCGCGGCAGCGACGGTTGGGGCGCCGGCTCGAAGTACGAACAGCTCTTCGACAACTACAACCTGAAAACGTTCACCGCCACGGTCGTGAAAGTCGACACCAGCACGCTGATGAAGGACATGAGCGTGGGCGTGCGCCTGATAGTGACCGACGACGCCGCGGGGCGCGACGTTCCCGTGCACCTGGGGCCTATGTGGTACGCCGCGAACCAGGACGTCAACTTCCCCAAGGGCGAAAAGGTGGAGGTGCGGGGGTGCCGCGCCTCGTACATGGGATCGCAGGAGTTTGTAATGCTAGTTGAGTTGCGGAGCAAAAACCGCGTGTTCAGGTTCAGGGACGACGACGGGAACCCGTTTTGGGTTACGTTCAGGAACAAGTAACTCTTCTACTCCACCCCGAATCCCCCCGACTCCCGGTGCGATGATATTTGGTACTTCAGCACAAGGCTGTTTCTGCCTTTGTTGTACTTGCCTCTCTTCTCTTCGGGCAGATCGTTTACATCCCCCTCGACAAAGCCTAATTGCTTGAACCAATCCGCGGTGAGCGTCGTGAGCACGAATACGGATTTCAGCTTCATTTTTGTGGCTTGCTCTATCAGATAGGAGACCATTTTTTTGCCTATGCCGCGGCTGGCGTACTTTTCGTCCACCACTATGGCGGCTATCTCCCCCTGCCTGTCGGGGAAGATGTGCAGGGCGCCGCAGGCGTGCGGGGTTCCGTCCACGGCGTAGACGGCGTAGTCGGCTATTTTGTCCGTCAGGTCGCCCGCCGTCCGCGCCACCAGTGCGCCCTCGTCTATCTGCGGCTGCATGAGCGAGAGGACGCCGGGGATATCGGCGACGGTCATCGGCCGGATGTTTTCGTGCTGGTTGGCGTAGACCATGGTTCCGAAGCCGCGGTTGGAGAATATCTCCTTGAGGAGCATACCCTCGGCGGTTCCGTCTATGATGTGGACGCGGCGGACGCCCTGTTTGCAGGCGCGGTAGGCGTATGAGACGAGGTCGCGTTCGGCGTCGAAACCCTCTTCGGCGTTCATGTCTAAGAACTGCCCGGCCTGCGCCATAGTCATCTGCGATATGGTGCCGAAATCTGAGATGTAGGCCTCGTCGGGTATCTTGAAGCCTTCGGCCTTTATGCCGCCGTACTCGGTTACGAAGAAGAGCTTGGCGGCCCCGAGTTTCACGCTTATAGTGAAGGCGAGGTCGTTCGACGAGAGGTTATACGGCTTTCCCTTGGCGCTCCAGCCCACGCACGGGAAGATGGGGATGATCCCCTCGTCCAAGAGCTTGCGCAGCAGGTCGGTTTGGAGGCTCTCCACGACGCCGGAGTGGCGGAAGTCCACCCCGTTGCGCACGCCGATGCCCTTGGCCCGCACCCAGTTGCCGATGATCGCCCCCGCCTCGTTCTCGGCCAGCATCGTCATAATGCGGTTGGAGACGTCGAACGCGGCCATGTTGATAAAGGGGATGGCCTCCGGGTAGGAGACGCGCACCCCGTTTACGTACGGGCACTCGATCTTGTAGGCGGAGAGCACCTCGTCTATGCGCGTCCGCGATCCTGGCACGAGGACGATGCGTATCCCGATCCGCCGCAGCAGCACGATGTCGCGGATAAGCAACGGGAAGAGGGCGTCGGCGATAAGGGCGCTGTCGATCTTGATGACGAAGGTCTCGTTTTTGAACCTGTCCACGTAGCCGAAAGCCTGGCGGATGGATTCGGCTTGCTCTTTTAATCTGGTCTTGTCCATTTCCATATTATAGAAAATAAAATGTTTTTACTATAAATCAAAATCTTTAAATTCTTTTTTAGACGGAAGGCTTCGCCTTCCATAGATAGTTCGGGGGCTAAACCCCCGAACTTCAGTCAACGGCAACGTCAAAGTCAACATATAGCTTGACTTTTATCAATATAAATATTAATTTTTTGATATGGCCACTAACATCCATATCAACGCGGCGGTTGAGCGGTTTCGGCAGGATCCGGGGAATTTGGATTCTGTCATAGGGCTTGTTCGGCATCTTCGTTCGGCGGGGCGGTTTGACGACGCTTTGCATTTGTGCCGCTCCGTTATGCAGCGCCACTCCGGGGAGTATGAGTTTCTTATTGAGTTTGCGGAGGCGCTTCGGCGTTCCGATTCGGCGGGGGCGCGCCGTGTCCTTGAGCGCCTCACGGGGATGAGTCCCGACCGCTTTGAGGCGTGGAACAGCCTTGGGGCGTTGGAGCTTTCCGACGACAATTTGGAGGCGGCGGACGCGGCTCTCAACAGGGCGCTTACGCTGGCTCCGGACAACGCCGAGGTGCTCCGCAACGCCGGGAGCTGCAACGCCATGCGCGGCGACGCGGCGCTTGCCGCCTCTTACTTCGAGCGGGCGCTCGAACGCTACGGCAAAGAGGCTGTCGAACACAAGGGCGACGCGGGGATATTGGCCGCAATGGCGGAGATTCATCTTCTGCTGAACCGCTACGACAAAGCGCTGGAGTGCGGCAAGCGCGCGGCGAGCGCCGCCCCGAGCGACCCGGCAAGCTGGAGCGCCCTGCGCAAAGCCGCGGTGCGGTTGCGCGACGGGGAGAGCTACTACCGCGCCGTAGTCGCCACTATAAACGACATACGCGACGACGACCTCGCCATGAGCATAAGCGACCTGCGCGGCATGGGCTTCGAGCGCGAAGCCGAGGATCTATTGGGGTACACGGTAAAGATCAACAAAAACAGCGCCCTGGCGGACGCGCTGCCGTTCGCGGAAAGCAAAGCGCCGGAACTGACGGAGGGCGCGGTGGCGTACAAAATACTCAACAAAAAGAGCTCATGAAAAAATCTTCTCTGATAATCGCCTTGATTTTCTTAGCCTCAACCCCGCGGGCGTTCGGCCAAGACGCCGTCGACACGTCGGCACGAACCGCGGTTATCGATACCTCCGCAAGCGCGTCCGTCGAGACGCTGTTTCGCACGACCGTCGATACGTTCGCCTATACGCAGATCAACAAGTTCGCCGGCAAAGCCGATACGCTGAGCGTCGTATCCGGCAATATATACCATGATACGCTGATAATCGGCGGCGCGTCGGTTAAACCCCCCGCCGATACGGCTGTTAATACCGCTATCGGCGCATCAATAGCCGCGCCGGTCAATACGCCGGTCGATACGCCCGTTAACGCGCCGGCTAACGCGTCGAAAAAAATCTTCCTGCTCCCGGCCTACACCTTCCACATAGTCTTCCTCGCCGCGTCCGCCGCCCTGATCGCCGCGACGCTCTATTTCTTCCTGACGCGCCGCCGCCGCAACGACTCGCGCCGCTTCCTGACGACGACGCGCCTGGCGGTGCTCGACAAGCTGGTGCAGCGCGGCTGCCGCCACATAGAGTCCAACTACCCCGACCCGGCTCTCACGCCGGAAACGGTCTGCAACAGCCTCGTGACCGGCAAGGCGTACTTAGACGCCCTATTTATGAACGAGCTGGGCATAAACGTGCAGGATTTCATAGTCCAGGTGCGCGTAAACGCGATAAAGAACCGCTTAACCGCGCCCCAGGCGCAACCCTCCCCCGACATAAACGAAATCTGCGCCGAATGCGGTTTTGCCGACAGGAATGAGGCGGAACGCTGCTTTTCGGCGATCTGCGGCGGGGTGGGCATAGCGGAGTTCGCCCGATTTTCCAAGATGCAGAACCAGAGGCAAAGTTAAAATATTTAAAAAAATATTTGACTTTGGGCCGCAAATAAATTATCTTTATAGTGTTGGCGCGTCACACGCGCCCTAAAATACGATATTTATGGCTTACTGGTCAGTAGCTCAGTCGGCAGAGCAGGTGGCTGTTAACCACCGGGTCGGGGGTTCAAATCCCTCCTGACCAGCCATTTATACCAAGCGTCCCGCCGCCTATCGTATCCTCGAAAAAGGGGAGGGACACGCCGCCCTCTATTCCGCTAGGTGAAAGCCCTAGGTACGGGGAGGGCGGTTTTTTAGGGTGGTCTCCGCTAAATCGTCAATCCTTATTATCTTGTGGTCTTTGTATGTTCCATTCTCTACACCTTTTTCAATATCAACTTTGATACGAACGCCAAAAATACTACCTCCGATTTCAGCGATTGCATAGTAAATGTCCTGCCGTTCTATGTATGGGTGTCTTGCATCACCGGATTCGTTACCATAGTAAACACTGTTTTCCAATAGATTATCCAATTCGGCGTATACCTGCCGTTGCTCAGTACCACGCCTCTTTATACTATCCTGAAGTCCCTTTCTGATAAACCGAACCTTTTTTCCGTTATCCTTTACTACTACTTCCCGTCCGCTGTACTGCTTGATTAACCATTGCCTCAACGCGCTCGCGCTTGTTATATTAATAGGGTTGCCGTTAGCGTCCATTATTTTAGAAGCATCAATGCGAATTATCTTTACTTGTTTATCCAATTTATCTATCCTTTTCCCATCCCCCGCAATCTCGCGATCATCCGGCGCAGCGGCGATCTTGTGGTTATTATCGGGGTCGGGACGCGCTCGGCGCCGAAGCTGTCTTTGAACGACTCTACGCCGCGATATCCGCCGCTGGGGTTGAAATCGAAGATTTCGTACCCGCGGCCGGCCGCGTCTTTGATGATTTCCCAATACAGCAGATTGTTCGGTTTAAAGCGAAAGTGCTTTGCCGACGCCGCCCCGTGCCAGCTCACGGCGTGCCCGTTCCAGTAGAAAAACAGGGCGCCGGCTATGGGGACGCCCTCTTTAAACGCCAGCCAAAGCGTCTCGTTCCCGGTGCGGATTTCGCGTATCCGCCGGAATAAGGAGAGCGGGTAGACGTTCCTAGGGCTCATGGCCGGCCCGCCGGCGCGCCAGCGTTCCAAGGAACTTTGGTAGAGTTCGTAGTACTGATCCCACTCGTTTTGCATCTCGGCGGCCCTAACGGTCACTCCGGCGCGCTCCGCGCTCTTTATCGCGCTCCTATGGCCCTTGCTCAACCCAAGCGTTATGGCGCGCTCACCTTTTGTCAAGTCTAAGACGTGGGTAAAATCGTCTTTGCGTTTGATACCGCCGGTATTATCAATACTGTCAACGCCGCCGCTAACGAACCGCGACGACCGATCGAACGGATTTAACCTAAAAGTCAGATTATTCTCGGATATCAATACGCCGACGAGATGTTTGACGTGTTCGGGCGTTAGGCTCGACGCGCTGAGCCATCCGCCGTATGTCCCGCCCGGCGACGAGAAAATATCCGTTAAGAATCCGCACGCTCGTTTGATTTTAGCCGTGGGAATAACGGCTGACACGCCGTCGTTAAACGTTACCTCCCGCACGATGTGTTTTTGTTCGGGGGCAATAAGCTCATACCAATACGGAGTGTGAAAATATGTCGCGTAGCCGCACTCCCGCGCTACCGACAGCCACTTGGCTCTTGTAGTCGGCATAATGCTTTGTACGCTTACCGTCATTGCGGCCCGCCCTCCGCCATCTCCTTAAAACGCGCCGCGTCAAAATCCGCGTTGATATGCTTCTTGACAAACGTCTCCATCTCGGCATAATCACTATCGGTGAGCCGTCCCCCGAATCCGCGCAATACTACCGGCGCGTATCCGGTCTCCTTGCCCAAAAACGTCATGTCGAGCCAGCTCTCGCAGTTGCAAATGTTGCGGCAGGTGAAGTCAACCGCCCCCAGTTTTCCCTTTATAGCTTTCACAAGCATGGTAAACAGCTTCCGCAACCCGCCCTTTTTAAAGATCTTTTTATACACGCGGTCGCTCCTGCGCAGTTGCGAAGCTATGCCCGCCCCGCAAGTGAACGGTTCGCCGCGCGGCGAGAACCTTATCGTGAAATACTGGTTGTAACACTGAATTTTACGCAGGTTTTTGTGACGCGTTAGGCAATCGAGATTGTGGATTACGTTGCCGTGCGCCGCTTTTATACCGGCGTAGATATCGGTAAATCTCTTGTACCCGGCCTCCATATCCCTAAGCACGGATATTTCGCTTTCGACGGGCATCACAGGCAAGAGCGCCAGCGTGATGTTCGGGGAGACGGAGGCTATTTGGGCGGCGAAGCCCTTCAGGGTATCTATGTTCCTCTCCGTAACCACCGTATTGATTGTGATTTCCGGTACGGGGCCGGCGGAGTTTACAAGCGCCGCGATTCTATCGAGCACGGCGTCGCCGCTTATACCGCGAGTCGCGGCGTTGACCTCTCCCGGGCCGTCCGCGCTTATCACCAAGCGGTCTATGCACGGAAAGGCCTCCGCCAATTTTTGCGGGTCTGTGCCGTTGTGGACGACCCTAATATATGGGTTCCAGACCGCCTTCGCCCGCGAAAGCAGCCCGGGAAGTTCCTTCAGTAACGACGGTTCGCCGCCGCTAATGTTGAGTATGCGAGGTTTGTAAACCGCTATGCGGTCAAGCGCCTCGAACCTGTTTATCACCTCCGCCTCATTGGCCCGCTTCATTATGGAGGGGTCGCAGTAGGAGCAACGCAGGTTGCAGCGGTCTGTCACCTTCCAGGCGGCTATCCAGCAGAAATTGTTATTTATCATGTTATACCCTATCATAAACGGCCAATACGCCGTTAATGTATGACTCTTGCGTAAACTTTTCGTCCAACTCTTTTTTCGCTTCCGCCGCCATATCTTGGCGCAGCGCCGGTTTGTTCAGTAACGACACAGTCCGCGCCGCCGCGCCGGTTTTGTCGCCGCGATCGACCAAATACCCGCTTACGCCGCTACGAAAGCACTCGCCCACGCCGCCGCAATCGTAGGCCACCACCGCCACGCCCAGCGCCATGGCCTCAAGCACCACCCCGCCGAGCGCCTCCTCCCAATCCGGGGCGTGTATCAGTACGGACGCCCCGAAAAGGCGCGCCGCCACCTCCTCGTGTTTGACGTTGCCGGTCACCGTCAGCCGCTTGTCCAACCCAAGGCGCCGCGCCGACTCCATAACCTCGTCGTAATAACTTTCGTGTCCGGAAACCTTGCCGCCGACAATAACAAACCGCGCGTCGCGGCCAACGTCACCCCTAAGCTCCGCGATCTTCGCGGCGATCTCCACGAAATTGTGCAGACCCTTGTCGCGGCGAAACGACGAAACGGCAATCACTACCGGACAGTCGTCGGCATCCTTATTAACTATATTCGCATTGATAATATTCGTACCGCCGAAGACCGCCCTGTCCGGCCCGGGATTATAGACGACCGACGCTTTACCTCCAAACCCGTAGCGGCGCTTGACAAAACGGGAAACCGCGACGATCCGCGAGCAGAAGAGGTGCGCCCACACCCTATACAGACACCTGACCGCCGGCACGTCGACGCAAACGCGGACATGCGCGACGGCCTTGGCGCCGGCAATCCTAGCGAACGGGTAGAACGGCGCGTCTATAACATCGGAAAAGTGTACGATACCTATGCCGTAGCCGCGAATGTATCTATATAGGCGCCATCCGGCGAATATCCATGCCAACGGCAACCAAGGCCGCTTCCAAAAATCCCTCTTTACACGCTCAAACGGAACGATGCCGACATCAACTCCGACGCTCCGCAACCTCTCGGCCAATTCCCCCTCTTCAGGCAGCACAACGAAAACATCAATCCCTCGATCGGCAAGCCCCGCCGCCAATTTGTAGGTGCTGATAGGCATACCGGTGCCGAAAGAAGATAGAGAGCAGAATATGCAGATTTTTTTCATTTTCATTAGATATCCAAAAAATATAAATCTTTTTAAGACGAAGCCTTCGGCTTCATAGATAAATGCGGGGCTATGCCCCGCATTTTCAGTCAAAATCAAAAACAAAGTCAAAATCTTTTGACTTTGCCGTTGACTTTGACTGAAAATCGGGGGGTTTAGCCCCCCGATTTATCTATGAAAGGCGCGTAGCGCCTTTCGTCTAAAAATTAATTTGATTTTAAAGATTTTGAAGACTTTGACTTTAAAAATTTAAGGCTTAATAATGATCTTCGTCCTCTCACCCCCGGGTTTAACGACCACCAAATAGGTTCCCGGCACAATATTTTTTCTCGGCGTCCACGCCGCCCTCCACTCGGTTTCAGTGAAGTAACGCGCCTCCGTCTTTGCCATAAGCGTACCGTTTATGGCGTATACGGAGACGCTTGACTTTGGTTTTAGGCCGTAGAATGTTATCTGCGACGCGCCCTGGGTGTTGCCGCTCGCGGAGTATAGGTTCGGGACGGCGCGCAGAGGCGGTTTTACCGCGCTTTTGCCCAATCTGCCGACGCTTATCATTGAGATGCTCTCGTCGGTCGCGACCCATAGGCGGCCGTTCTTTCTATCGACGGCTATGGAGATCACATTGTTTGACGGCAGGCCCGCCGTTTCGTCTATTCGGCGCGTTTCCTTGCTTGACATGTCGTAGCGTATAACGCCGCCGGATCCGGTGCCGACCCACAAGACGCCGTCGTCAGCGACCATGCACGACGCGGTGGTTATCATGTGATCCACGGTTTCCACCGTCAAGGCGCCCGCCGGAATTCTCCTTATGCCGCCGGGGCCGGCCATGTACAGCGCGCCGTCCGGGCCTACGTCTATCGCCCTCAGCGTCCCGAGGGTCTCGTACAGCGTATCGACCTTGATACTATCCGCAAGCGGATTGCCGCCGTGACTGAATACCGCCAAGCGGTTCCCGCCGTACGCGAATATCCTGCCGTCGCGGTTTACCGCCAAGAGTTCAATGTTCTGAGTTTTGAGCGGAGGCTCCGTGAAGAAACGCCTGAAGTGAGCCTTCATCGGGTTCGTCTCGTACGCTACCGGATTGTACCGAGGATCGTAGCAAATGAGACTCCCGAAATTGCTATCGTACACTGAGAACCAAAGGTACCCTGAGGAATCGGCGGCAATCGCGTCGCACTTGCCCCACATATTTTCGCCGCGGCCGCCGTACATATATGATATACCCAAAAATTCTCTGTAACCTACCACAAACTGCCCAACGGTATTCTTCTCAGGGTCAATGTGTTTAATGTTCCCGCCGGATGTCCCCACCCAGATCGATCCGTCTTTCCAAAAGGCCGCCCCCAACGCTTCGGCGTCGCCGACATAACCGAAATCTTCGTCGTGGGTGTGGCTGCCGTAGAGCTGCCAACGGCGGCCGTCAAACCTGTAGACTCCGTGGTACCAAAAAATGTTAGGAAAAGAGGCCCTCGGCAACACCCACAAATCGCTGTTTGGGGCGACAATCACGCGCGACGCCTGCTTGAGCGAGTAGCCGTCTATCTTATGCTGCCGCAGCGGCGGCTCGTCGTCACCGAGCGAGTAGTAATACATCGCCTCCGTGCCTATCCACAAGCGCTTGTCGCCCTCGTTGTATAGCGCGGTAATGTTGCCGTCGGCTATAATCCGCGCCGCCTTGACCTCGCCGCCCTCCGTCCAAGTCAGCCGCCCGCCGGTATCGGCCTCGTACATTGAACCGCGAAAGAGGGCGGCCGGCTTGGAGTACGCCGTAACGCCCGCGCCGGCGTCCACGAATGAGCGTACAGGCCCGATCTTCTTGGTCTTCCAAATACTGGGATAGTAGAAGTTGCGCCGCGCGAGAGGCTTGTCATAGAGACTGTCCAAATAGGCCACACCCTCGTCGCATCCCAGAAAAAGCGTGTCGCCGCTCGACTCTATGACGTTGACGAGCGGGGCGGAAAAGTCGGCGATGGCCGTGGCGTTGCGCACGGCAATGCCCTTCACCGGATCAAAGAGGCTAACCCCCAAATCCGCCCCCACAACGATCATGCCGTCGTAGTTGTACAGCGAGGCGACGCTCCAGCCGGACAGCTTATAGGTGGAAAACGTAGTGTACTGCCCGCGCGGCGCGCGCTTGTACAGGTATCCCCCGCGCGACCCGATCCATATATTCCCGGCATCGTCGCGGCAGAGCGACGTTAGGCTCTGGTCGGGAAAGATGCGCCCGTTCCCCACGAACTCACGCGAGCCGTTGCCGAGATTGTGCATAACAAGCCCGCCGCTCGTGGCTACCCAAAGCGTGTCGCCCCACTGAAGGAAAGCGTTCACGGTTACGGGGGCGCTGTAGTTGGTGACGCTTTCGAACGCGGCGGCGGAACCGGCTATAATCATTATAGCCGCTACGGACGTAGCCGCTCTCGCGATGTTTTTTATCAATGTTGACATGACTCTATCCAAAACGGTATCTCCCCAAAAAGTCAAGTTATTATAACTAACTAATATAATTGACGCGCACCCCGCCGCGCAAAGTCAAACCAACATCTCATACGCCGCGCCTATCGCCCCATATCACCTTGTGAAGTTGGATTCCAAGCCTTACGCCCGACGGACGGGCCTTTACCATCCACTCCGCCAGTATATTATAAGGTAATGACGGCGCCGCCGGGGAGAAGATTATCGGGCAACGGCCGGCCAGACCGTGACGGACGCAGAACTCCGCCGCCCATACGGCGTCGTCTATCGACGCCAATACGAACTTCAGTTCGTCGCCCGGGCCTATATGGCTTAGGTTATCCGTCAGAAAACCGCCCCCCTCGCCGCTGCCTGGACACTTTACGTCCACCACGCGGCGGACGCCCCGGGGGAGGGCGGCTATGTCAAGAGTACCGTTGGTCTCGACCATCACCTCGTAGCCGAGCGTCAGGAACCCGGCGCAGAGGTCGGCGGTTTCGGGCTGGAGGAGGGGCTCGCCGCCGGTGATCTCGACTAAGCGCGGAGCCGGGGCGACGGCGGTATCGCCGCCGGAATAGAGCTTTTCCACGGCGGCGGCGACGGCGGCGGCGGACATCGGCGACGCGGCGCCCCCCTCGCCGCCGTCGCCGCGGGCGTACTTGGTGTCGCACCAAACGCAACGCAGATTGCAGCCGAATAGACGGACGAAAGCGCAGGGGCGGCCGCATTGGGTGGACTCGCCCTGGACGGACAGAAAGATTTCGGAGATGGTCAGCATACGTTATTACTCATAATAAGCCGCGCTGTTTCCGGGCGTCTCTTGAACCTCCACGCGGACCAATTTAGCCTCCGAATCGGATAGGGACTCGGACAGCCGGCCGTAGATGTGGCGCGATAGGCACTCGGAGGAGGGGCTTTCGCCGACCCTGTCGAAGATGTCGTTCAGGTTCATGTGGTCGTAGTCTTCGAGAATGGCGCCGAGCTTCCGTTTGAGAATCTTGAAATCGATGCCTATGCCGCTCTTGTCAAGATTCTCGCACCTTACGGTGACCCTGACCAACCAGTTATGCCCATGCAAATTCTCGCACGGCCCGTTGTAGTTGCGCAGACAGTGCGCCGCGCTGAAGTGAGACTCCGTGGTTATCTCGTACATACCGTGACATCCTTTTATTAATGATTAACCAAAACTAACCTTGCCTTTCTTTATTAATAATAATATAATATTTTCAAACACTTATGTATCTTATTATTAAATCAAAATCTTTAAATCTTTAAATCTTTTTAAGACGAAGCCTTCGGCTTCATAGATAAATGCGGGGCTATGCCCCGCATTTTCAATCAAAATCAAAGTCACAAAAAGAGGCTTTTTTTTGACTTTGACTGAAAATCGGGGGGTTTAGCCCCCCGATTTATCTATGGAAGGCGAAGCCTTCCGTCTAAAAATGATTTTTAAGATTTTGATTTTAAAAGATTTTAAATATATTTGACATTATCCCCGCCGCATATTATTTTACTATATGTACGTGTATTGATATACAAGTACTTTCTCTCTCTCTGCGGCGTGAGTGTTCCGTTGCATCTTCTCGTTGTACCGTATTCTCTCGTTGTACCTCTCGTTTATGTTTTTGACTTTGCGACGCGAAGCGGCGCTTGTTTATCGTCGGGGCGTTGCGGGGCGGAGCCCCGCAGGGTGGGTAGCGGAAAACAAAAATGGGCAA
>Ga0268262_10001624_pt1 | contig 27437 bp, 23 predicted proteins | sample TergutNc150P3_FD_190354 | JGI IMG/M metagenome (GOLD analysis project Ga0268262, IMG submission 190354) | Nasutitermes corniger P3 segment gut microbial community from laboratory colony in Florida, USA - Nc150 P3 (SPAdes) (version 2) | ecosystem: Host-associated > Arthropoda: Insects >... | reverse complement strand
AGCAAGTGGCTACAAACCAGTCTTCCTCTTCCTTTATTATTATTGTTCCTATAAAACTCATTTTTTTGAATATAGAAAATTTGTACCATTTATATTCCATTTTTTTAAATTACCCATTATGACCAACATCTTTTACCTCTCCGAAAGCAGAAATGAGCAGTTTTTCCTAAAAGAAAACGAGCATTTGAGTATTTTGTCTTTTAATTCGCAAAATAGCATTAGCGTGGAGCTTTGCGGTGAGGGTGCGAGTTTTGAGTATAGGAGTCTTTCGGTTTTTGAGAGAGATGAGCAGGTTGAGCAAAAGATATGCGTTGCGCACAAGGCGGAGAATACAAAGAGTTTTTTGTTTGCTCGGCATATTTTAAGCGATAACTCAAAGGCTGTTTTCAATGGAGTTGTGGAGGCAGGCAGGCATTGCAAAAATATAAGTTCAAGGCAGTTGGTAAATAGTATGCTTCTCTCTCCTGGCGCAAAAGCCATTTCAAAGCCGGAACTGAAAATATACTGCGATGAAGTTGAATGTTCGCACGGCAGCACTTGCGGCGGCTTAGACGAAGACTCTCTGTTTTATTTGCAGTCTCGCGGAGTGAATTTAGAAGACGCAAAGAAAATTTTGCTTCACTCTTTTGCGACAGAGCTTGCAAAAGAGCATCCCTGTGAGGAACAGAGGCGGAAATTAGTTGCTTGTTTGGCGAATAATATTCTACCCAAATAACTCCGGTTGCAGTTCAATTTTTGCTGGGGGAATTCGGTTGCATTTTTTGTAGCCGTTCAAGGTTACGGTTCTGCCTCTTGGGGTGCGGGCTAAAAATCCTTTTTGTATTAGATAAGGTTCATAAACTTCTTCTATGGTGTCTGGCTCTTCGCCAAGAGCTGCCCCTATTGTTGTTAGCCCCACAGGACCGCCACCAAAGCTGTCTATTATGCACTCCAAAATTCGCCTGTCCATTGAATCCAAGCCGTCTGCATCTATGGTTAGCATTTGCAGTGTTTTTTCCGCTATTTGTGTGGTGATTTTGCCGCCACCTCTGACTTGCGCAACATCTCTGCACCTCCGCAGAACCCTGTTCGCAACTCGCGGCGTTCCTCGGCAGCGCGAGCCTAAAAGAACGGCGGCATCGTTTTCTATTTCCACTTGCAAAATTTTCGCAGACCTATTTATGATTGTCAAAAGCTCTTGCGGAGAATAAAGTTCCAAGCGAAACAGCAACCCAAAGCGGTCTCTTAAAGGGCTTGTCAAAAGCCCGCTCCTCGTAGTTGCGCCAACAAGGGTGAAAGGGCGAAGCGGCAAATTAACGCTCCTTGCTCCGGGACCCGAATCCAGCATTATGTCCAAGCGAAAATCCTCCATTGCCGGATAAAGATATTCCTCGACAACTCGCCCAAGCCTGTGAATTTCATCTATGAACAATATATCGCCGTGCTGCAAGTTTGTGAGCAAACCCGCTAAATCGCTCGGTTTTTCCAAAACAGGTCCGCTGGTGACGTGAATTTGAACATCCATTTCTTGTGCTATTATGCCTGCAAGCGTTGTTTTTCCTAAGCCCGGCGGTCCAGAAAACAAGCAGTGATCCAAAGCATCTTTTCTTTTTCTCGCCGCTTCTATTGCTATGGAAAGGCTCTCTTTCAACGCCTCTTGCCCGGTAAAATCCGCAAGCGACTGCGGTCGCAAGCTTTGCTCTGTTGCAACTTCTTCTTCGGATTCATTTTCGGGTGAGACTGGGCGCATTTGTGGGTAATTTAGAAATTTTTCATAAACCATTTATAATAATTGAATTGTTCATAATATCTTAATCCAATTAAATTATGAGAATTATCCATTTCACTAAACCATACATTTTTCCCATTATGCATTTCAAATGTATTTTCACTTTCTATTATTTTTTCATTTGTCAATAATAATTTATTTTTTAATGGTAGCTTGTCATATTCTTCAAAAATTTTTATTGGAGTATTTTCATATCCGACAAATATGAAGAAAATTTTATTTTTATTCATCCTATTTTTCCTATTGTTCCACTTTATTTTTGCCTCTTCAAAAGATTTATAATGCTGAAAATAAATATATATATCACCTAATTTTCCTACTGGAAAATTTACTTCACTACCACCTAATTTTATAAAATCTTCCTCCATTTTGTCTTTGCTTTCCATTAATTCTTCTTTCATATATTGCTCAAAATTTTTACATAATTTTACAAAATCTTCTTGGGTAAATTGTAATCCTATTGTTGGAGAATAATACTTCATACCGTATTTTTGATACAAAAATCCTCCAATACAGTTATTTGATATTATCGTAATATTGCCAATTTTTAATAATTCTCTACCTACATATATCTTTTCATAAACATTATATATCTTTTTCGTTATATATTTTACCAAAATCTTTGGTTTAAATAGTCTTAATTTGTGCATATTATTCTCCTGAAAATATCAGTTTTTTATAGAAATTTATATTATTTTTTAGGAAAAAGGAAAAAATTTTCGTAAAAATGTTAAAAACTGCGTTTTTTAGCCAAAAAATTGGTTAGATCGCGATCAATCGGGATTCGAACATATGCTAGTATAAAAATTATACTAACAAACCCTAAAATATCAAAACAAACATACCAATCGTAATAAACACGCCGCCAATAATCGTGTTTGCCGCTACTGGCTCTTTTAAAATTATAAACGCCATTGCCATTCCAATAACTAAACTGAATTTATCAACGGGTATTACTTTTGATGCTTCGCCGAATTGCAAAGCTCTGTAAAAACATAGCCACGATAATCCAGTGGCTGTTCCAGATAAAATCAAAAAGAGTAAATCTTTATGCTCTATATTTACAAAATCATTGTGTTTTCCGGTGATAAAAGTTATTACCCAAGATATAGTTGAGACAACAGTAGTTATAATTGCTGCTGCTAAATTTGAGTTTACGTTTTTAATGCCGATTTTTGCCAAGATATAACTTGATGCTGCAAAAAATGCCGATAAAATCGCAAACAGAACCCACGTATGGTTGCCGTGCATAAAACCCTCCCAATAATTATCCTGAATATAGTAAATATCTTTATGAAATTTCCATACTCAAACTCACAGTCTGTGTTCCACGGCTTATGCCATTGAATACTCCGCGTTCTATGGAGCAGTCGGCGGAGTCGCGACCTCTTGATATTGCGATGTAGCCTTCGTCTATAAGTTTGTCGCGCGTTGGGTCTATGGCACAGTATTTGGTTCCTGTCCACGCTTCTACCCAAGCGTGAGTTTCGCCGTAGTCGGATGCTAAACCTGCGATGTAGCGACAAGGGATTTTGTCAAGGCGTAGAATGGTGAGCAATATTTGCGCATAGTCTTGGCAAACACCAACGCCCAAGTCAAACGCTTTTGCAGCCGAAGTTGAATTTGTGGTTGTGCCTCGCTCGTAACGCATACGGGTGTGAACGGAGTGTGAAAAATGTTGAATGCGGTCTAATGCGTTAGCTGGAGCGGAACTGTTAATGTCATTGTAAAAAACGGTAAGGGTTTGGTGTGCGTGTGTCAATTCTGTTGGATAAAGCAATACACGCGGCGGCTGGTCTGCTGCTGTGTACGGTTCGTCAGATACTTCTGCTACCCCATCTATCCCAAAGCGGAAATAATTGTGCGGTGCGCTGATGCAACCCGCAAGCGCATCGTTGGCAAAGCCGTCAACAGTTTGCCAAAGCGTATCGGCAGGAGATGGGTCTATGTGCCATGCAAGTTTTTTTATCTGTTGCCTGTTGTCGCTCTTTGGTAATATCCGCAAAAAAAAACGATGTTCGGATGCGGGTGAAGAAAACACCAGTTCCGTTTGATATTGAAAGCGAACTGTCTTCAAGCGACTTGTTCCTCAAACAGCTTATTCAAACTTTCAAGTACTTCGTCTATGTGTGCCTTATGGCCTTCTTCTGAAGAAAGAGCAGAGGCGAGCATAGCCAAATGCTGTGCATTGCACAAACCTTTGCGTACGCGTGTAAGCACGTGGCACAGTTTTTCGTATTCGCTGTTGATGCGTTTGTAGTCGTACGAGAGCCTAAAGTACAGGTCTAGCCGCTCTATCAGTTTACCGCACTTAACTATTGTGCGTGCCTCGCTGCTTGAAATTTTGTCGTCTATGCTACCCCAAAACGCAAGCAGGTAATCTATAACCGGCATCAGCGACAGGCGAAGATTTTTTGCATTGCGGCTGGAGTTGAACGCATCAAGTGCAAGCTGAATGTAGGCGAGAGCTTCGCTACCTATCACGTTTCGGCAAACAAGCGCATTGTCGTGAGCTAAGCGCAGAGTAGAAATGATGGTGAAGCAGTCCGCATCGTTGAACAGATAGCCTTGTATAAAGTTGCGATGATTACCGTATTTGTCCTCTATTTCCAAATTTACAAGAAACTCTTTGTAAGAATTTTTATCCTTGTCCAAAGATTTGTCGTGATAGTTGAAAAACGTACTCAGCGTGGTGTATGCACGTTCCGCATATCTTCCAAGCCAGTACAAATTTGAGCTGTATTCTACCGAGATAGTACCCATGTGTCTTTAAACCCTCCTCCTTGTGAAGAATTGACAATGAATGAACCAACAACGCGTGAGAAACGTGTAAGTCCGCTTGCCCACATGTGCGTAGCATTGTCTGTTAGCACAAATGCTCTCAAATCTGCTTTTCGCGGAACGGAGTTTCCGTTTTCGTCCATTATATCCAAGTCTATAAAATCTATGACCTCCTGCGATATAAATCGTCTCGGCTCTTTTATTATAAGAGCTTTGAATTCAGCTAATTTTTCTTTTGACAATTCGCTACCGAACACCACGCCATATCCGCCAGCTTCCGACACATCTTTTATCACAAGACGCTCAATGTTTTCAAGCGTGAATTTGAGGTCTTGCTCATAGTAAGGCAAATACGTGGGTGCGTTTTGCAAAATTGGCTCTTCGCCTAAGTAATATTTTATCATCTTGGGCACAAAGTAATATATGCCTTTGTCGTCTGCAACACCGTTGCCTGGTGCATTGATTATCGCAACATTCCCCGCACGGTAGGCATCCATGATGTGCGGCACGCCAATTAGTGACTCCGGCAAAAAAGTCATAGGGTCTAAGTACTCGTCTGAGATGCGGCGATACACCGCACCGACTCTCGTTTTGAGACCGAGGTAATCCTTCATATACAGAACCGCGTTATCCACAAATAATTCAGATGCTTTGACAAGCAGCGCGCCTGTGCGCTCGGCGAGGTATGAATGTTCAAAGTATGCGGCGTTATATCTGCCAGGGGTGAGAATCACATTCAGTCCGCCACGGTTTACAAAATTCATCGTCTCGTGCAACATCTCCGAGTAGTTGCGGTTATCTCTAACATCGTGAATTGAATAAGCGTCTGGGTTGGCTATACGGCACAGCTCTCTGGCGATAAGCGGATAAGACGCACCCGAAGGTATGCGCAGGTTATCTTCCAATATGTACCACGAGCCGTCTTTTGCCTGAACTAGGTCTATCCCAGAAATGTGGCTATACACGCCCTTAGGAGGAACGATGCCCGCACACTCAGGCATATATCCCTTGGAGATATAGACGAACTCCTCTGGTACTACCTTATCTGCGACAATTTTCGCACCGGAGTATATGTCTCTCAAAAAACAATTCAACGCATTTACCCGCTGTATAAGCCCCTTGCTCAACATCAGGTACTCGGAATGCGAAATTATACGCGGTATGGCATCGTAGGGAAAGAGTTGCTCAATGAATTCTCCGTTCTTGTAAATTCCGAACTTCACGCCATAACGTGCCATAAGTCTGTTTATCTCGTATGCGGTTGCAATTGACATTTCCATAGTGGTTACCTTCTAATCTAAAAATATAGAAAAATAGCGGTTGCCTATTTGTCTGAACCCCGATTTTTGGGATTTTAAGCACAGACAACCACATATAAATGTACGATGTTCGCATTTCTTTTGTCTGAACCAGAATAAACAGAATTAAAGAATTAACAGAATAATACAATATACAATTTGGCACAACAACCCGATACGTAAAAAAACACAATGATACGATTTGTAGGGGCGTGATTTATCACGTCCCAAATGTGAAATGATTTGCAACCTAATTACCCAATAGCAGTAATAAGTAAACACCCTCGCAGCAGTATTAAGTAAACACCCCCGCCCCCCCCTACCCTTGAAAAAAATGTCCAATTTTACTATATTTACTTATAGGCGAATTTGCTTATTTTTCGCATACTGTCCAAAAATCTTCAAATTGACATCTTCACAAATCCGTTTTTAATTTATATTATTACATAACATAACACACAAAGGCGTGTGCTTTTTTACGGGGGCAACTCATAAGGGTTGCTTCTGTGAAAGAGTATGCGTCTTTTTTTTTGGAGGAAATGGAACATGATGAAAAAAATCATTCTTGCAGCTTCTGCTGCGATTGTAATGTTCGCCTGCTCAGGCGATAGGGTTGGCCCGAACACAGAAGTGACGGGTTCTGAAAACGGAACAAAGGCCGTGCAGAAAGAGAAAATATACGGCGTTGCTCAGAAAGGGCCTTTCGTCAATGGAAAAGTCGTCATATACGAGCTAGACGATAAATACGAGAAAACGGGAAAAACATTCAAAGGAACAACAAACGACAAAGGATATTTTGGGATAGATATAACAGGTGGCAAATTGGCTTCTCCTTATATAATCATTGAGGCAAGCGGAAAATATGTAAATGAGGTAACTGGCAAAACAACAAGTGATGCCATAACACTTAAATCTGTTGCGGATGTCTCCAATAAAGAGAACGTGAATGTGAACGTTTTGACAGATTTGGAATCCGACAAGGTTATTAAACTTGCCAAAGAGGGCAAATCATTTGACGATGCAAAATCACAAGCACAGGGAGAGGTGTTCAAAGCCCTTGGAATAAGCGAGAGCAGCGTGACTAGGAACAGCGAGGATATTGCTCTTTTCGGCGGCAATTCAAGTGATTCCGTTCTGCTCGTTGTTTCTGTGTCATTGCAGGGAAACAAGACAGAGGCAGAGGTTGCTGGCTTGCTCGCTAATTTGAGCGGTTCGGGCACATTTGACGTGGAAAAAGGTTTGAAAGACGCTAATGTGGATATGGGCAAGGTTAAAGACCATATACTAGAAATAGAACCTTCTGCCGTAGTGCCAAATATATCCAGCACAACTCCAAAAGCCCCAACAACAAGCACGAATACAAACCCTCCGAAACAGACAACTCCTTCAACTCCGAGCTATACGCCACCAACTTCAACACCGAGCTATACTTCACCATCAACTCCTAGCGTAACCCCCTCAACACCCTCAACACCAGCACCTACACCTGTTGTCCCCGAGAAGCCTATATGTGGTGTGGAAAAAGATGGTGTGGTCATAACGGAAAACTGTGTTTCAATGTGCGGCAACTGGGAATATGATCCAGCAACTGATATATGCAAAAATGGCGAAGTGAATAAATGCGGAACTGAGAAATACGACCCTGCAAAGCAGTTCTGCACAAGGTCTGAGAATAATCCCAAAGTTGTTGAAAAATGCGGCGGTAAAGGCTATGATACAAGAACTAAATTCTGCACGAAGTCTCCGAATAATCCTCAAATTGTTGAGAAATGCGGTGGGGAAGGATATGATACAAGAGCTAATGTTTGCAGAAACAACGTTGTGAAACCTTTTTTCACAGATTCACGTGACGGACAGAAATATGCATACGTAGAAATAGGCGAGCAGGTTTGGATGGCGGAGAATTTGAATTATGATACCGAGACTACAGGCAGCCAATGCTATAACAATGTCGCAGCCAACTGCCTTATCTACGGCAGAATTTACAACTGGAAAACGACAATGGCTGGCTCTGAGGGCTCTAAGGCGGCTTGGGGTACTGGGGCACCAGTCATTATTCAGGGCGTTTGCCCCGATGGCTGGCATTTGCCAAGCGATGCCGAATGGACACAGCTGACAGATTATATCGGAGGACTTAAGAAAGCAGGAACTAAATTGAAAGCCAATTCTGATTTGTGGAACCCCTATCCAGGCACAGACGATTTTGGCTTTTCGGCTCTTCCTGGTTCCAACAACAACAAAGAGAGTCGCTTTTGGTCTACCGATATATACGGTTCTTCTGCCAACAATGCCTACTACCGATACATAAGCAATACTAATAATGTTAATGATATGCAAAAAGGCAATATTGCCCAGACTAACTCAAATTCAGTACGTTGTGTCAAGGGTGAAGGATCTAAGTCAAAAATTTGTTCTGACAAATACTACAATACAGCAACGCATTTTTGCTCTGGTACAACAATTTACTCTAAGTGCGGTGGCAAAGAATACGATCCTTTAATACAGTCTTGTTCTCTAGACTTAACAGTTTACGATTACTCTCTTTGCGGCGATGTTAAATACAATCCAGCAACGGATTTCTGCACTAAGTCTGAGAATAATCCCAAGGTTGTTCCTCTTTGCGGTGGAAAAGGCTACGATACCAGAACAAAATACTGCAAAAATGCCACTACTGTGCAAGACATACAGACATTCAAAGACGAACGTGATGGCAAAACATATAAATACGTGGAAATTGGCGACCAAACCTGGATGAAGGAAAATCTTAACTATGCCGCAGAAGGTAGTGTATGCGGCATTGGCGAGTATGGTAAATATGGTGTTTATGTAAGCGAAAATACTGAGATTTGCGATACCTACGGCAGGTTGTATGACTGGGCAACGGCAATGGGAGGCTCGGCTAGTTCTGAAAAAAATCCAAGCGGCGTTCAGGGCGTTTGCCCAGTAGGCTGGCATTTGCCAAGCCAGAAAGAATGGGATATATTGATGAAAGTGGTTGGAACAGGAGGCAAATTGAAAGCCTCTAGCTTGTGGCCAAATCCAGGTACAGACGATTACGGTTTTTCGGCTCTACCTGGCGGCAACGCATGCCCAACTGGCGAATTCGTTCTCGGCTACGCCTACTGGTGGAGTACTACGGGGTGGTCCGGTAGGTCCGTGGCCGATAACAATACTTTGTCTGCTTCTGTCGGTGGCAACTCGGGTAACTCGGGTAACTTATTTTCAGTTCGCTGCCTCCAAGACTAAGCACCCATATTAGCAAAATACGCAAGCCGCCCTCCAATTAAAAGGGGAGCGGTTTTTTTCTATATTTACAATATGGAAACAATATCTATTGCCGAATTAAAAACAGGTTTTTCTAAAGTCCTGAAAACCGTAAAAAACGGGCGGCGCGTAGGTGTGTTAAATGACCGGAACAAAAAGCCTGTGGCAATTATAATACCTTTCGTTGAAAGTGAATACAATGAATCTTCTTATGAAATTGGAAAAAAATATTTTGGGAAATACGGCAGCAGTAATGGAAACCTTTCGCAGGATTACAAAAAAATGTTAAAACGGAAATTACATGCAAAACTCAGTCCTAGTTGATGCAGGTCCCTTAATAGCTCTTTTTGATAAAGACGATTACCATCATAAATCCATTAAAAGATTTATGTCTGTAAATAATTTCAAACTTATAACTACAACAGCAGTTATCACAGAAACGTCTCACATGCTGGACTTTAATGTTCAAACACAAATTGATTTCTTAAAATGGATTAACGAAAAAGGAATTCTCATACATGAAATTCAACAAAAGGATATTCAAAGAATAATAGAGTTATCAGTTAAATATTCTGATATCCCTATGGATTTTGCAGACGCAACGTTAGTACTTGCTGCTGAACATACAGGAATCCACAAAATAATTTCAGTAGATTCAGATTTTGAAATATACAGATTGCCAGGTAAAGAGAGAATAGAAAACATCTTTAATTTTTAATGAGTATATTAACACAAAACGGAGGTTTTGATGATAAAACCAGTATCTGTGGCTGCTTTGCCCGTTGCGGAGAACTTCATTATACAGAAGAACCGCATAGAGAACGATGCAGGCCCGGGGTGCAAGCGCGTTTGCGTTGTTACAGGGACTCACGGAGACGAATTGGAAGGGCAATATGTCTGTGCGCGGCTAGCGAGGATTTTGAACGAAGATAAACAGAAACTCTCTGGCATCGTGGATATTTATCCTGCTCTGAATCCGCTGGGGATAGATTCCCTTACGCGAGGATTTCCGATGTTTGATTTGGATATGAACCGCATATTCCCGGGCTCGCCAACTGGTTTGCTCGCAGAGGTTGTGGCTTATGACGTTATCAACGATATTGACGGCGCGGATATTTGCATAGATATACATTCCAGCAACATATTTCTGCGCGAGATACCGCAGGTGCGCGTAAGCGAACAAACTGCAGCCGAGCTACTGCCCTACGCTGTGATGCTCAATGTGGATCTCGTATGGGTACACGCATCGGCAACCGTGCTGGAGTCAACGCTTGCGCACTCACTCAACACACGAGGTGTGAAAACGCTGGTGGTTGAAATGGGCGTTGGAATGCGCATCACAGAGAACTACTGCACCCAACTCGTTGATGGCATACTGAATATGTTGCACGAACTTGGAATGTGGAATGGACAAATAGGGCAAGTGCGAGAGCCGCTCGTTTCAAAAGACCATCGCATAGATTTTCTGAACTCAGATGCACATGGAATATTTATTCCGGGTGCCGCACATGGCAGCCATGTAAAAGCTGGCGACCGTATTGGCAAAGTGATAGACCCGCTCGTAGGTGCTATCGTTGAAGAAACGCTTGCACCGTGCACTGGCTTATTGTTTACGCTTAGGGAATATCCGGTTGTATTTGGTGGTTCGCTTCTCGCACGAATTATGGAGGACCCCAAAAATGGATAAGAACATTATATACTCAATAAAATCGCTCTACCGAGAGAGTATGAATATCATAGGGTACACCTTTGGTTCTGGCGAACATTCGTGCTGCGTGGTTGGCGCACTCCGTGGCAACGAAATTCAGCAGATGGCTATCTGCGCCCAACTAATTGACACGCTCAAACGCTTAGAAGAAAACGGAAACATAGTACCTGGCAAAAGCATAATGGTAATACCGTGTGCGAATCACTATTCCATGAATATCGGCAAGCGTTTTTGGCCACTGGACAACACCGACATCAACAGAATGTTCCCTGGCTACGACCAGGGCGAGACTACACAACGCATCGCAGATGGGCTGTTCAAGTCAATCAAAGATTACGTTTACGGAGTACAGATGGCGAGTTTCTACCGCGAGGGTGAATTTTTGCCGCACGTAAAGGTGATGGATACCGACTGCAGGAACCGCGAAACCTACGAATCGCTTACCGATTTTGGTTTGCCCTACGGACTTATCAGAATACCGCAACCTTACGACACCGCTACACTCAACTACAACTGGCAGATATGGGGTTGCCACGCTTACTCGCTATTTTCAAATTACACCGAGCATATCGGAAGGCAATCCACGCAAACCGCCGTAAATGCAGTGCTGCGTTTTCTCATAGCCAAGGGGATAATCAAATGGGCGTTGCACCGCGGAATGCACACCCGTGTGCTAAATGAAGGATTGATAAAAAATGTTCAGGCACATAACGCAGGAATACTGAAAAAACACGTCGCTATAGGCGAAGAGGTGTTTGAGGGCGATCTGCTCTGCGAGATAATTCATCCCTTAGAGGGTAACACCATAGGGCGAATAGAATCACCTACAGACGGAACTATATTCTTCGCATACAACAAGCAACTGGTGACAGAGCATTCAGACGTGTTCAACATTGTGCCGTTTAGCTACACTTGAATATCCTCACCGTATAAGGTTTTATTTGAATATTACGTGTATCGTGCAAACATTCATCATTCAATATATCCAATAATGCGCCATTGAAACGAGTGCTTAAATTTATAAACGCCTCTTGTTCATCAATATTTACGGCGATATATATTTTTTCCCCTTCAAAATTGCGTTCAAATATAAAAGGCTTTTTGTATTCCAAAGATATTTCCCTATACTTGCCGTATTTTAACGCATTTTCATTCTGCCTTAAATGCGCAAGCTTGCTGATATGCTCTGTTAAATCAGTGCTATAATCAGAGCTTTTCTCAATATCTATATAAGGGCGCAAAGCCTGATCGCTACCCTTTTCTTTAACTCCCTTTATGCCCCATTCGCTGCCATAATAAACTGAGGGAATACCGGGCAATGTAAAGAGCAAAGTATATAATGTATATAAATATTCGGGTTTAGAGACATTGCTTGCAATGCGAGGTTGGTCGTGGTTATCCAAAAATGTATATAGCGGCAATCCATTCTCAGGAACAGCGTTTTTCAAACAATGCGCCAACTCAAATAAATTATTATTATTGTGGCTGGAGAATATGCTCTTGTACAACATATAATTGGTAACGCTGTGCAGCGTGGAATCATTCACCCATTTTGAGTAATCGCCGTGAACAACCTCGCCCATAAGCCAAAAATCCGCTTTTCTCTCTTTTGTAATCTGGCGCAATTCTTTCATAAAATTAAAATCCAATACATCGGCGGCATCTAAGCGCATACCGTCTATATCAAAATTATCAATCCAAAACTGAGCGGCATCTAACAGATGTTTTTTCACTTCTGGATTTTTAAGATTGAATTTCGGCAATTCATAAAAACCAGCCCATGTATTATAATCAAATTGGTCACCCATTGGGCTTCTCCTGTCAAAATTCACTCCGGAAAACCAATCTGCAAAATTGCGTTCATTTCGCTGCAATTTTTTGAAAGCAAAAAAATCTCGCCCGCTGTGATTGAAAACGGAATCCAACAAAACACGAATCCCATTATCGTGCATTTTTTTCACCAATGCTTTAAATTCATCATTAGTCCCAAGCCGATTATCTATTTCAAAATAATCCGTTACATCGTAGCCGTGGCTACGCGATTTAAGCACAGGGCTTAACAATACCGTGTTAAACCCCATTCCTTTTATATGAGGCAGCCATTTTTCAATCACGCCGAGTTTATGCTCAGACACCGCATAATCGTTCATAAAGGGCGCACCAGCAACCGAAAGCGCATAAATATGGTAAATTTGCGCGTTTTCAAACCATTTCCTTTCCATAAATCCTCCTATACCTACCGTTCAGTATATAAATATAGTAAAATTCTGTGGGTTTGTCAAGGTATTGTTAGGAAATTTTTAATGTCCGCAGGGTGAGTAAAATTCTGTGGCAATCATTAACTAATCCCCGCGATTTCCTTCATCGCGGCTTCCGTATCTTTATACTGCGAACTCTCGCCTATGCCTTGCACCAAAAAACTATTGATGGCAACTTGCCTCTTAATAGCAACATCAATTTCCTGGTCAGAACCTTTGGCATAAGCACCTATGTTTATCAAATCTTCATTTTTGCGATAAACGGCAAGGCTTCGCAAAAGGGTTGCGGAATATTTTTTTAAGTCGGGATTTGCAATATCTGTGCGGCAACGGCTTATGCTCGCTAACACATCAATGGCGGGGTAATGGTTTTTGTTTGCCAAAGCACGAGAAAGCACAATGTGACCGTCTAAAATGGAACGCACGCAGTCTGCAATGGGGTCGTCTAAATCGTCTCCGTCAACCAAGACTGTGTAAAGGGCGGTTATGCTGCCTTGGGTGCTGTTGCCCGCACGTTCAAAGAGCTTGGGCAAAAATGCAAAAACAGAAGGCGTGTAGCCTTTTGTCGCAGGAGGCTCGCCAACTGCAAGACCAATTTCTCTTTGAGCCATTGCTAGGCGTGTGCTTGAATCCATTAAAAAAAATACGTCTTCGCCCTCGTCTCTAAAAAATTCCGCTATGCTTATGGCAAGCAAGCTTGCCTTTAGCCTAACAAGAGCGGGCTGGTCACTGGTTGCAACAATCACAACGGAACGTTTTAAACCCTCTGGTCCCAAATCTTTCTCTATGAACTCCCTCACTTCCCTGCCACGCTCGCCAATAAGGGCTATAACGTTTACCTTTGCTAGGCAGTTTCTCGCTATCATTCCCATAGTCACGCTTTTGCCAACTCCAGAGCCTGCAAAAATGCCCATTCTTTGACCCCTGCCAATAGTCAAAAAACCGTCTATGGCGCGAATTCCTGTGAACATGGGTTCTTTTATGCGAGTTCTTTCCATTGCGCTTGGCGGAGTTGCGTAAATTGAGCGGCGTTCTCTGTATTTAACTTCGCCAAGCCCGTCCATTGGGTTTCCCATTCCGTCTATAACTCTGCCCAAAAGTTCGTGACCAACTGGGGCGGTTAAGGTATCGCCTTTTGCCACAACAGACATTCCGGGTCTAATTCCTTCAAGAGGCCCTAAGGGCATAATCAGGGTTCTGGTTTCTCTAAAGCCCACGACTTCTGCGCTGCAAATTGATTTCCCGTTTTGCTCTATAACACAAAGTTCGCCAATTCCCGCATTTGGTCCTTCGCATTCAATAACCAGCCCTATTATTTTAACAATGCGCCCACGCACATCAGCAAGGCGAACACGGGCTATTTCTTCTAATTTACTCATACATTCCGTTTATTTCGTTTTCAAATGTTTTTTCAACTTCACTACGGCGGAGTTTCATAGTTGGGGTTAAAAGACCGTTTTCCGTTGAGAGCGTGGCAAAAACAGCCTTCCATTTTTTGATTTTTTCCCATTCGCTCAAATGTCTATTCACAGCATCCACATTCTTTTGCAAAAAGTTATTTATCCTGCTGGATTTCAGAGATTTTTCGGCGTCAAACTCCTTATTTCTCTTTCTCAGCCTGCTTTTGATTATATCCACATTCAAAAACAAAAGAGCAGACGTGAATTTTTTTCCTTCTGCAAAAACCTGTGCAGCCTCTATTAAAGAAGTGCTTTGGCAAAGTGCCTGCTCTATTGGAATTGGGCTCACATATTTGCCTGTGCTGGTTTTGAACATTTCCTTCAATCGCCCTGTTATCCATATATAGCCGTCTTCATCTATGCGGCCTTTGTCGCCTGTGTGGAAAAAACCATCTTCTGTGAAAATTTCTGAATTTAATTCCGGACGGTTAAAGTAGCCGCCAAATACGCTTTCGCCTTTAACAAGAATTTCACCCTCCTCAGAAATTTTAACCTTTACGCAGCTTATCGGTTTGCCAACCGAACCCATTTTTGCATTCCCTGGGTTTTCCGCAGAAATAACGGGCGAGCATTCTGTCATTCCATAGCCCTCAAATATGGGCAGCCCGATGTTCCTCAAAAATCTATTGACCGAAATGTTGAGCGCAGAGCTTCCAGATACTATAAGGCTAAAATTTCCGCCAAGCGCATCGCGCATTTTTGAATACACCAGTTTATCCCATATTGTTCCTCGCAAGCTAACCTTGCTCGGGTCTGCGTTTTTCGCTTTGTTTATGGCGTATTTCATAAGCCACTTCACCGGCCCGTGCTTTTGCCTCACCGCTCCTGTTAGTTTGTCATAAAGTTTTTCCAAAACACGCGGCACAACAGTCAAAACGGTTGGTCTAATATCTGGCAAGTATTTTCCAACATTATTTGGGCTATCTGCAAAATAAACAGGCAACCCTATGCTCGAAAAATAATAAACCGACATTCTCTCAAATACGTGCGCAACCGGCAAAATACTCATGTGTATGTTTTTGTCCGGATCTAGCGGGAAAATTTCTGAAATTGCATCTAAATGCAAAATCATATTTTTTTGCGTTAAGGGAACGCCTTTTGGCGTTCCTGTTGAGCCGCTGGTGTAAATGATGGAAAATATCTCTTCTGGGGCAATGCTTTTTATGCGTTCTGCGAATTTTTGCCGCTCGTCTTCGCTGTCTAATTTTTTCCCTAATTCAATAAAATCTTCCCACGAAAAGGAGTTTTTATGCTCTGGATTTTTTGGTGAAGAAAACATATAAATCAGCGAATCTATTTCGCTTGCGAGATTGTAAATTTCCTGAGATAGAGATTCGGGGGATTCCACAGCCAAAGCTTTTATTTGAGCATCTTTAATTTGAAATTCAAAATATTCAGAGGATATATTTGAAAACAGAGGCACAACATAACCGCCGCAAATTTGCGTGGCAATATCAACAATAAACCATTTTGGCGAGCTAGGCGCTATTATTCCAACTCCAACTCCCTTTTCAATTCCTATTTTTTTCAGAGCAAGGCTAAAGAAATATATGCTATCTTGCAAATTTTTAGAATCGTAGCAAACCCACTCTTCGCCCATTCTGTGAAAGAAGCCTTTGAAGCCAATCCTATTAAAAGCTGCCAACGCCAAAATCGGTAACGAATCTGTGTTTTTAAACATATTTCTTTACTCCTCTTTTAAGTTCGGCAATATTCATTAACGCAATTCATCTGCGGAATATCTTTTAGCAGTTTCCACAATGGTTTTCAATCCGAATGCAGTTGCACCGTGTTCGGTATATTTATAGCCGTTTGCGGTGAATGCAACTCCAGCGATATCCAAATGCGCCCATTGCAAATCTTTTTTCACAAATTCTTTCAAGAACAAGGCAGCAGTTATGGCTCCAGGGCCGCCATCGGTTATATTGCGAACATCGGCAACTTTGTCTTTCAAACCTTCTGTGTACTCCTCGTCTAGTGGCATTCTCCACCATTTTTCTCCACAATCTTCGCCAGATTCTGTTATTGTCAGAGCGAGTCCTTCGCTGTTGCTAAAAAGCCCGCCAATGGCATTTCCAAGTGCGCGCTGTATTGCCCCTGTTAAAGTTGCTATGTCTATTATGTGCGTTGCGCCAAGCTCTGCCGCCTCTGTTAGCCCATCTATCAAAACAAGCCTGCCTTCGGCATCGGTGTTCTCCACCATAATGGATTTGCCGTTTTTGGCTTTGAAAATATCTCCGGGCAAAACCGCATTTTCTCCCGGGCGGTTCTCTGCAAGGCACAAAATGGCATCTACTGCTATTGGGAGTTTAAGCTCTGCTATAACTTGCACTGCAGCAAGCACTATCGCAGCCCCAGACATATCGCTTTTCATTTCGTACATTTTATCTTGGGTTTTAAGGCTTATGCCACCGGTATCAAAAGTTATGCCTTTGCCAACAAGAGCTAAACGAATATTTTTTTTGTGTTTTGCCGCATAGCTTATGGTGACCATCGCTGGCTGGTTTTTGCTACCGCGCCCAACGGTTAAAATCCCGTTGTAATTATCTCTTTTCAATTCGCTTTCCCCGCGAATTTTTATGCTTAATCCATATTTTTGAGCTATGCCTTTTGCAATATTTGCCACTACCCCCGGCGTTAGGTTGCACCCTGGCTCATTTATCAGGTTTTTCGCGAGATCTATTCCAGAAAACAGGGATTGGAGCGAATTTCCATCTATTTCCATATCGTCTGCAAATAGGTATTCAACATCTGCTTTTTCGTGTTTTTTGCTTTTATACTTGTCAAAAGCGTAGCTTGCGTGGCAAAGACCCTGTAAAATTGCGTTTCTTTTTTTGGGGGAATCGTCTTTAAGTGGCGGAATCATCAAGGTTTTAACCGAATTGTTCTCTGCCCATTTAGCAAGGCGATAACCTGCCATGCGTAGGTGGTCGAGCAAATTCAGCCCAACTTCTTTTCCTGTGTCAACAAAAAGAACTGGATGGGAATATTCGTTGTTAATCCTTATTATGCGCAGTGCCTCAGATTCGTGCAAAACCTGCTCGGAATCATTCACAAATTGCAAAATTTCTTTTGCCTTGCCATTGGTTATGGCTTCTTTTTCGCGTTTATCGTATAAAAACACAAAAACTGGCCCATCGCCCCACCAACCACTGTGCTCTTTAGCAGCATTTTTCTTATCAGTGGAGTGTTTTTTCTGTGTTGACCCACCTTTTGAAGCAGAAAATTTCCTTTTCATAGAGGGAAATATAGAAATTTCTACATTATCTCTCTAAGGTATGAATTTTGTGTTTTTGGCAATAGAAGGTCCGATTGGAGTTGGAAAGTCCATTCTCCTAGATGCACTTGAAAAAGAGTATGGCAGACACATTTTGCGCTCATTTAGGGAAGAAATAGATGCGGCAGGTCCATTTTTAAACCAATTTTACGAAGATAAAAAGAAATACGCATTTCAAACGCAAATATCCTTTATGCTCTCGCGCTATAAGCAATGCGAAGCCTTGCAAAAAGTCCTTAAACAGCCAGATATGTTTGCAGAGCACAGAATTTTTGCGTCAGATTTCATTTTTGAGAAAAACGATATTTTCGCAGAGCTGACCATAGAAGATGAACAAGAATGGAGACTTTACCAAAATATCAGGGATATTCTTCTAGAATCCTCAAAAAAATTCCTCAAACCGAGTTTCGTTGTTTATTTAAGGGCTGGCGAAGACACCTTATACCGCAGACTCAAACAAACAGAGCAACTGAAAATAGCCACTGGAGATGCAGACAAAGCAGACAAAGGCATAAGCAAAGACTATCTGCACAAGCTAGCCGCCCTTTACGATCGCTACTTTTTCCATTACAAAACAAGTCCCGTTTTGATAATAGATGTAAACAACACAGATTTTGAGCACGAACCTCTACAGATGTCTTCAATCATGGATTCCGTGTCAAAAGCCGTAGAGAACAAGCCAACTCAAAACACTTATATCAAAATATGATAGATTACTCAGAGGTTCCTTCGCCTTGCTATGTGCTTGAAGAGAGCCGGCTTTTGCGGAATCTGGAAATACTCTCAAAGGTGCAAAAAAAAGGAAATGCAAAAATAATATGCGCTTTGAAAGGCTTTAGCTTTTGGAAAACGTTTCCCCTTGTTTCTAAGTATTTGAATGGTGCCACAGCCAGCAGCCTTAATGAGGTTTTGCTCGCGCATCAAAAAATGAAAAAAGAGGTGCACGTATGCGCCCCTGCTTATGTGGCAAACGAGATTAAGCTAATTTTAAGCCACGCAACCCACATAACCTTTAACAGTTTTTCTCAGTGGAGTTTACATAAAAAAGAAACTCTAAAAAATAAAGTTAGCGCAGGCATAAGAATAAACCCCGAATATTCCAGCGTTGAAGTGGATTTATACAACCCCGCGGGTCGCTACAGCAGGCTTGGGGTAACAATAAAAGAATTCAAACCGGAGCTTTTAGATGGCATTGAAGGCCTGCATTTTCACGCCCTTTGCGAACAGAATGCAGATGCTTTGGAAGCCGTTCTGGAAAAGATATGCGATGATTTTGGAGAGTGGATTCCAAAAATGAAATGGATGAATTTTGGCGGCGGTCACCACATAACAAGAGCCGATTACGATGTTGAAAGACTCATAAGCATTCTGAATAAATTTCACAAAAAATACCCTGGTGTAGAGGTTATCCTTGAACCAGGCGAAGCCGTTGGCTGGCAAACCGGAGAATTGGTATCTAGCGTTTTAGATATTGTGCACAACGAGATAGACATTGCAATTTTAGATGTATCCATAGCTGCCCACATGCCAGACTGCTTGGAAATGCCCTACCGCCCTATGGTCTTGAACAGCGGTATGATATGGATTAAGCCTCACACTTACAGGCTTGCCGGAAATTCTTGCCTTGCCGGAGATATAGCTGGAGATTATTCTTTTGACAAGCCTTTGAAAGTAGGTTCTAGAATAGTTTTCTTGGATATGATTCACTACACCATGGTGAAAACAACATTCTTCAACGGAGTGAAACACCCTTCCATAGGAATTTGGAAAAACAATAAGTTCAACTTGGTAAAAAAATTCTCTTACGAATCTTTTAGGGATAAACTTTCTTAATAATCCCTGTAAACGCATCTGAACCCAACGTGGGTTCCCCAATAGCGGGCATCTTCCTCTTCTGCGTTTTCAACGTTTAGGCTTACTTCATTTGATTTGTAGCTCCCGCCTTTTAAGAATTTGTATTTGCCATACCAAAAGCCATCGTCTTTAACCCATTCGGCAACATTGCCAAACATATCGTAAAGCCCCCAGCCATTGGGTTTTCTGCTACGCATAGCCACAGGTTTTTTTTCGCCAAAAACAGCATAATCTTTTGCATTTGCACCAAGGGCCCAGTAATATGGATGCGGAGAACCTGACCTTGCCGCATATTCCCACTGTGCCTCCGATGGAAGCTCACCACCTAGCAGAGTGCAGCATTTGTTCGCTTCTGTCCAAGTTACGCTGTGCGCAGGGAGCGAGTCGCCTTTGTATTTGCCAAAATTCTTTTCGCCGCATTTGGTTTTGTACAATTCTTGGCTTATAGGGCTTGTGTTAATAGTGAAAGGTTTAACGTCTGTGTCTTTGCCTTTGTATTTGAATGTGCCTCCCGGAATTTTAGCAAGCTCGGCGTATATTGTTTTTTCTGGAGCCATTTCTCGTGGCCCTTCTGCCAGCCACCTAGCGACTTCTGGCCTAATGCGAATATAATCCGGCAAAATAAATTCACCCTTAAGAGGAATCAATAAGCCATTCCAAGCCACCTTGAGCCCCGAATATTTGTAGTAGCGCCTTGAATAGCCGTTTTCAACGGGAATCCAAACAGTTTCGTTTTGCGTCGTTAAAAAAGCAAGCGCAAACGGAGCGCTTGCAGTTAAGGCTTTAACCAAATCGTCTCCGGTTAAAAATTCGTGCTCCCAAGTGCCTTTCCAGGCAACTTCGGCGCGAGCATCCGGTGAATAAAAGTAAAGCTCTAAATTGCCTTTTAAGCCGTTAGGACTTGTAGATTCAAAGTTTGCCGCAACAACAGGAACATAGCCAGTCAACTGCTCGCTTCCAAGCTCTGCTATGCGGGTAAAAATCGCCACCATATTTTTTTGCATGGAACCAGCACAATTTTCGTACCATTCGTTAAAAGAGAGCTGCCTCTCCTTGAGGTAAACGTCAAAGTAGTGGTGATACAATACAGATTTCTCGTTGAGCGGCTCTGGCGGAGAAATGGGGAGTGGATAATCTGCCACAAAACGAGCTAGGCATATAGAATCCGGCACAGGCACATAATACTTTGGTCTAACCAAGCTATCGTACATAATTTCCAATGTACGCAAATCGTTTATATTCGATACGTCTGGAATTTCAATTACCGGTATTTCACTTCTTTTCAATTCAACATTGTGCGAAATTTTCACTCCCTTATGGAAGTTTGCAAGATACGACTCTGTCCAATAACCAGGGGCGCGCAGGGAATAAGTTGACCAACCAACAGGTACTTCCATTATGAAAGGTGTGTTGCCAACGGCTTTATCGTTAAGCCACACCCCTGCAGGCACGGAACTTTGCAATTCTAAAACCCCGCCATTATGTCCGTAATAAGAAACACTATCTTGAGCAAAACTCATAGTACAGAGCAGGAACGCGAAAAGTATGGAAATTATTTTTTGTTGCATAAAGGAGAGAATATAGCAATTATTTTAGGCTATTTGATATTTTATCCCGAATTTCAATAAGTCTCGCATAAGCTTCGTCTGGAATGGTGGAGCCCATAATCTGCACCACTTCGGCAGCAGCCGCAGAAGCAAGCTCTCCGCATTTTTCGAGTGGCCAGTCGTTTAAATAGCCATATAAAAAACCAGCCGCCCAAAGATCTCCAGCCCCTGTTGTGTCCACAGCTTGAGCCTGAAAGGCATCTATTCTTATTATTTCGTCTTTCAAGCCTATGATGGAGCCTCTCTTGCCAATTTTAATAACGGCTATTTTTGCCATTTTAGCCATTTCCATACATGCAAGGTCTTCTTCTACCCTTGTCAATATTTTAGCTTCGTCTTCATTTGCTATTAAAATATCTATGCTGCGTTCTTCTATGAGCTTATCTATTATAAAGCGGCACTCTTGCACAACCCCAAAGGAACCGCAATCAAAGACTACCTCCAAGCCCTTAGACCTAGCTATATGAATGCAATGCAGAAGTATGGATGGATTATATGCCAAATATCCTTCTAAATAGAGAAAGTTAGCACCTGAAAAAGGAGCTTCGCTAACCTCGGCTGGTAGAAGCTCCGAAGATGCTCCCAAAAAAGTAAACATTGTGCGCTGGGCATCTGGGGTAACGGCAGAAAGCACTCGCCCAGTAGGGGTTAAGCTTTTGCGTATATAGCCCTCTACTCCGTTGTGATATAGATTCAAGGAATAAGTATCGCCCAAATCGTCGTTGCCAACTTTGCACACAAAGCGAGCCTTGCCTCCAAGCCTTGCCAACCCTATCATAGTGTTGCTGGCAGAGCCGCCTGGTATAATGGAAATATCTTCGACATTGCCTAAAATATGCCCTAATTCCCCCCAGTTCACTGAATTCATGCCACCTTTTGGCTTTTTTTGCCTAATAACCCACTCTTCGCTAACTGAAGCGATTAAATCTATCAACGCCGCACCAACACCAACTACCTGTTTCATTTCTATTTCACTCCTTTGGGGGTAATATAGTAAATTCAACAATCCCTATCCACGCGCACCTCCACCCCTTTTGCCTCTTTCATAACAGACGGATTTGCAAGAACGCTTTTAATTGCGTTTTTCATATCTGTTGCATTTGCAGTTTTTATCGTCACTGCCATGCGGTGATTTTTTTGCACACGCGAAATATACGGTTCTGTGGGACCTAGGATTTTGGGGTTGTGGTTGTAGGGGTAGCCACGGAGAGCTACCCCTACAACCGATGCGACGGTTTCTACTTTGGTTTTGTTTTTTCCTTGTATTTTTATTTGCGATATTTTGCAGAATGGGGGGTAGAAGGCTTCTTGCCTGTCGGCAAGTTCGCGGGCGGCAAAGCCTTTGTAATTGTGTGTTATGGCAAATTGCATAACGGGGTTTTCGGGGCAGAATGTTTGGATTATCACTTTGGAATTTTTTAGGAAACGCCCCGCTCTGCCTGCTACCTGCGTTAAAAGCTGAAAATATCTCTCGTTTGCGCGAAAATCTGGAACGGAACTCCCTATGTCTGCGCATAGCACTCCAACTAAAGAGACGCTCGGAAAATCGTGACCTTTTGCCACCATTTGGGTTCCCAAAAGAATATTGCCCTCTTTGTCCCTGAATTTTTGCAAGAGCTTTTCGGTTGCTCCAAGTTTGCCTGTGGTATCGGAATCCATGCGGATTATTTTTGCATTCGGCAACCATTCTTTGATTTCCTCTTCGGCTTTTTCTATGCCGCTGCCCCAGAATACAAATTTTTTTGAACCACATTTGCAAGAAATATTAGGTGGATAAAGTTTGCCGCAATAGTGGCACATAAGTTTGCCGTATTGTTTGTGATAAACAAGGGTTACGTTGCAGTCTTTGCATTCCAAGGATTCCCCGCATTCCTCGCAAATCCTGTTTGCGCTGTATCCCCTGCGGTTCAGCAAAATTATCGCTTGGTTGCCTTCGGAAATCGTTTGGGAAAGGGCATCTCGCAAAATAGGTGAAAGCATCAAATCCCTGTCTTGCTTTTTTCTCTGCTCCTTCATATCGGCTATTAGCACTTGCGGGAGCGGCAACCCGCCAGGGCGTTCATTCATCTCTATGAGTTTTAGATTGCCGTTTTTTGCGTTGCTGTAAGTTTCAAGTGAAGGCGTTGCAGAACCCAAAACCACAAGAGCACCGTATTTGTGCGCAATATGGAAAGCCATTTCCTTAACATTGTAGCGCGGTGCGGGGTCTTGCTGTTTGTAAGAGGAATCGTGTTCTTCGTCTATTATTATGAGCTGAGGTTCAAAGGGAGCGAGGATTGCGGAGCGTGTGCCCATTAAAACATCTGTGTCTGCATTCAATAATTTTTTCCACGTCTCGCGTTTTTCACGTGCTCCAAGTGCGGAATGCAGAACCAAAATTTTGCAGCCTAAAAAATCTTCAAATCGTTTTCTAGTTTGCGGAGTTAAATTTATTTCTGGAACGAGTATAAGGGTTTTCATTTCAGAATCAAGTGCTTTGCGCACGAGTTCCAAATAAACACGCGTTTTACCGGAACCAGTAACTCCGTGCAGCAAGGCACCTCTAAATCCACTTGCTTGCAGCATACCGCTCAGCACATCAACTGCGTTTTGCTGTTCGTGAGTTAAGGAGTCGTGCATAGATACTTCTCCAATTCTTTTGGCAAAAATGCTGTTAGTGCCTCGCCTGTGGAACACATATAATAATTTGCGCACCACAAAAGTCTTTCTATATAAGGCTCAGAGAATACATAGCCGGATTCATGTGCTATCGCAGGTTTTAGTTCAAAGTTTGGAAAATTTTTATGAACATTCAAAGCAAGGGCAAGCAATGGTTTTTTGCGCCCTCTTAAAGATACCCAAACAACCGAGCCTTTTTTAACACTTTCATCTACGCCATAAGACAAACTATCAAGAGTTGTGTTAGGTATGCAAATTTCGGCAACAGCTGCATAGTTAGGCACTATCCCTCGCGCTTTTCTAAAGGCTCTTGAGATTTTACCCTTTTTATTTCTTCCATAAATCTTTCCAAAAGAACCTTTTGGCGATATTTCTTTTCTGTGATTTTGTCGCGTGGGTGCAAGTTCAGTTTATCGCTGTATTCTTTCAACGTGAGTTTAAACCAAGGCGCGCCATTTTTTAGAAATTCGGCTTTTATCACCTGAGTGGGAATTCCGGTGAACTGCCCTCTTTCTTCAATATAATCCAAGCGAACTTCAACAGGGTTTTGCAGTTGTTCTTCCGAAAAATCTTCCAAAACAAAATTGTAATAACCTGCTTTCTGCATGGCATAAGCATATTCGCGCCTCATATCAAGGCTCGTGTTGCTCGCGCCAAAAAATGCAATTGTCGCACCCGGATCTGTCAAAGGCATATTTTGCGAAGCAGGAGAAGGCTGGTTGTAACAGGCCCCCCCGAAAAGCGATACAGTAGCAAGTACCGCAAGCAATAAGGGTATTTTGCGTGATAACATAGGGGTAATATAGAAAACTACCTCACAACTACTCGCATGGTTTGAGTGCCTACTTTCACAATATACATCCCTTTTGTCTGAACCTCAATTTTCAAATTGTCTGAACCCCGATTCTCCCGATTCAAGGATTTACCCGATGTAAAAATAAGTTTGCCTTGGAGGTTGTACACATCAACTTTTGCGTTGAGGGGTAGGTTTGAAAGCTCTATGGCATTGGTTGTTATGTGAACCAATATATTTTCTACGCTTGTGATTTCCAACATCGGTGTGCTTCCACCGCCGCTGCTTCCGCCACCGCCACCGCTGCTGCCACCGCCACTGCTTCCGCCACCGCTGCTTCCGCCACCACTGCTGCCACCGCCACTGCTTCCGCCACCGCCGCTGCTTCCGCCACCGCTGCTTCCGCCACCGCTGCTTCCGCCACCACTGCTGCCACCGCCACTGCTTCCGCCACCGCCACTGCTTCCGCCACCGCCGCTGCTTCCGCCACCTGGGGTACTTGGAGTGCTTGGGGTGATGTTTACGGTAACGTCTGTTGGTTGCGTTAAAGTGTAATTGGAGGCATTTGCACCTGTCAACTTAATGTCGGTTGTTACAGGTTTGTCGTTGCCAACGTATGGTTGGGTAATCGTACCTTCGCCGAGTGTAAAGCTTACTCCTGCTTCCTCATCGCTTAACACGCCATCAAGAATACCGCCTGTAAGCTCAACCGTTGCTGTTCCGTTGTCAACACGGCTAATGGCTGTCACGCCTGTGATGGTTACAGGCTTTGCTGTGATGTTTGCTGTGATGCTTGTGGGTTGTACCGAAAGCGAATAGTTGCTATTGCTAAGGGAAAAACCACTGAATGACACGGTTCTGTCTCCAACGTCCTTCTTGTCAAATGAAGCTGTGCCATTGATAACAGGTACTACATCGTTGGAAACTACTTCGCTGACTCTTCCTGTTCCTGTAACCTCAGCATCCGTGTTGCCATTATATGTCTTGTCAGCTGAACCTATGCCACTAATGGTAACTTGCTTTTTAGTTATTTTTGCAGAAACGCTTGCTGGCTGTGAAGAAAGCGTGTAGTTGCTATTGTTAATGGAAAAACCTGTGAATGATACGGTTCTGTCTCCAGCGTTCTTATCGTCAAACTTAGCACTGCCTTTGGTAACGATCAATTCCTCGCCATCAACTTTTCCGATGATTGTTGCAGTTCCTTTAATATCAGCGTCAATTGTGCCATCATACGGTTTGTCGAATGCCGATATGCTGATAGTTACGGGCTTTGGTGTGATAACTCCTGTGTTAATGCTTCCTGATTGTGCGGAAAGCGTGTAGTTGCCTTTATCTGTGCCGTCAAGGGAAAATCCGCTGAATGTTACGGTTTTGCCTCCTCCAGCAGTTGGACTGTCAAATGAAGCTGTGCCTTGTTTAAAGGTTACGACATCGTTGCTAATTACTCCTTTTAATTCTCCTTTTATTGTAGCAGCAGTAGTGCCATCGTATTCTTTGTTTTCTGCGATTATGTTTTCTATAGTTATGGGTTTGGGAGTGATGTCTGCCTTGGTGCCGCTTATTGACTGTTCTGTAATGGTGTAATTCTCTGCATCTGTGCCGCTGAGAGAGAAACCGCTTAATGTTATGGCTTTGTCTTTTCCAGCATTTTTGTCAGTAAATGAAGCTGTACCTACAACATCAAAATTTACTATATCGCCGTCAATTATTCCGGTAGCGTTTACATTTTCTTTCTTAATAACAGCAGCAGTGGTACCATCGTACTCTTTGCCGACTGCTGTGATTCCAGTGATGGTTAGGGATTTAGGAGTGATAGTTGCGACAACGCTGGGTGTTGTGTACTCGTAATTGTTTGCATCTGTGCCAACAAGGGTGAATCCGCTTAATGTCACTGGTTTGCCCGTTCCAACGTTCTTATCATTAAATAAAGTTGCGCCAAAAGATACATCTAAATCATCATTATCAACTTTATTGTTAATCGTTGCAGTTCTAGTAACCGTAGCGTTTGTGTTGCGGTCGTACTCTTTGTCGGATGCGGTTATGCCTGTGATGGTTACGGGTCTTTTGGTTATGTTTGCCGTAATACTGCTTATTGGATTGATCACTGTAACTGAGTAGTTGTTTACATCCGCTCCGCTAAAGGAAAATCCTTCAAATATCACTGGTTTGTTGGTTCCAACATTCTTGTCGTTAAATGAAGCATTACCTTTAACAACTGTTACATCATCGTTCCCAATTTTGACATCCCTGATGTTTGTCATTTCTCCGTGAACCTCGGCGGTTTTGGTACCGTCGTAAACCTTGTTGGAGGCTGTTATTGAGGTGACTGTGAGGGTTATGGGCTTCGCAGTGATGTTTGCAGTAACGCTTGCTGGCTGTGCCAAAAGCGTGTAGTTGCCTTTATCTGTGCCATCAAGGGTAAATCCGCTGAATGTTACTGTTTTTCCATATCCGACATTTTTATCCGCAAAATTAGCTGTGCCTTTGTGAACGGTTACATCTTCGCCAATTACTCCGCTGATTATTGCCGTTTCTTTAATCGTGGCGGACTCTTTGCCATCGTACTCTTTGTCTTTTACCGATGCTGTGATAGTCACGGGTATTGGTTTGATATTTACGGTAATATCCGGTTGTGTTAAAGTATAATCCTGTGCATTATTGCCTGTCAATTTGATGTCAGTTATTACCTTTATGCCGATTCCAGCATCCGC
>Ga0268262_10001623_pt1 | contig 27441 bp, 16 predicted proteins | sample TergutNc150P3_FD_190354 | JGI IMG/M metagenome (GOLD analysis project Ga0268262, IMG submission 190354) | Nasutitermes corniger P3 segment gut microbial community from laboratory colony in Florida, USA - Nc150 P3 (SPAdes) (version 2) | ecosystem: Host-associated > Arthropoda: Insects >... | reverse complement strand
TTACTTCGTCCGTGTGGAAGGACACTATGCAGTACGAGCTCTCAGGCGGCAAATTCATCACGACCTCTTGTTATGAAAACAGCGGCCGCAACCCTGTGTGCAAATCGAGCGGCGAGATCAAACGCGTTGGCCTCGCCGATCTCAGAAAGGGCCTCGGCACGGTTTACGACAACGACACCAATCTGTATATGTCGAAGTCTTATCGCGATTTAATGTGGTATTCGCGGGGCGACGAGGACGAGACGATAGATTTTGACGCCGTTTACTTCAATAAGAGGAGCGGGCGCATAGGCGATTCCCGCGACGGGGTGTGGTACACGACGAGCGGTTCAACCCTCGTTTTGCTTGAAGCGGCGTACGATTGCGGCCATATAGATGACGATTGCGCGGCTGTTGTTTTAGGCAGGGCCGAGTTCGGCTACAGCGTCTCGCCCGCCGGCCTTACGCTTTCGGGCGGCGGTCTCGGGGCCGGGGACGTGTGGCTGCCGGCGGGCTATGACGGCTACGGCTCCGCGAAGCAGAGGCGGGGATCCGACCGGGGCAAGCGGGCGTTCTCCCCGTTGGCGGCGCTGACCGGCAGGGAGTAGCGGTCGCGGCGGATATACGTTAAAACAAGGGCGGCCGCCTCCGGCCGCCCTATTTTCTTCGGTTTATACCCCCAGTCAATTTTTTTATTGACTTTGTAAAACCCATGTTTTATATTGGATATAGCGGCACAGTTTTCCATGTCTGCCCTAATTTGGGGCGGGAGGGTGTTTTTATGAAAAAAAGAACTTTTTTCGGTACATGCGGGATAGTTTTCGGGATTTTGTCCGCGCTCTGCGGCATGGTCTCCGCAGATACTGTCTTTATGAAAAACGGCGATAAGATTGAAAACGTTACGCTCGCCGAAATAACCCGGACGGAGGTTAAGTATAAGGTCGGGAAGAGAACCGTCTTATATACAATATTAAAGAGCGATGTATCGAAGATCGTGTATAGCGACGGGGCGGAAGACGTTTTCGAGGTGAAAACGCAGACGCAGACGCAAAATCAAACGCGAAATCAAATTGAGGACGCGCCTTCGTTTATCGGCGGAGAGGATGTGCCGGCCGTATCGAGATCGGGCGGGTTGCGGATAGATCCGTCATATACCTACAATCATGTGACGAGGGTGGATCATCTCGGCTTTTTGAACAATAGGGTATCGTATGCGATACTCAATAACGAGTTAAACACTCTTGACATTTATACTACCGTACATGGTTTTAATGTGACATACGATACCGCGGGCGTTAGCTCTTTTCTAACGGATTATGCCGAACGGGCTAAACAGAGGAACAACTATATGGTATCTGCGGGTTACTCGTCATTAGGGTTTAACGCGTTTGCGGCGTACGCTGTTATGCGGCGCGAGAGGAGGTTCGCGGACGAAACGCTGGTTGCGGATAGATTCGCATTTGTGGATTTTGGCATAGGTTTAGCGGAGAAAGGTATAATCGGGTTATCCTTAAATGTAAAAACACAATTGTTTTCGTTTAATACGTCTGAAGAATCTAATATACTTAGCGGGATCGATGTGCGATCTTCTTTGCAACGTTATGAAACGGCGGTAAGTTTGGATTTTCTCTATAAACAATGGTTGCTTTCCATAGGGTTTGGCTATTATCTTGATTATGATTATGCCGAGTACATTGGATCGTCGCTGACGTTAAATGCCGGTTATTTTATAAAAGAGCTTGCTAAAAAATCCGATCTGCCTATAAATGATTACGTAAAACACGTAAGACAGAAATCTACCCAAAAACGCTATTTCAGACCCGGCATAGAGATAAACTATCCGGTCTATCGCTCTGAGATAGAATTTTTCAACAACAAATTTCCATACGCGGCGGGAAGCGCGGGTTTGTTTTTCAGAATCGGCCCCGACAACGTCTATTTTACAACCGGCGCGTACGCGAAGTTGGATTACCTGTATCGCGACAGCGTGGTGTCCGCCCAGTTGAGCGGCCCTTTCGGCATCACCATAGCCAGACTGCCTCTTTTGGACGTGTCGTGGAGCAAATTCTCCGTGGAAGTCCCGGCGCTTTTGAGTTTCGGGGCGGGGCAGATAAGGTTTTCGGGTGGAATGCTGTTTGATTTTTACGCCGTCAGCGAATTTAGCGTAAACGTCAATGAAAAAGTTCCTATAATAGGCGGACAGAACGTTATTAGCGCGAACGACGCGGAGACGTTGGAAAAGCGGTTCGGCGAGGCTCCTACCGGAAGCATGTACGTGGCTCTCGGACTTGATTTCGACATAGTGAAGTATTGGGGTATCGGGGTGAAGTGTTTGATATTTACGAACACTTTCGGGGAAGAGAGATCGATCGAATCCTACAAAGGGTTTAAACCGGCTGATTTTCAAACAAGAGTTTCCACATATTTCGTCTTTTAAGGAGGCTGTATGAAAAAAGTTTTAGCGTGTTCGGTGACGTTTTTGGCGCTCTCGTTGTTCTCTTGCGGAGACACGGGGGTAAACGTGGGAGGCGGCGGAGATGACGGCGGCGGGGGTGGGGGCGGCGGCGGAGGAGGCAAAAAGGCGTCGAACGCCGTCGTCATAACGCTCACGGGATGGGAAACGAAAGAAACCGACCTTTTGGGCGACACTAAGCTGGATCCGAAAATATCCTTTACCGTAACCGCCATTCAGGGCGGTAGAGTAGTTTCCAATAATTCTACGGGCGCGTTGCTGGATCAAGACAACGTCGGTCAATCATGGAGCGGCAATGCCAGAAGTTCGCCGGTTCCGTTTATCAGTTCGGCCGATGAGCTTCGCATTTACGCCACGGTCATTGAGAAAGACCCGTTGGCCAGCGACGATATTTCGCCGAACTACTATGCCAGTTGGATGGATATCCCGTCCGCAGGTTACAGCGGTTCCACCTCTATAGGCCAAAGCGCCAAAGGAACGTCGAAGGTGACTTTTAGCTACCAGTTTATTTCGCAATGAGGCCGAGCGTTGATTTTTGCGGCAAGCCGCCAACGAATCGTATAAACGCCGTCGAAAAGGCGGCGTTATTTTTATAATCCCGTAAGATTACTCGCCCGTCACCGTGACTTTCGCCGTCCCCGACGCCAGCACCGCCGCCCTGATCGCGCTCTCCGTCGTTTCCACGCCGCGCAGAGTCAGCGTTTCTATTTTGCCGTTCAGCGTTATCCCTTTTTGTATAGGGTAGTCGGTCAGGAGCGTTTGCGTCAGCGCCTCCGCGTCGAGAATCGCGGAAAGCGGGAACTTTATCAGCGGCTTCATCTTTTTGACGATGATTCCTTTAAGCAGCCTTTTCTTCGCCTGTTGGTATTGGCTGGAGGTCGCTAAGTCGAAGTCGATGTTTGCGAGCGACAGGGTTTTGTCTTTTTCGTCGTAGACCGCCCGCCCCGTCAGCAGCACGGTTCCTTTCATGGAGCCGGAGACGTCCATTTTGATCAGCAGCGTTCCGGCGGCGTCCGCGCCGGTTATTTCGATGTCGTTGACCGTTATCTTGTTCATGCCGGAGCGGAATGTTTTCCCTTTGAATTTATCTTTGCACAGCGCGGTGGCGTTGGCGTAGGGGACTTCGGCGTATAGGTTTACGGCGAAGTCCGAGTCGCTGTTTTCCGGCGGTTCCGTGAAGTTCGGCAGCGGGGGCGGTTCGCGTTTTTCCGGCATGGCCCCCATCACCGCTTCTGTTACGGCGCGGATGCCCACGAGGGCCGATATGGACGCTCCGTGTCCGTTTATATTCGAGAGGTACAGTTCGGTAGGGTTGAAGCTCATCCAGAGGGTCTCTTGCGTTTCGGGGACGGTGAAGCTTATGGGGGTGCAGAGCTGTTCCCACAAGGGGGTTATGACGGATTTCTTTATGATGTCGGAGTTCGCCAGGGCTTTGTCGATCATCGGGCCGATTATCTCCGTCAGCATGTCGGCGAAGTAGCTTGCGGCGGGTTTTATGGGTATGGTGAGGGAGCGGGCTTTGAGCACGGGTTCCGACGTCCACTTGTAGCCGGCGGCTCTTGTGACGGTGGCCGGGCGCCAGTCGTTTCTTAGGGATACTTTGGAGCGCATGTTCATGGAGATTGCGGCCTCCACGTCTTGGTTTTCGGTATGGGAGAGCCCCATCGCGGAGACGGTGGTTGATATGCGCATGGTTACCGCTATCGGGAGGTTGTAGGCCAGTTCGCCGCCGTCGGCGGAGATTTTGACAGGGCCGTTTCTGCGGGCGGATATTTTTATGCCGGTCAAGCCGCCGAGTATGGAGGTGTCGCTTCTGAAGAACGTTCCGCTGAATATGCCGTGCACCGTGTTTTCGATGATGGCGGTTTTGATCTCCACGGGGATGTTGACGGTGGACGGGACGGGGGCCGGCGGCCCGTCGGCGTTTGCGCGGTTCCGGCCCAAGCCGTCCGCCAAATAGACGGCCGGCCGTCCGGCGCAGCCGGCGCATATTAACGCGAGTAAGATAATAATGATATTCGTTGCCGCTCTCATGTGTGAAATATAGTATATTTAACGCTGCGGCGGCGGTAATTAATGCGCGGTCGGTTAACTTTTATATAATAGGATAGGCGGCAGGGGGCGTTATGAACACTACGAAGCACGATTTGGTGGCTGCGGTGGCCCGTAGCACGGGGCTGACGCAGTCTGAGATCAAGATTGCGGTGGAGGAGTTTTTGGAGGCGATAGCGGAGGAGCTCGAACGCGGCCGGTCGATCGAGTTCCGAGGGTTCGGCACCTTTTCCGTGAAGGAGCGCAAGGCGCGCCCCGCCCGCAACCCGCGCACCGGCGAGGTGGTGCCGCTCGGGAGGCGCAAGGTGGCCTTGTTCAAGTGCGCCGGCGATTTGCGGGAGAGGATAGAGAGCGGGGGGCTGTGAAATAAACAAAAAAAAGGTATTGACAGACCGGCGGCGCGGAAATTATTTTCTCTACTCCAAAAGCTTCCGTTTCGGGTGCGCGGCGGCTCAAATACAGGTCGTGTGAGGAATTGACGATGAGACGAATTGTTTTTTTGGCGGCGGTTGCGGCGTTCGCGGTCGGGAGTCCCTCCGCGCAGGACGCGGGCGGCGACCCGATGGATAACGTTACGATAGGGGTGCCGTCTTTCAACGCGCGCCTGTCCATGGGCTTCAACTACGACTTGCTGCGCCCCATGACGAACGTTTCGTTCCAGTATCCGGTCGGGTACCTGGGGTTCAACCTGCCTATCGGCTATTCCGCCGGCCTTGACGACTTTCTTGACGACAAGACGATGGACGACATCTTCAGCAACGGCAGGGTCTTCAAGAAGGGCGACAGGTTCAAGCCCTCCGCCGGCGCGGAGCAGAACGCCAACTACTCGGTGCGGGTGGACGTGCCGATGCTCGAGGGCGTGGGCACTTTCGCCTACACGCAGAACTTCTACATGAACTTCAGCACCGCTTTGGGCGGGTCGTCGGTCATAGAGACCGTGCAGCCTATAAGCGCCTCCCTTGAGAGCGGGGGCGATATAGACGGCTACCTCGCCGTAAGGGGCGCGCTCAGACTGCCGCTCGCTTTCAATATGAGCTGGGAGACCATGACCTTCGGGTACGCGTACCGCGTAGGGCAGAGCGACGACCTGATCTTCGCGCTCCACATGCACCGCCACATGTTTTCGGCGGATATACGGCTGAAGGCGGACATAGACCTGCTGGGGTTCGCGAACATCAACGCCACGGGGATAGGCGGCAGCATAGGAGGGCAGGACGGCGCTTCGCTGGGCATGGGCGAGCCGAGGGAGATCGTCAACTTCAGCTCGGATAAGTGCAACGGGTTCGCTCAGGGGCGTTTCACGGCGGAGGGGTGGTCGCCGGCGGTCGGCGTGAGATGGAAAAGATTCTCGCTCAATTCGCGTTTCGGGCTGAGCGTTAAGGCCAAGGGCTCCGCGAGCGGCGGGTTCATAGTGCCTAAGGTGGTCGACTTAGAGACCGGCGACATGCTCCTCGGCGACAAGTTCAACAGCTTCTCCGACAGCATGAAGACGAACCCGCTCTACGTATTCACCGCGCTCGGCGACTCGGGCGGCATAATCCCTACGCAGTTGGACAGCATTTCCTACAATGTGGGCGACTTCCAGTGGAGCATGCCGCAGGGGCACACGCTCTCGTTCGACATCATACCCCAGAGGCTCGCCGTCTCCTATACAAAACTCTTCGGCGAGGTGGCCGTTAAGATGAACGTCACGAGGGAGGTGAACGAAGGGGCGCTCAAAAAGGATTCGCTCGGCAATACCGATACTTCTTATTACTTCGGAAATCCTAAATACCAAAGGCAGACGGTCGACGCGGGCATACAGGTCGACCATATTTTGGTGCTGAGCGCCACGTACCCGTCGTTCTTTTTCAACTTGGGCGTGGCCGGATTCGATATACGCAACAACGACACGCGCGTGCTCGGGGAAAACAGCCTGTTGAAGAGCTTGCGCTTGGGCGACGTGGTCATGCTGCTGCCGATAGTCAGCGGCGGGTTCAATCTCGGCACCAAACTGCAGCTTCGCATAGAGGCCGACATACTGCCTCTGCCGGCGGTGCGGAGCGGGGTCAATTATTACTTCTGAGATTAGGATTTGCGGGATTATAAGGAATATAGGATTAAAAATATAGCGGTTGGATATACATTAGGCTTAGGCGTGTTTAGGGTTGTTCGTCTGAAAGGATCGACATAGAGATGTTAAGGAAAATTGAAATCGCCGTTTTGTCGGTTTTCGCGTGCTTTGCGTTCGCTGCGGCGAGACAGCTGCAGAGTTTGAAGATCGTGCCCGACCCGTCGGCTGTGGGGGTCAGGGCGCAGAGCGATATCGTTCGCGCCGAGTGGGTGCAGTTCTCGGAGGCGGGATCGCAGTCTCTCAAGCAGGAGCCGATCGACTGCAAGGTCTACTATGCGCTCTCGCCCGCCGGCGGGGATTTGGCGAGGTATACCGAACTTGCCGTGTGGGAGGGCGACGCAAACGTTCCCGCGATTTTTTCAGGCGCGGCCAAGAGCAAGACCACGCAATTTAAACCCAACCGTCAGAACGGCCGGATGGGGCCCGGCGTCTACTATGTCATCGTAGCCGGTGTGGACGGGAGCGACACGCTGTATTCGGACGGCTTCACGCTGATGGTGGCGAGCACGGAACCCGCCTCCATCGTCTCCCCCAGGGCCGACGTCATGAGGGGCGAGCTTGTGAAGGTTGTGACCGATCTCGCGCCGGTTTTCGCGTGGGGGGCGGTTCCCGGCGTGCCGTATTACCATATAGTGCTCTCCGACAGGCCTTTCATCAACTCCGACGGCAGCCCCAATAAGGGCGTGAACATTATTTGGCAGGCCATAACGCCGGGCTCGCGCATAGCCTACGGCGCGCCGGACCCGTCGGGCGCGGTCACCGCCGCGCCGCCTCCGCTCGCGTCGGGCGTAACATACTCTTGGATGGTGCTGAACAACTACGGCAACCGTCCCGAATTCACCACGTGGGACGTGGTTAGCGTGATGGACGCGGTGGCCGGCCGCTTCTTGATAGCCGGAAACGCGCCGCTTAAACCCCCGGCGGCCGTCGCTCCCGAAGACGGCGGCGAGTTCGGGGCCGGGGATCGTATAGAGTTTAAATGGAACAACCTCGATGTAAACGCGAAGTCGTACTTAGTGAATCTTTTGCGGGACGGCAGCGCCGAGGATTTCGGCATGGGCGGCATGGGCGATTTTAGGATGGGAATGCTGGCTTGGGAGGCCTCCGTGCCGCGCGGCGACCGTATGGACGAGTTGAGCGTGACTCTTGACGCGGAGAACACGCTGACCGGCGGCGGCTACGCTTGGCGAGTCTACGCGCTCGACAGCCGGGGCGCGGCCTACACGGACTCGGTCAGATCCGTTTCGAGGTTCAGGTATACGGGGGCGGCCGAGGGCGAAATAAACATCACGACGCGGGAGCGGATAGGCGGCAGAGATTTGCCTGTGGGCTACGTGGAGCTCAGGTCGGAGGTGTTGAGCGGGCCGGCCATGACGCCGCTGCTCTTCTACACCGACGGCAACGGCGTCCAAAAGAGGCCTTTCCCGGCCGGCACATACCGCATAACCGCCGTTAAAGATGGTTATTTCACGCATACGGTTACGGTAACGGTGTCGGGCGGCGCGGTCGCGAACGTGCCGATACCCATGTCGCGCCCCGAAGCCTCCGTTTACGGCCGGGTTCTCGCGGCGGCCGACAGCTCGGCCGTAAGCTCGGCCAAGGTCACGGCCGTCTCCGACCGGGGCGATACCGTCGCCGCCGTCACCGACGGCCGGGGCGGCTTCATGTTCGCGTGCCGGGCGGCCGATTGGACTTTGACCGCCGAGAAATCGGGGTTCAGGGCGTCATCCCCCGGAAGGGTGACGGTGAGGCTGGGCGACAACCGCGATTTCGGCAGCCTCTATCTCTCCCGCAGCCCCTTCGCGCTGTCGGGAGCGGTCAGGAATTCGAGCGGACAGCCGGTAATGGGGGCGCGGGTGCGGGTTATGCGCGAGGGCGTCCTTGTGGACGAGCTGGCGTCCACGCCTCAGAGCGGCGCGTACGTTTTCTATCTCAATTCCGGCACGTACACGGTTACGACGGAGAAGCCGGGCTTCGCGATGTCCAGCCGGAGCGTCGCCGTCGCGGGGTCTATGACGCAGGATCTTGTAATAAGGGAAGGGGCGGTGCTCGTAAGCGGGGTCATTACCGGAATGAGCTGGGTCGCGGAAATAAACAGATACGCGTCCGCCCCGATCGCCTCGGCCGGCGTTTCTTTCGCGGAGAGGGGCGCGGCGCGTCCCGACACGTTCACCGTGACGGCCGACGCGGTTTTCGGCAAATTCTCCGTGAGCCTGCCTAAGGACAGAGACTATACGGTGACCGCGTCGGCCGCCGGATTCGCCGCTTCCGGCAGATCCAATGAATTCGACACCCGCGACGCGGGGGACGGTTTTTCCAAGCGGTACGCCGACACGCTGTACGCGCTGGCCTCGATAAAGGCGCGCGTGAACGGAGTGAGGGAGGGCGCGCCGATTGACGCGATCGCCTACGACGGCGCGTCAGGGCGGATCGTCGCGTCCGCACGGATTACGGCGTCCGGCAGGGACGGCGGCGACGTGTGCGAGTTGAGGAACATCCCCGACGGAAGCGGCGCCGATGGAAAGATCAGGATCGGGGTAGGCGCCGACGGCTACTTCACGCGCGACGGCTACGATATCTTTATAAACAAGGGCCGGCTTTCGCCGAACGCGCCGGAGTACACGTTCGATATGGCGGCCGGAAACAAAAAAATTCTCTTTGAGGTCGGCGGTTACGCGGGGGACGGGGCGGTTAAAGTGGTTTCGCCGTTCAATAGGGCGATTCCGTTCACCGGCGCGCCCGGAACAGTCGCCGAGCTTAACGGCGCGGGCGGCGGGGCCTATATCGTCGAGGCCGTTCCCGACGACGCGGGACGCTTGGCGCTGTCGTACCGCGGATTCAACGTTCCCGAAAACGTCTCCGAGTATAAAACGGAGCTGAATTTCCCGTTTACCCACACGGCGGGGGGGACGGCCGATCTCGACGAAAACGGCAAGGTCAGGATTCAATGGCCGGCGAACGTCGTAGGTGTCGCGGAGAGAATAGACGTTTATTACAGGAGCGAGGGGAGCGTCCGTTTCGAGAGCGATTCGACTGACGACATAAGCTTAGGCGCTTTGCAGGAGTTCAGGGTCAAGCCCGCCCGCGACGGCTGCAATTTGTACTATTATTTCCGCGTGCGCCTTGCGAACGGCGATATTTACGGGTCGGGCAATCAGCTGTACGCCGTCTACGTCAGGCCCAACGACAAAGTCATAAGCCGCTCGGCCGTGGAGCCCGGCGTTACCGACGCGCGCGACACGCTCTCGATGCCTTCGTCTTACAAGGCGGAGTTTACGTTCCGGGCCTTCTACAGCGATCAGTTCACGCCTATAACGGGCGGCTTCGGCTCGGTGTCGTGGAGCGTTTTGGATTCCGACGGCAAGTCGGTCGGTTCCGGTACGGGCATGACCTATTCTTACACCACCCCTAACGTCGAGCGGAATCTGACGCTTCAGGCCGTGCTCGCGCCGTCGAACGGCTACAGGACGAGATCCGGCGCGCCCCGTGATACCGTCAGGTTCTCCATTAAGGTTACCGGGAAGCCGCTCAAGTCCGTCAGCGTGGTGCGCAACGGGGTTGCGGGCGCGATATTGAACAACGAGAGGGCCGGTTTCCGCGTGGAGGCGTTCGACGAGAACGGCAGGGCGGTTACGGCGCTGCCGAAGTGGAGCGTTTCCCCGCGCGGCGCGGGGACCATAGGGGAGAGCGACGGTTCGTTCGCGCCGTCTCCGAATTTCGTAGGCATGGCTAGGATCGCGGCCTCCGTAGGCGGCATGAGGCCGGAGTATACCGACCCCGGCGAGGAGCTTCCGGGGCAGCGCGTCAATTACCGGCTCAGGCGCAACAGAACCGGCGCCGACACGGCGAATACGCTGATGGGTATGCGGACAGTCTTCGGCCCCGGCGTCGTGAAGGAGGGCGTCGGCGCGAATTCATTCCTCAAGGTCACCGTACCGCAGCTGAATAACCATGTTTACAAGGGCACGGAGAACTACAGGATGGCCGACTCGGCCGCATTCGAATTGAGCGTTAAAGATACGGGCGCCGTAACCGGCGACATAATGCTGGCGTTCGATATTCCGCAAATGTTGAAGAGCGCGGCCGGCGGCGGCGGTTATGAGTTCAGGGTGGCGAGGTGGTTTCCCGACAGTTTGAAGTGGATACCCACGGATTCTACGCGCGTGTCCGGCGGCGTCGTATATACGTGGCTGTCGCGCGCTTCGGCGGAAGGGCCGTCGCGGTTCAAGCGCAGGAAGGCTTCGGCGCGGCAGGTTTCGAGGGCGTCCGCGTTCACCGGTTCCGGGCTGTACGCGCTGGTGGTCAAGACGAGCAAAACGTCGCTCGCCATGACCGTTTCGCCGCACCCGTTCTCGCCGTACATAAGGCCGGTGATTGAGCACGGCCCGGACGCTCCGGCCGGAACGTGCATAAACGTGAACATACAGGCGCCCGACCCTTTCGTTAAAAGCGTGAAGGTGCGCATACACAACGTGACCGGCAAGATGGTTTGGGGCGTGGAGAAATTAGACGCCGAGACCGGCGACAACAAATTCTGGTGGAACGGCAGAACGAGCGGCCGGGGCTCGTCCGCCGCGGTGAGCGAGGTTGTGTGGTCGGATGATTATTACAAAAGCGAAGAGTACAGATCCAGGCCGCTGTGCAGAAACGGCAGGTATTACGTAATGGTGATAATGACGGACATGGATGGCAAGCAGATGCGCGCCGTGAAGCCGTTGGTGCTGATGAAGTAGTAGCTGTTCGATTTGAAAGAATTTGACTTTATGCGGAGGCGCAGGTGAGATCTATATCGTTTATGCTGAAGGCTGTGTCGTTGTCGTGCGTATTGTTCGTCCTGCCGGCCATAGGGCAGCCGTCGGCGGAGTCTGACGGGGATTCTGATCCGCGCTGGGCGCAGACGTTCGGCGCGGAGGCGCAGGAGGAAGAGCCGGTCGCGGAACCCGACCGCGCCGTTATGACGCCGGAACCGGCGCCGCCGGCGGAGGCCGAGGATTCGGAAGCGGAGGCTTCGGAAGCGCCCGCGCCCGCGTCCGCGCCGGCGAGGGCCGCGTCCGCCGCCGACGGTCAGGGGCCCGAAGCGTCGCGCGTCAAGCTCGGAGTGCTGGCACTTGAGTCCGCCACCGGGCACGAAGAGGAGGCGGCCGCCATGACCGCCCTGATGATCGAGAGGCTTGAGGATCTGGGGCTTTACGATATTTACCGTCCTAACGATATAGACGCCGCCCTCTCCGGCACGCGTTTGGGCAAGGGCAGCTGCCGCGACCCGCGCTGCGTTCTCGGCATAGGCAAGGTGCTGGGCGTCCGCAGGATGATATCCGGCACGTTCGACATAACCGGGTCGCGCTGCGCCGTGCGCCTTGTGCTGCTCAACGTGGTTAGCGGGAAACCTATATCGAGCGTGAGTTTGGAGGGGGCCATGGGGGTTCCGGCCAAGGAGGTGCTCTTAGCCGCGATCGACCGCATCCACGGCGACAAACGCGAGCTGAACAAGATGAGCGCCTACTTCGGCCCGCCGGTCGACAACCTTTCGGAGTTCCTTTGGACTACGGTGTCGGTGCAGGGCGCCGGCCTCTTCTACTCGACCGTGAACTACGGGGCGGGCGGCGACGGCGGAAGCGGCGACGTCCAGACCGTCCCCGGCGCCTACGGCCGGAACGAGAAGCTCTCCGGCATTTGGGCTTCGGCGAACCAGATACCGGTGTTCGCCCGCCCGGCGGCGCTCGCGAACGCCTACACTGCGGTGTCGGACGACGCCTACGGCGTGCTTTACAATCCGGCGGGCATGCCGTGGATAGGAGGCAGAGAGGCCGTGGTCGGTTACCAGTACCGCCTCGGCATGGACATAATGGCCGTTTCTTATGTGGACAAGGCGCTTCGCGACCTCGGCTTCGGGCAGGCGGTGCTCCTCACGACCGACCGCGACGGCGCGATGACGGAGCTTTATTTCGTGACCGCCGCCGGTTACAAGATAAACCAAGATTACCTCTTCGGCCCGCTCTCGGCGGGCGTCTCCCTCAAGGTCATGGGCAGCACGGTGAATAAACTGTCGCCGGATTCGCCTTTCGGCCAGTCGTTCGGCGCGGGGCTTGACCTCGGTTTCATGTGGGAGCTGTCGCCGATGATCAGGTACGGCCTCCTTCTGCGCGACGTGCCGGCGTTCAGCCAGTGGAAGAACAGAGCCACGGGCGCGCTTTACGCCGAAGCCAACCCGGTCACGCTGCACATGGGCGGAAGCTACGCGGCGGGGTACAACGCTTTCCTGACCGCCGACGGCCAAATCCCACTCTACGACGACCAGCCGTGGATCATGGCGGGCGGCATAGAGTACGAGTTCTTCAGAATGCTCGCGCTGCGCATAGGTTTGCAGAGGGAGATACTCGACGTCTACGCCGATTGGTGGAAGATAACCTGCGGCGCCGGCTTCAAGTTCGACACAGGAACGAGGTGGGGCAGGGAAATGACGCTCGACATATCTTACGAATACAACACGCTGGAGCTGTTCCATGTGGTCAACGTGTCGGTTAAGGCGGGGTTCTGATTACTTGAAGTCGATGACCAGCAGCGTCATGTCGTCTTCCTGCTGCCGCGTTCCGCAGAAGTTTTTTTGATTTTCCAGTATGGCCTGCACCGCGTCGCCGGGGCTTAGCGGCAGCGTTTGCGCCGCTATGCTCTGAAGGCGCTCCGTTCCGTACATTTCCGACTTGGCGTTGATCGCCTCCGTCAGGCCGTCGGTGTAGAGCACCATCCGGTGCTCCCCGCAAGCGTAGTCCGCCTCTTTCTCCTTCATGAGCATATCCGGGAAGACGCCTAAGAATAGGCCGTCCGTTTTGAGCATGGCGCATCGTCCGGTCGGTTTGTGCAGGTAGATGATGGGGCAGTGCCCCGCCGACGAGTAGCGTATCTTTCGCGTGACGGTGTTCACGACCGCGTAGAAGACGGTGACGAAGTGTTCCGTGGCCACTTCGGAGATGAAGATTTCGTTTATCCGTTCCAGCGTCTTAAGCGGCGAGGTCTCCTTACGCGAGTAGATTTTGAGGAGGATTTTGAACATGGACATGATGAGCGCGGAGGCCACGCCGTGGCCGGAGACGTCGGCTACGATCACGCCGTAGGAGTCGTCGGAGATGTCGAAGAGGTCGTAGTAGTCGCCGCCCACGGAGTTCGCCGCGAGGTAGCGCGAGCCCATGTCGTAGTGCCGGCCGGAGGTCGTTATGTCCTGCGGCAGGAGTTTTTGCTGTATGGTGCGGGCGTGTTCGAGATCGAGGCGGATATTGGTTTGGGCGATCTCCAGTTCGCTGTTGACCTTGCGCAGTTTTTCGTTTGCGGCGGTGAGGCTGTGGTTCGCCTCGTCGAGCGCGGTCATCATGCTGAAGTTGTCGAAGACGAGTCCGGCGAGCGTTATGATGTTCGTGAGGAAGGTGATGTCGTCGCTGGTGACGGGCGCGCCGTTGTTTTTGCGGTCGAGCCAGAACACCCCCTTGGCGCTGAAGGCCGGGCAGGCTATGCAGGCGCGGCGTTTGTCGTCCTCGGAGACGAGGTTCCCGTCGCCGCAGCTGTGCGACGTGCTCCAGCAGTACGGGTTTACGCTGCCGTAGCACCGGCACGACTTCTTTTCGCACCCTTTGATCTCGTAGCATTTGCGGGTGGGCTTCCTCAGAAGCGGCGCCACGATGTAGGAGCGCGATTGCAGTTCGCGGCTGAACACGTCGCACGCCGGGTCGGGCTCGTCCACGAAGATGTGCTTGTTCAGGAAGATCGCGTCGGTTATGTCCCCGCCGTCGAAGCCGAGCGGCGGCGAGATGTTTTTGACGGCGTCGTCGTCAATCCCCACCCAGTTGGCGGGTTCGAGGCTGAATTTTTCGGCGTTTACCTTGAAGAGCACGGCGCGGTCGAAATCCACGAGGTCTTGGAAGGAGAGGAGCACGGTCTTCACGATCCCGTCGAGGTCGGTGCAGGAGTGCAGCACTTTTACGAGCTCGTTCAGGAGCGCGGAGTTGATCAGCTGGGACTTGAGCATCTCGTTTTGCGAGAGCAGATCCTGCTCGGCCGGCTGCGGCGCGGGGTCGTTTGTTTTGTCGTCCACAATAATATCCATTATTTGCTTGATTTTTACCTGCGGCATTTACTATTTTATTAATATATTCTATTCGCAGATGGTTGCGCAACGCTTTTCGCGGATATTTTTCGCGGCGGCGCGAATTACATAAAAACAGTCTGTTCGGGAGGGTTTAGGTTTTGGACACCAATCAAAAAAAGAGCGGCATACCGGAGGGGATTGACCCGCTCGTGGACGGCGTGGTGAGGTTTAGGGCTTTCATCTCCAAAAACGGCGGGGCGGTGGCGGCCGTTATCGTCGCGGTCGTCGTCGTCGCGGTCGGCGTCTTAGTGTACAACGCGTTGCGCGAGTCGCAGATACGTAAGGCGCAGGAGCTCTTCGGCGTCGGAATCTTAGACTACAACGCCGACCGGTTCGACGCGGCGCTGGAGTCGTTCGTCCAGGCGGCGGGCAAGTACAAGGGCACGCCCCAAGGCGCTATGAGCGCGTTTATGGCGGGCAGCATATACTTTCAGCAGAACAACGTCGACCAGGCGGTGACGTGGTTCGAGACGGCCGCCGGCGGCGCGGAGAGCGGTTTCGTCAAGGGTCAGGCGCTGGAGGGTTTGGCCGCCGCCTACGAGGAGAAGGGCGACAACGCCGCCGCGATCAGGAGTTTGGAGAAGGCTTTGCGCGACAAGTCCGCCGCCCACCGCCGCTCGGCGATACGGTGGAAGTTGGCCCTGCTCAACAAAGACAACGCGGCCGCGGCGAGCCGCTACTGCAAAGAGCTGATCGCCGATACGCTGGCCGCCCAGTACCGGCAAAAAGCCGAGAATCTGCTGGCGTCCGTCAACGCCGCCAAATAGGATATAGTATTATCGGGATTATCGGAACGCCGCGCGCGGATAATTCCACGTATTCGCACGGATATAACATACATAATGGGCGCGATTTATCGCGTCTATGATTGGTTGCGGCCGTTTTGTATCGATACCGCATAATATTTGTACGATTCTGTTCGTATACCTTAAAGATAACAAATATCAAAGGATTGCGGATGAAAAAGGTTTTGGTTTTGGACGACGGCCGCGACCGCGCGGCGCCGATCAAGGAGGCTTTATCCAAGAAGAAGCTCGACGCCGACGTTTGCGTGTCGTCGAACGATTTTATGACCGCGCTGTGCTCGCCGCGTTTCGAGGCGGTCTACATCAACGCCGAAACGTGGAAGAAGGGACGCTGCATATACGAGTATTTCGACGCCGGTTCGCGGCTCGCGTCCGTGCCGGCGGTGTTCTACAATGTGGACGAGAAGTACAAACCTTCTATCGCCGGCAGGCAGCCTCGCGAGGACGACCGCGTTTTGGCGGCCCCCTCCGACGCGGAAACGGCGGTCGAAGAAATCTAAACCATACGGGGGACGGCGATGGCGGACGCGTTAGAGACTCCTTCGGGCTTTTGGGAAACCGGCAGGGGAGGGATTGTCCACGTCGCCAACATCAAGGGCGGCGTCGGGAAGTCCACTCTCGCCACCAACCTCGCCGCCTCTCTAAGCAAGCACGGCCTCACCCTGCTGATCGACCTGGATATGCAGGGCAGCGTATGCGCCGCTCTCGGCATAAGCGCCGAGGATGCTCCTAAGCGCGCTTCAGGGGATCTCTTCAAACGCCGCTTCGAATCGTCGGCGTCGGTTTCCGCCCACTTGGAGACGTTCGATTTCGCCGGGCTGTTCGCCAAGCTGGAGGAGATGGTTATAGGCAAAGTCTTCGGCGGCGGGTCGATAGACGACGCCATAGCCCGCGCGGCCCCCGCGCTTCACGTCGTGCCGGCCGGGTTCGGGCTTTTCAACTCTCCGGCGGGCTACCAGTACGGCAACTTTCTGCACAACCTAAGCGTCCTCAAACAGCGCTACAAGTATATAATTATCGACACCCCTTCCGTCTGGAACAGGCTGACCAAGTTCCTGTACGTAAACTGCGATCTGAATCTGATTCCGGTCACGCTCGACGCGCTTTCAACCAACAGTTTCAAGGCGTATCTTACCCACATCAAGCGTTTGATTTCGCACGATTCCCACGTGCGTTTGCGCATAGTGAGGAACGAAGTGGGCCGGAGCGCCGCCGGCGGCGAACGCGCCGACGGCAAGTCGCGCACCGCGAATCGGAACCGCCGCTTTTTGGATTCGATATGCGAGCAGGTCGCCGTGCGCGGCGACGGCGGGATGGCTCTTTTGCCGCAGTCTATAATGTTCGACTTCGAGATACCGGAGTCGGCGGCCATACGCGACGCGCAGGACGCCGGAAAGAGCGTTCACGAGCACGGCGGCGACCCTGCCGCAGCCGAGGCGTTCGATCTGCTGGCCCGGAACGTCCAGCAGGTTTTGAATTGCGTGAACAGGGAGAACGTCTCCGCGTCGGCGTTGGAGAAGAGGGTGCTCTTGGTTTTCAAGGCCGCCGCCGCCGCCGCGCTGCTCGCGATAGTCGCTCTCAACCCCGCGATTCCCGACGCCGCCGCGCCGCGCCCCGTCGCGCCGCAGCAGATATCGGAGCATAGCGGCGCCGTGATCGTCCACACCTTCAAAAAGGGCGACAACGCCGGACGCATGGCGAAGCACGCCATAAGCGTCTTCAGGGCCGTGGTGCCGTCGCAGAAGGAGATAGCCCAGTATCTGACCGAGACGATAGATGCCTACAACATGACGCGCTCGCCGGACGAGCCTAAAATCGTCGACTACGGCAGAATCCCGGACGGGGCGAAGATCACCTTCTACCCGCCGATATCCATAACGAACAAGAAGGAAAAGGCGCTCGCGCCCGCGTACAAATTCTTCATGGACATGATAGACGATCCGTATCCTTACGTGACCGGCGACTGGTGCGAGCGCGGAACCGGCGGCGGGCAGCCCCACTACGCGATGGACGTGGCCGCCGCATACGGCAGCGACGTGCTCAGTCCCGTGAACGGCATAGCCGCCCTTAAAACCGAACCCGCCGGCGGCAGAACAGTGGCCGTGATGTTCGGAAGCGAGGTGCTGTCCTTCTCGCACCTCGAAGACCGCTTCGTGAAAGAGGGCGACACCGTAGTTAGAGGCATGCCGATAGGAACCATAGGAATGACTGGAAGAACGAGCGGCCCCCACGTGCACATAATGTACGGCATAACAAGCCTGTCGCGCCACGACATAACCTTCGCCAAAAACAACTATAGGGTGACCGACCCCAAATACTTCTTCTACAAAACCGCCTTCGGCGAAATAACCGAACCCGAACCGCTTCTCCAACCCCGGCAAATATCGCTGCCGTCGTCAATGTCGATATTGGAATAAAAAGATAGGCAGGTAATAGGAAGATAGAAAAATGTCTGAACTAGGATTTATAAGATTACAAGGATTATAGGATTAAAAAATTGTTTTGACTTTTAATCCTATAATCTTTTTTTATTTAATCCTAATAATCCTAGTTCAGACTTTATTTGATTTTTTACCTCGCAAACATTATCCTCTTAGTATCCGCCCCCACCGTCCTCCCGTTAGCCCCTATCGCCTTAACCCGCGCGATATACAGCCCCGTTGACGCCGCGCCGCGTTTCGAGCTTCTGCTGTTCCATACTATAGTGTTCAAAGAGGCGGCTTTGACGTTTTGCGAAACCGTCCATATCAGTCTGCCCTTGATGTCGTAGACGGACATTTCGACTCGGTTGACGCCGGACTCCGGCACGTAGAAGTTTATTCTGGCGCTTCTCGCCGCTCTGTTCACTATGACTTTGCTTACCGCGAACTTCGCGCCGGCGCTCACCGAGGCCGCTTTGGCGCGGTAGCCGTTGCCGCCCACGATCATGAACACGTCCTCGTGCGACATTCCGGCGACCGTGAGGCTCTGCGTCGAGCCGTTCCCGTTGTTCAGTATCTCTCCGGTGGAGGCTCTTACGAACGTCACCCGCGCCGCGACCGGGGCGTTGGAGCTCGGCTTGGCTGAGAACTTGAATTCTTTCCGCTGGCCGCCGTCGTTGTAGAAGCGCAGCTTGTAGGTGCCGCCGTTCGCTATGGAGGGTCCGAAGCGGTGGCCCGTCTCGGTTCCGTCGTCGCCCACCAGCACCACGGATTCGCTGCTGAAGCTCGGAGGCACTGCGAACGTCATGTTCGTAGCGTAGTAGCCCACGAGCACGTCCGAGAGTTCGTAGCCGTCTACGGTTGAGCTCAGCGTGTAGTACCACGAGTCGCCCGCGCCCTGAGCGCCGGCGGCCGTTTTGGCCAAAGCCGGGGCCTTAGACGTCTTCCTCTTGAACAGATCCGTCGCCGGCATGGGCGGGATGCGCAGTTTTATGGGGCTGCCGCTCTTATTATAGATCGTGAACGGTTCGTCCCAGCCTTTGAGCGACGCCGTGTCGGAGCCGGCGCCGGGTTTGTTCAGCAATTCGGCCACGTATTTAGGGTCGCCGCCTTTCCATCTGTAAAACTCGAGGTTATTCCTCGCCCCGTCCGTGGAGTCTAAGACGTCGCCCAAGGAGACGTTGAAGCGGAAGGGCAGCACAAGGTCGGTCCACTGGTTGGACGGCAGCTCGATCTCGAAAGTTTCCCGCAGCGGTATGCTCGTAGCCTTGCCGAAGTCGAAGGACACCCCTTTAGCCGAGGTTTTGAACCACATCAGCTGCGAGGGATTCATAACGAACAGGCTGTCGTTTTCGGCGTTGTACTCGACCCACGAGTTTTTGACGAAGCGGAAGAGCCGGTACAGCGTGTCGTGGGGAACGAACGGATCGTCCTCGTTGAAGAGGGCGGGCTTAAGCGCCGCCCTGACCGATTTGTTGACAAGCGTCGCCTGCACGGCGAAGGGCGACCACTTCGATTTGCCGCGCAGCTCCGCCGCCGGGAAGCCGCCGTTGTCGTCCGACGTCACCTTGTAGGAGAAGTTGGCGATCGTTGTGTCGCTGCCGTCATCCACTATCAAGAACGCGAGAACTCCGGCGTACTCCGACTGTTGGACTACGGAGCGCGATATCTCAAACGTTAAAGACCTGTCCGGACCCGTTTGCGGCGGGCCTGTAAACGCGATTTGGTTGAGCTCGACCGCCCCTTTCGCCGGCCCGACGCGCATGCTGACGCGGAAGTTGCCTACGTTGCTCGAAACGGTCGTGCTCCCGTTGATCTCGCTCCCGCCGTTCTTTATATACTTCTCGTCCTCGGAGGGAGGGGTTATGCTGGGCTTCCTTGTGTTGATCATAAGGCGGTAGGTCGAGCCGTTATCACGGTAGACGCTGTCTATCGCGGCGCCGGTGAAGTACTCGCCGTCATACTCCGTATTGAACACGACCTCCCAGTATCTGCCGCTGTCGTTCCAGCGGTAAATACGCACGTCGTTCTCCGTGTACGGGGCGGGTATCATTTCCCGCGCCTTCAGGCGGACCTTGAACCTGCCCAAGAGCGGCATATAGTCGTTGTTGCCGGATACCGTGTAGGAGTATCCGTAATTGTCTATGTAGATGAACCCGTCTTCGTCGGACTTGCCTTTCTCGGATACGCTGACCGCCGCCTTGAAGGAGTAAGGAGGCGTTCCCAGCGTGTTCCATCCGGCGGTGCCTAAAACGAAGTTTTTGTTGTCGACCGCCCCGGAACCGCCTATGGTCACCGTCACGGTCTGCGTCTTGAAGTCGCCCACCGCGACTTCCGCAGGGGTTCCCCTGCGTGAGGGGTTGCCCTCGCCGTCGATCATGTACACGTATATCGTGTATACGGTGTTGAACGTCAGCGCCTCGCCGAGCAGCGGTTCGGTGTGGAATTCGAAAGACTGGTTGGCCGTAACCCTTCCCGGCGCCTCCGGATCGGATTGCAGAACCACCGTGGCGCCGTCGTCGCGCGTGACAAGGCAGACGTACTTGTAGTCGCCGTCAGTAGGCCAGTTTTCAGTCAGCGTCACGTTGATTCTGAAAGCCGCCGCCGCGTCGTCGAACTCCGCGCTCTCTATGGACAGCACGTTGTCGACCACGTTGCCGCTGCCGGTGTTCTCGGAGCACGTCGCCGCGAGCGACCTGAGCGTCCAATCCGGCTTGGACGGGTTCACGACGTCGAACAGCACGGCGGCGAAGTAGTAGACCGTGTTCGGCGTCAGATTGTCCACGCTCGCTTTGGACTCCGAAGCCGACGCTTCTTTGTAATCTAAATTGTCCATGTTCGCGTCGGCGTATATCGGGTTCTCGCTGTAGTAAATGCGCAAGAAAGCGCTGTTTTGGTCGGTTATGTTGTTTTCCGCCGGAGTGGGCGCCCTCCAAGTCAGGTGCATCGATCCGCTCGACCCGGGTTCGGCCGACAGCCCGGCCACCGGGGTCGGGGGCTTGCGGCCTACCGTGTAGTCAAACCGGTTCTCGTCGCTCACCATCCCGAAAGCGTCTTTGACCGTCACCTTGAAGTACAAGACGCGCTCCGCGCCCACGAACCCGTCGTCGGTTATGACGTAGGTATTCCCCGCGCTGACGTCTGAAACCGAGAGCGTCTTCGCGTTTATTATGTCGGCCATGGAAGAGCTGAACGACGCCTCCACCAAAACCTCGGTCGCGGCGGCGCTGAACGAACCGTCCGCGCCCACGGTCACGGAGACGGAGGGCGAACGCCTGTCCGCTTGATCGGCGGTCAGCGAGACCGGATTGTTGGGCGCCTCTACTTTTGAGTTGTTCACGCTGCGCGAGGTGAATTTGAGCTCCCGCGCCAAAGAGTCCACCCCCGCACCCTTCCACCGGGGCGAGACGGCGAAATAGACCGTTTCCCTCGTACCCGTCACCGGCCCGACCGACAAGTTCAGCGTGCCGTTCTTCCTCAAAGAGTCGAGCGAAAAGACCCACACGTTGGTGGAGCCCGGAACCCTGGCCGTGTTGAGCGGCGAGTTGCCGGCGAGCGTAGGCGGGGTTTCGCGCTTCGACCATATAACCACAGAGTCGACGCTCGGCTTGTAAGCCACGCCCGGCCTGAGCGACGCCTCGTTCTGCCCCTGCACCGTTACCCTGAACGAAAGAGCCGTTTCGGTGTTGACGGTGACGGTGTCTATTCCGATAGTAAACCCGTTCTCCTTGACCGCCTCCTTAGGATCGCGCAGGTATGCCGATTTGCTGGTCGTCGTAGTCGACGGCGGGATTATAACGGATGCGCCGTCCAACGACCAAAAGGTGGCGACGTTGAAAAAGTACAGCTCGTCCACAGTCGCGCTCTTTGCCGGCGGCACGGTAAGCTGGAAAGTCATAGTGTTGCCGGCCGCGCTCTTTATATCCGCCAAAGGAATGAGAACCCCGCCGCCCGTCGCGCCGGTGTCCACCGCCCCCGTCGGCGATACGGTAGCCGCCGAGATCGGTTTGTACCACACGTAAACGGACATGACGCGCGCGCCGTTGGCCGCCCCGATGAAAGGCTTCAAAGCGGTCAGCCCGCCTATGGTTAAGGTGACGCTGTTCCCGCTCGCGACCGCGTTGTCAACGGTTAAATAGTTCTTGGCCGCGCCGGAGTCGCCGCCCTTTTCGGCGATGGTCAGCTCGACGATCTTGCCGTTGACTTTCGTGGAGAAGAGGTAGTCTGTGTTGACGGCGCCGCCCACCTTGATCCTGTCGCCGAAATTTCCCGTAACCGCGCCGCCGAAGCTGATGAGCTTGTAGGTCCCGACGGCGATGGCGCCGGTGATGTTTAGATAGGAGGCGTCGCTTATCGAGAGCGCGCCGCCTACGCTTATTTTATTCGCCGTAGAGAGCCCCGTAAGCGGCAAATCAAGCGTGGAGGCGCCGGCCATAGTGAGATTTCCGGTTATCGATAGAGGGGCGGCGCCGTCGTGTTTCAGCGTGCCCGCGTTCAACGTCATGCCGCCGTCGGCCCAATAAGTGCCGGTGTTGGAGATCGTTCCGTTGACGACTATCTTGGTCGGATTGCCGGTCGTGTTGCCGATATCGGCGGTTCCGCCGAGAGTCGCGCCGCTTGCGACCCATATCGAGTCCGCCTTCAACGAAGCGCCGGTATTCGCGTTGAGCGTGCCGGCGCCTATGCTCACCGTAGCGACGTTTATAGCCGAGGCGAGATTGACCGCGCCGGTTCCGGTCTTGGCGAATATGCCCGTGCCGCCGGAGACGGCGCGGTTGAACGACTCCGCCGCCGTGCCGGAATAGTTAAAGGTCAGCGTCGCCGCCGCCTCCATTGTTATCGCGCCGCTTCCGATATTGGACGCGCTTGAAATAGTTATGCCGCCGGCGTTGATCGTAGTGCCGCCGGAGTAGCTGTTCGTGCCGCTGAGAGTGAGCGTGCCCGAGCCGCTTTTGACGAGGCTGCCCGTGCCGGTTATGTTGTTGCTGTAGGTCACGGCGTTGCTGCGGTTAAAAGTAACGGTTGTACCCGCTATGCTTATGGGGGCGGCGACAATCCCGCTTGTGCCGCCGGTGCCTAATTGCAATCCCCCCGCGCTCACCGTGATCGCGCCGGTGTTGGTGCTGTTTCCTGTGAAGATCAGCGTGCCCGCGCCGGTCTTGGTTATCTGGGATGAACCGCTTACAACGCCGGAAAAGGTCAGGTTCTGAGCCGCGTTCACGGGAATCGCCGAAGACGCTGAAAGCGCGATGTTCCCGGATATGGAACTTGCCCCGTTAGTGGTCAATTCGCCGCCCGTAATCCTAAAAGGGTTCCCTAGGGTCACTCCGTTCAACTGCAAAGTCGTCGCCGCCGCGAGGGATACCGTGTCCGCGCCGAAAGCCGTAGCGTTGGCGGCGATGACCGTGCCGGCGTCTATCGCGGTGCCGCCCGTATAGGTGTTGGCCGCGCCGAGTGTGAGCGAGCCGGCGCCGGACTTGGTCAGTTTGCCGCCGCTGAGAACGGCGTTTATCGCGGCTGATTTGTTGCTTTCCACGAACACCGAACCGCCGCCGGAACGGGTGAGCGCGGCGGTGCCGCCTATGGCGTAGCCGTTTATCTCAAAACGCATGTCGCCGACCGTTTGGGCGGAGGGGACGGTGATAAGATAGGCGCCGGCCGCGCCTTCGGGCGCGCCGGAGAAGAGGGCGTTCTTGCCGGCGACCCAAAGTATCTGGCTGGAGGCGTTGGTGGTCGTCCAATTGCGGTCGGTCCAATTGCCTTTGTCTGCGGTGAAGTTGGGGAAGGATGCTCCGCTTGTGGCGGTGTTCCAGGCGTACCAGCCGGCGGGGGTGACTTCGCGGGGGGGCGCGTTTTTGTCTTCCCACGAGGAGGAGAGGTACCTGATGAAAAAGGTGTTATCGTTCCACACTGCTTTTGCCGCGTAACCTACCCGTCCCTTATCTATCGATTCATCGGTAAATGTGGCGATAACCTTGTTCAAGTTTAAACTTTTTACGATGAACCTTGACCCCTCTAACGTAACTTGAATTCTATACTCTCCTTTGCTGCCGTAATCAAGCGCCTCATTATCTGAATTCCCGCCCCTTGCCAAATCGACAAAACCCGTAAGGTTTCTATAGGCGTTTTCACCGCTGGAGTTGTTCGGAACATTGCTGTCTCCGGTATATGCCACGTTATTTTTATAAAGAGCGACCATCCAATTCGCTCCCCATCCGGTAGCCGCCAACATCAGGTAGTAAAACTCGTTTGGGGATTTATAGCGGAAAATAAGCCCTCCGCTCATCGACGGCGATTGTTTGTTGTTATCGTCTTGGTCGTTCGCCCGAGTGAATGCGGCTTCGTATACTCCGTCGGATTGACAATCATGGTTGTTTATGAGAAAGCTGACGTTCTGCGCGCCGCTGCCTTTCCTAGGAACGGCGGCTCCTTCTCTCACTTCCCACTCGGTTCCAGAACCGGACTTCGTCCACCCGGTAATTCCGTCGGTGGCATGATTGACGTCAAAATTCTTTTGGGCGTACGCCCCCGTCCACCCCGCCAGCAACATCAAGCACCCCGCGACCGCCGCCGTCCTAACCCCGGCCAGCCGTCCCGCCGTCCGCGTCCGTCCTTCTCCGACCCCGACCCCGATAATCTTTTTCATAATCCTCGCCCTCGTTTATATGATTTCAAATATTCCTATAAAAACCGTCCCCAAACGTCCCTAACCGCTCCCCGGCCCCCCGAAATCCGTCTTTTTTCACCCTATATTGTATATATTATACTATATGCCGTCCGCAAAAGGTACAAAAAAATGCAAAATTTAACTTTTTCGTCCTTTTTCTTGATTTTCGGCTGCGGACAATGTATATTATACAGTTGCGTCTAAAAAAACATCACTCAAACTAAGGAGCTTTGGCATTATGGGCATCACCAGCATCATCAATAAAGCTAAGTATTTGGCGTTCGGCGCGGCGGCTGCGGCCTTGCTGGCGTCGTGCAACGGCGGTTCCGGGGCCTCCGCCAAGTTCAACCCTGCGGACAGTTTGCATACGACCGGCTACATGCTCGGCCGCGACATGGGGCGGACGATCTTGGAGATGAAGGAGACGGGCGTCGATTTCGACAACGCGGTGCTGATCATGGCGCTGAGGGAGGCGCTTGACGGCCGTCCGTCGCAGCTCCCGGACAGCGTGCTCAACGCCGTGGACAATAAGTTCAAAATGGATCTGAACGCCAAGCGCCGCGAGAAGCGCCGTAAGGTCGAGGACGAGGCGATGCAGGCCGCGAACGCCTTTTTGGAGGCGAACAAGAGCAAGGAGGGCGTGAAGGTGACTCCGAGCGGGCTTCAGTACATAGTTTTGACGCAGGGTACGGGCAAGAAGCCCACGCTCAAGGACAAGGTGAAGGTCAACTATCACGGCACGCTGCCCGACGGCACGGTTTTCGACAGCTCGGTGGATCGCGGGGCGCCAGCCACATTTGCGGTGGAGGGGGTCATTTCCGGCTGGATGGAGGCTCTTCAGCTGATGCCGGTGGGTTCGAAGTATAGGGTCATAGTGCCGCCGGATTTGGCCTACGGCAGGAGAGGGGCGCGCCCGCCCATCGGCCCCAACGCGGTTCTGATCTTCGACATGGAACTGCTTGAAATCGAGGGCGACGGCGACAAGGGCGTTAAGGAGAAAGCCAACAGGGAAGACGTTAAGGAAAAGGTCAGCAAGGAGATTAAGGAGAAGATCGAAGCCGACAAGGCCGGCAAATAAAGCCGGTAAGTTGTAGAGTCGGATGCGTTTGCAGTGTATAGCGCGGTATGTGTATGTTTGGAGGACTAGGATAACGGTAATCCAGCGGTCTTGAAAACCGCCGGCTTCGCGGCCTTGGGGGTTCGAATCCCTCGTCCTCCGTTTTTTTGTTTGATTTTTACGGTTTTGTTCGGATTATAGGGATCTCGGAGCGTGGCGCAGTCTGGTAGCGCATGCGGTTTGGGACCGCAGGGCCGCTGGTTCGAATCCAGTCGCTCCGATTTTCGCGCCGCAGGACGCGCTTATCGCCGGCGTCAAATCGCGCTGCGGCGTGTGACGGGCGCCGGTAACCTATATCAATCAATATCAATGTTCAGCGTATAGATATCAATGCCGACGCCAACTCAAGCCGCGACCGTAAGCGGAAAATCCGCTGAGATTTCGATAACCCTTCCGCCGTGGCTGCGGCGGGAGCTTGACGGCGTTTCGGATTCGGAGGCTTTCGCGTCCGCCGACGAGCGGATGGCGTTTGTGATAGCTCTGTCCCGGAAGAACATCGCCGCCGGCGGAGGCCCGTTCGCCGCCGCCGTCTTCGACGCCGAAAGCGGCCGCCTGATAGCCGCCGGCGTGAACATGGTGACGCGCTTGGGCCTCTCGATAGCCCACGCCGAGATAGTCGCCCTGTCGCAGGCCCAGGCCGTGCTCGGCGGCTTCGACCTCGGCGGCGAGGGGATGCCGGTCTGCGAGTTGGTCAGCTCCGCCGAGCCCTGCGCCATGTGCTTCGGCGCCGTCCCGTGGTCGGGCGTGCGCTCGCTGGTCTGCGGCGCGCGCGACGAAGACGCGAGGTCGGTCGGGTTCGACGAGGGGGCGAAGCGCGAAGACTGGGCGCAGAGCCTCGAAGCGCGCGGCATAACCGTGCGCAGGGACGTGCAGCGCGAGTTCGCCGTGTCGGTCCTGCGCGAATACGCCGCCGCCGGCGGCGTTGTGTACAACGGCAGAAAGGGCGGACAGTGAACAACATTCAAGAGAAAGACTGGGCCGAAGACGACTGGTGGGGCTGCCACAGCGGCATGGCCAGCAACCCCTACGAGGAGGACGTCCCGCCGAAGGAAGACGTCCGGGCGGAGGGGGCCGGGGAGGGTCGGGCCGAGGCCGGGTGATTTTTTTTCAAAAAAATTTGACATCCGCCGCCGGAATATACTATATTTATAACATTGCCGGTCGCCGGCGGTAAGAGGGAGCGTGTTCGCGGAAAACGCACCATTAGCTCAGTTGGTAGAGCAGCTGACTCTTAATCAGCGGGTCTCAGGTTCGAGTCCTGAATGGTGTACTTTATATAAGCTCTCGTAAGTCAACGGCTTACGGGGGCTTTTTTACTTTCCAAATACGCATTTTTCCCTTGCCGAATTTAATTTTTGACCGCGCCGATATAATGTAAACTTACCGAAACCTCCCGCAAAGGGTCAAATATGTCCAAACGAATTTTCAACGTCGCCGGCCCGTGCTTCCCGGACAAGCACTATATGCTCGACCCGCTGCGCGGTATCGCCGACGAGTTGACGGATCTCATCGACGGCGAACAGTACTTCGTCATCCACGCCGCCCGACAGAGCGGTAAAACCACGCTCTTGAAACAGCTCACCCGCGACATCAACGCGCAGGGCGAATGCCACGCCCTATATTGCAGTTTGGAGACGGTGCAGGGGTGGATCGAACCGGAAAAGGGAATTCCGGCGG
>Ga0268262_10001622_pt1 | contig 27473 bp, 29 predicted proteins | sample TergutNc150P3_FD_190354 | JGI IMG/M metagenome (GOLD analysis project Ga0268262, IMG submission 190354) | Nasutitermes corniger P3 segment gut microbial community from laboratory colony in Florida, USA - Nc150 P3 (SPAdes) (version 2) | ecosystem: Host-associated > Arthropoda: Insects >... | reverse complement strand
GCGTTGGCGTGGAATTGCTACGAGGTATGCGAAGAACACTGCCTCATACTTGGCCGCTGTGCATATACGCTGTCTCGTTATTTGGGCTAAACTCTATTGACGACACTGCCTAGGAATGGAAAAGAGAAATTGGCACAGGTCTGAAACCGTCCATGCAAAATTGCCATTTTGGGAATAGTTGGCTCACGCTCCAGTTTCTATAGGCATAAGGCGGCTCGGTCTTCTACCACAAAGTAGGCACGTCATACTTATGGATGTTCCCGTCTGCCGTCAAGATAGTCATGCCCCCCGCTTTCACGGCGGCAACGAGAAGGCGGTCAAAGGGGTCGCGGTGGATGAAGGGCAGGGCTTCTACAATCTCCAAATGTTGCTGGATCACTGGGAGCAATGAGATTGGCGAGTTTCCCATTTTGGTAAAAAATGCCCTGATGCCGCCATCTATCGCCAGAGCTTACCAACGCTCACCTTTATGGCTATCTCCCATGCCGAAGCGATGCTGAAAAAGAATCTGTGTTCTTCATTCAACATTATGGGCTTGACTTGTGGAGAGAATCTGTTTTACTCGTTGGCCCACCAAAGAGCTGTGTGGGTGTCGAGAAGCAGGTTCACTCCATATACTCCTTGAGATCTTCCAGCGGGGCATCAAAATCCTCTGACATCTTGATTTGTCCCCGCATACAGCCAAAAGCCTCCGCCATTGTCATTTTGGGGGGCTTGGCGACTGCAATGAATGGGATGCCGTTGTAGTTGATTACGCCACTGATGAACATGCTTATTGCGTTGGACGGCGATACTCCTATCGCCTCGCAGACTTTATCGAATTTCTGTTTGGTGGCTTCGTCTATTCGTGCTGAAACCTGAACTGACATCGGAACACCCCATTACGCTATCAATATTTGTCATTTTGCTATGTTTTGAGTTCACTGTCAAATTGCTTGGCTTATTCAGGTGCACATGTCCCCCGCTGGCTCGGCCTCACCACTGGCACTGATGTCAGGAAGTAATGCTGTTCGGTTCGTATGCCAAAGGCACGGCTGACGGGAGAAGCGACATAGACATCTGTTTTTCCCTTAACAACTACGTCGGCAAGAGGCGCATGGATATACTAAAGATTTATTTTGACTCATGCACCACTACAAGGGCGTTTATTTTGAGCCAATTGTCTTTGGGACCTCTGAGCTAAAAAACGACAACCCCTTTGTAAAAGAGATTCTACGCACAGGCAAGGAGATACTTTAGGGAAAATCCAACAGCCCCTTATCCCCTCCTGGCTTGGGGGGGGCTCAAAATCGGCGAAAACTGGCGGAGAGTGAGGGATTCGAACCCTCGATACGCTTTTGACGTATACACGATTTCCAGTCGTGCTCCTTCAACCGCTCGGACAACTCTCCATGTGCGGCTCCTGCGATACAGGAAATGTAAGTATATCACATTTGGCGGCTTGATTCCAATTCCAAATAGAATCAGTACTGATTCTATTTGGAATTGGAATGCGCGACACGGACGTCGCGCCCGAAATGCGAAGTACTTTCGTGAGGCAAGGCGAGCCGCGCAATGTTTTCAGATTGTGCCTCTGTATCAATCGTTTGGCTGTAGTATCAGTTTTCGCTTTTATTGCTTGCTTGATTGCAAATCGGTATGACATATCCAAAATACCTGCAAGCGATAAGATATAATGGCTTCTCGGATTTCAGGAGCATTGGATGCGAATTGGGATTTCCTGCTACTCAACTTTTGGCGGATCTGGTGTCGTTGCGGCTGAAATCGGCAAATCTCTGGCGGCCAGGGGGCATGATGTACATATCATCAGCCCTGCGTTACCTCCGCGTCTTTTAGGGTTTGAGGATCATGTTACATTTCATGAAGTATCTCCCAGTCCGTATCCTCTATTTGAGGCGGCCCCATTCACCATAGCCCTTGCGTCTGTGATGGCCGATGTCTCTGACCGCTACCAGCTCGACATAATACACGCCCATTACGCAATACCTCATGCCAATGCAGCGCTTTTGGCCCGCATGGCTCTTGACGACAAAATCAAAGTGGTTACTACTCTGCACGGGACGGACATAACCGTTGTGGGGAGCTACCACAGTTATCTTCCGATGGTCAAGCTAGCTATTCGGGCGAGCGACGCCGTAACGGCTGTTTCGGAATATCTCAAACAAGAAACCATCAAAACATTTGGCGTTAACCGTCAAATTGATGTCGTACATAACTTTGTGAGTCTGCCGCAATCAGATGGACGCACAGGTAATTGCAGGGCTTGGATATCGCCAGACTGCACGCCGGTCATGACGCACATATCAAATTTTCGGGCTGTCAAACGTGTGATGGATGTGATGCGAATATTTGAAGCTGTCCGCCGTGAGCACAACTGCAAACTTGTCATGGTGGGCGATGGCCCCGATCGCCTTGATGCTGAAGAATTTGCGCGGCAAAGGGGTCTGGAGGCCGATGTTCGTTTTACGGGCAAACAGGCAGACGTTGCTTCGATCCTAGCCTGTTCTGATGTGTTTATATTACCAAGCTCTACGGAGAGTTTTGGCCTGGCTGCTCTTGAAGCGATGTCCTATGGAGTGCCTGTTGTGGCAAGCCGGGCGGGTGGTATTCCAGAGATAATCAGGGATGGCCTGGATGGCCTTTTGGCAGAAGTCGGTGATGTAAACTCAATGGCTCAACACGTTATCAGTCTTATCATAAATCCGCAACTCCGGGTTGAAATGGGTAAGAGAGCCAAAGAAAGAGCGTTTGCCGACTTTGCCGAAGACCCCATCGTTGATCAGTACTACTCAATTTATCAACGTGTTTTGGGCGTTTCGTGATGGGCGTGGTTATTGGAATATGAATCCAACTCAGTTTGTTGAATTATTCTGCGATGGCGCGTGTCTTGGGAACCCAGGGCCAGGCGGCTGGGCGTATCTGCTGCGCATAACGTCAACAAATGGGACGCATGTGAAAGAGTGCTGCGGAGCCGAGGCATACACAACGAATAACAGAATGGAACTGAGGGGGGCTATAGAGGGACTGCGGGCGCTCAATCGTCCGTGTAAGGTGAAGCTCTATTGCGACAGTCAGTATGTGGTCAAAGGCATTTGTCAGTGGCTCTCTGGATGGAAGCAAAATGGCTGGCGCAAGTCTGACAAGAAACTGGTACTAAATGCGGAAATCTGGCAGGAACTGGACGAATTACTCAATATCCATAGTGTTGAAGCAATTTGGCTGAAAGGTCATGCCGGACACCCGGAAAATGAGCGCGTTGACATGCTAGCCAGGTCGCGGGCGGAAGGTTTGGCGACAGGCGGAGCTTAGGGCTGTTCAACATTGAAAAGGTTGAACAGCTATACAAAAAATTTTTAGGTCGTTTCAGCCGGACTTCATTCCATGTGAAATGTGCCATTTCACATGGAATTGCTAAAATGGTATTGAGGTTTTTACTATGTTCGATGTTGCCAGGCTTCGCCGTGATTTTCCGTTACTATCAGAGCCTTATCACGGCGGGCGTATTGCCTATTTGGACAGTGCCGTCAGTTCTCAGATGCCGCTCCAGGCGATTGAGCGCATGCGGCACTACATGAGTTTGGAGCATACCAATGTGCATCGCGGTGTCTCAAGGCTGAGCCAGGATGCTACAGATAATTATGAAGCCGCGCGCGAGTGTGTCAGGGCTTTCATAAACGCGCCCTCTTGCAAGCAGATCGTCTGGACACGGGGAGCCACGGAGTCAATCAATCTGGTAGCGCAGTCCTGGGGAAGGATGGTAATTGGTGACGGTGACGAGATACTCCTTTCGGCGATGGAACACCACTCTAATATAGTTCCGTGGCAATTGCTGGCGGAAGAAAAAAAGGCCGTTATACGTGTAATACCGATGAATGATGACGGTGAGCTGATTTTAGGCACGCTTGACAATCTCATAACGAGCCGCACAAAGCTAATCGGCGTTACGCACGTTTCCAATGTGCTGGGCACAGTCAATCCGATTAAAGAGATCATAGGCATGGCCCACTCAAAGGGCGTTCCGGTTTTAGTGGATGGCGCTCAGTCGGTTCCGCACATGAAAGTTGACGTGCAGGACTTGGACGCTGATTTCTTTGTATTTAGCGGCCACAAGATGTACGGGCCAACCGGTATAGGCGTTCTGTACGCCAAACAGGCTCTGCTGGACGCAATGCCTCCCTGGCATGGCGGCGGCAGCATGATCCTGTCTGTGGAATGGGAAAAGACCCTGTTCATGCCCCCGCCAGCCAGGTTTGAAGCCGGAACGCCCAATATTGCCGCAGCCATTGGTCTGGGGGCTTCCATTGGCTATTTGAACGGCATAGGCATGGATGAGATTGCAGCCTGGGAGCACCGACTTATTGAAACGGCCTCGGAAAAACTGAAAGTCGTTGACGGCCTCAGAATCATTGGCAATGCGCACAATAAAACCGGTGTCATTTCTTTTGTTCTGGAAGACATACACCCACACGATATCGGCAGTATTCTGGATTTGGAGGGCGTGGTGGTAAGGGCGGGCCATCACTGCGCCCAGCCCGTGATGCGGCGTTTCTCCATACCTGCCGCCACGCGCGCGAGTTTCGCGTTTTATAACAATGAAGACGATATTGAAGCCTTGATTTCAGCAATACATAAGGTTAAGGAGATTTTTTCGTGACTGATCCCAGAGAGCTGTACCAACAGGTTATTCTTGAACACAATAAGAAGCCCCGAAACTTTGGCAAGTTAGAACCGTGTTCTCACCACGCCCACGGCCTCAACCCGCTGTGCGGAGATGATATTGAGGTGACGCTTATGGTTGAAAACGGTTTGATAGCCGACATTAAATTTTGCGGTCATGGATGTGCCATATCACAGGCTTCCAGTTCTCTGATGACGGTCAATGTAAAAGGCAAATCGGTGACCGAAGCCGAAGCTATTGCCGCACAGTTCCGCGAAATGATTCGCGGTGATCTGAACCCATCCGAAGACCGGAATATGTTGGGCAGGCTGTCTCTGTTTCAGGGCGTTAAAGACTTGCCCAGCCGCGTCAAATGCGCCGTTCTACCCTGGGCCACACTGCAAAGCGCCTTTAAGGGCGAAGATGTAACCAGCACGGAGTAAGCTCATGCCCAAGATTGCTGAAATTGAATACACGTCCAACCCCAACACAGTGAAGTTTATATTAAAAGAACCAGTGGCATTGAGCGTTCCGCGCAGCTTCCCCAGCGTTGAAATAGCTCAGGCCGACACCCTGGCCAAGACGCTGTTTGAGGTTGCTGGTGTTGAATCGCTAGTGATGATAGACAAGTGGATTACAGTCACCAAGAGCGACAGTGCCGAATGGAACAAACTATTGCCTGAACTGGCTCCCATCATCCGTCTGGCTCCGCCTCTGGACACCGGCAATGGAACGCCGGAAATGTCTATCAATATAGGCGCTCAGGATGACCCTTTCCTGCAAAAAGTGTTTGCCGTACTGAAAGAGCAGATATTTCCGTTTATGGCGGCGGATGGTGGCGGTATGGAAGTTGTAGCCAGAAACGGCAAACAAGTGATGATCCGCTATACAGGCGCTTGCCAAAACTGCCCAGCCGGTCTTGTGGGAACTCTTATGACCATAGAAGGGATATTAAAAGCCGAAGTTGATCCTGAGATTAAGGTGATTACGGTTTAGATGCGGTTTACCGTATGACCAATTTCTATAGCAATTTTCGCTTTTATGGCATTTCAACCTTTTGCAGGTGGAAATGCCATAACCTCCACTTTCCAAAAGTACAAACGCATAATGCACCGGTTGCAATCAAATTTGCATTTCAGCGTAATTGAACCGTTTTTTAAGTAAAGCTCTGTTCCTGTGTCCGCGATATTTTTCAATATTTTTTCATTTTTGTGTATGGAACACCACCCAAGCTCATATTTCAGGCAGTGCCTTGTGGTCATCAAAAGTGGTCTGGTGTGATTGACGCCCAATTCATAGGCACATTCAATGTATTCGGCCCCGTGCCGTTCATAGAAGGCTCTGGCAAGGCTGTTAGATACGTTCCACTCATAGCCCAGTTTTTTTTCAATTATTGTTTGCGGCGCGATACCCGGCTTTCTGCGGCACTGGCGTGGATGGGATGAGAGCCTGTTCTGTATCAACTGCTCCACTGCCTGTCTGCGCATGGCGTTCAATCGGCTCAAGGGCAAAAAGCCGACGGCTTCCACGTTGCATTCGATCAGGCTGAAAGGCGTATCTCCCAGGCGCGATAGAGCATTCTTGGCTGTTTTCAAAAATACTTCCACTTTTTCGGGAGGCGGGCAAATTTCATCTGTATTAACTTCCGCACGGCATCCGTCCTCGTCGCAAAGCCTGAGTCTGGCTCTGCCCTCTGGAAAATCCAGCCATGCGTTTACATTTATGCGTCTCTCCACATCCGCAGAGCGCAGTGCTTTGTGCCAGGCGTGATCAAAGTTGCGAAAAACTTCCTGGCCCTGCCTGAAAGCGGACGGATTTTGAACTGTTATCTGACGTTCCACAACGGCGTTTACCAAGGTTCCGGCAATTCGCCCTGATGGGCCTGGAAAGGCTAATCCATCGCCCGGATTCAGTTTGTGATCCCGATCCAGCAATATACGGTCATCATTTACAGAGCGCACAAAACCTATTGACTCCCCAAGATGCCCGGAAGCAGGGCCGGTAATTATGGAATGTTTCATGCCATTCAGTTGGTACTGTGTGTGTCCCCTTTGAAATGTCTTTGCCGTGTCAGGCACAAAGCCGTATTTGACTTGACCTGAACTGCTGTGGTGCAGTTCTGGCCGCGCTGTCAGCAGAATATCTATTTTGCGCCGCATGTAACTGACCACGTTCTTGATGTAATCGCCATCTTTAAGACGGCCTTCAATTTTAAAGCTATTTACTCCAGCGTTTATGAGCGATTCTAATGCGTCCGACAAATCCAGGTCTTTGATGGATAATAACGGCGCTTCTTTAATCAATATCCGTCCATTGGTGTCAAGCAAACTCCAATCGCGCCGACATGGCTGGGCACACTCTCCGCGGTTACCGCTGCGTCCGCAAATGGCTTGACTCAACCAGCAACGGCCACTTTCGGATACGCACAGTGCTCCATAGACAAACATTTCAAGCTCTATTTCGGTGGTGTCGCGCATGGTTTTGATCTGCTCCAGCGTCAGTTCCCTGGCCAGGATTGCCCTGCTGAAACCGCTGGAGGCCAGAAAAGACAGTTTCTCCGGTGAATCACATGCGGCCTGTGTGCTGGCGTGCAGCGGTATATCCGGCAAATCCATTTCCAGAAAGGCCATGTCCTGAACAATGAGGGCGTCCGCGCCAGCTTCAAAGGCAGCCCACGCTGCTCTGCACGCTGTTTCCAATTCATCTTCAAAAATTATAGTATTCAGGGTTACATACATTCTTGCGCGCCAGCGATGGGCTTCCAGAGCAAGACGTTCCAACTCGTTCATCTCATTGGCCGCACCGCGCCTTGCGCCAAACTGAGGGCCGCCAATATAAACAGCGTCGGCACCGCATCGGATGGCCAATATCCCCTGTTCTGCGTTCTTTGCGGGGGCCAGTAATTCAATAGCCATGAATTAAAGCTATATCTAATTCAGTTAAAAAGCCAGATGCCGGAGAGTAAAATCAATTCAAAGCACACAATATGCGGTTATTTTGCATTGTGTAATTTAGGGGTTTGACATGCGGATGTACGACTTGATTTACGCAAAAAAATCTGGTCAGGCATTGGGAAGTGAAGCGATCTCCTGGTGGATAAAGGGCGTAACAAGCGGCTCCATTCCTGATGAGCAAAGCACAGCCTTGCTAATGGCCATTTGCTGGCAGGGAATGAACACGGAAGAAACACTGGCGCTGACACTAGCTATGAGGGACTCTGGTCATAGAATGGATTTATCCGCTGTTCCCGGAATCAAAATTGACAAGCATAGCACAGGCGGCGTTGGCGATAAGACAACAATGATCCTTGGGCCAATAGTGGCATGTTGTGGAAAAGACTATGGACTTAGCTGCGCCATGTTTTCAGGCCGTGGCCTTGGTCATACAGGCGGTACTGTTGACAAATTAGCATCCATACCGGGCTTTCGTGTAGAGTTGAGTGAAACTGATTTTTTGGGTTGCCTCAAACAGATCGGATTCGCCAACTCGGCTCAAACTCTTGACATTTGCCCAGCCGATCGCAAGCTGTACGCCTTGCGGGATATTTCGGCAACTGTTGAATCCATCCCTTTGATAACGGCCAGTATTATGTCGAAAAAACTTGCCGGCGGTGCTGACGCACTAGTGCTGGATGTGAAATGCGGTACCGGCGCTTTCATGAAAAATCAACCTGACGCGCAAACTCTGGCTGACAGTCTCGTGGACGTTGGCAAGGCCAATGGTATGAAAATCAAGGCCTTAATCACGCCTATGAACGAACCTCTTGGCTGGGCTATCGGCAATGCTTTAGAAGTGATGGAAGCGGTAGAAATATTAAAAGATCAACATTCGGACAGCGATTTGACAAAGCTTAGTTTCCGGCTGGCCGCTGAGATGCTTGTTCTGGGGGGCGCAACAAGGGATATGGATTCAGCAAACAAATTGGTTTTGAATTCCATCAAATCAGGCTACGCATTTGAGACATTCCAGAAATTTACAGCCTTTTGCGGCGGCGACCCTAAAGCGCTGGAAGATTTCAGTAAACTGCCACAAGCTCCCGAAAAACTTATTGTCAATTCAGAGCAAACCGGCACTATTAAGTCCATTGACAGCCGCGAACTCGGCGTGTTTGCCATGAATTTAGGCGCAGGTAGGAAAAAACTTTCCGATATTTTGGATCCAGCCGCAGGCATACGTGTACACATAAAAGTCGGTGACTCGGTGAAAATCGGCCAGCCTCTATTCACTTTTTATTGCCGCGACAAATCGGAAATCATAGCCAATGATGTGATAAAGTGCGTGAAGTTTGTTGAATGATTCCCCCGTACAGTGAAACGCCCCGGAGGCGGGGACGTTTCATGAGGGTTATTTTGGCGGGATAAAATGGATGGAAACATAAGCGGGACCTTGATTTTTTCAAGGTTGTGACGAGTGATTAGACTTAAAATGGAAAGTGGCCCTTGCGGGCGCCTCAAACCATAAATCCATATCAGTTTAACCTTTTTTAAGATTAATTCGCTATGACTCAAGCAAAAAACAAAATTCTTCTGGTATTTTAAAGCCGATTACTTTGCGAGTATTTTAAACGCGACCATAGCTATCCTCTAATCGCTCAATGTCATTTTCATCGAATTCTCCCAGACTGACCTCTAGTATGCGGACAGGCCATTTGGTTGATATTTCGCAGCGAAGTCTGTGAACACTTCCGCGCTGAAGCCATATTTCCTGACCTTTCAATGGATATATAGTTTCCCCATCCAAATCAACGACAACGCCATCGTCAAGGGCAACCCAAATCTCATCTCGATGTGCGTGTTTCTGGAGACTAAGTCTTTCACCCGGCCTACAAGTGATTATTTTAACAGTACAAGGGGTGTTTATCGCGAACTGATCAAATGACCCCCAGGGTTTTTCAACGTGCAAGGTTTGCGGGCGATCCATGCAGACTCCAATGTAGGGACAAGACGAGAGCAATCAACGCATTGCTGCAACTCTGTGCGGGAAGCTGATCCCCTGCATCAGACAGATAAATTTGTGAAATTTGCATGTCTTACCTACCTGCTTGAGGGTTCTTTCCGAGCCGCAGATACCTAAGTCAAGTATGTAGTTCCCATTTATTTCTTTGCCTTCTTTACGGCTGTTGATGTGCTGGAAGTTTTGGCTACCACTTTGTTGTTAGTTGCCGTTGGTGTTTTCTTAACGTTAGCCTTTGCAGTCATGGTGTTTTTCACCAGAGCAGTTTTTTTGGTTTTCGAGTTTGCGGCGGTATAGCTCCTCCGCCTTGCCTTTATATCGTGCGTGTGCAACTCCGGCGGTGGCAATGGGGGAGGCTCTGTCAGGCCTCTTGGAATAGGCGGCAGGTCTTGATTATTGTTGAAAGCGCGTTGTGCTTTGACCCTCAGCACTGGATCTGTATCGGTATCAATACTTTGAGCAAATACAAAAGAGCCGGTCAGACAAATGGCTATTCCAAAAACTCGTTTCACACTCATGCTACCCCCAAAACAAATAACAAAAATAGATGTTGATGTGGTTTATCTGTTGTTTTTTAAATCCTGCACAATTTCATTAGCCGACCTTGCCTCAGGCGATGTCGGCCAGCGGCGGACAATATCTTCAAAAGTCGCTATAGCGGCCAGTACGTTTCCCTGAGCCTCCTGACATTTGCCAATATTCAGTCTCGCGGCTTTAAACCTGTCGGAAGACGGATGATTCGTACACAGTTTTTGGAAAGATTCCTGAGCTTTTGCGTACGATTTTTGAGCCATTAAAGCTCTGCCTTTCAAATAAAGGGCCTCTGGAATATTGCCGCTGTCAGGGAAGTATTTTATTAGATTGTCAATTGCGTCCAGGGCATCGGAATAATTACCGGCGTTGAAATCTTTTTCAGCCAAAGCAAACTGTTGGTCATCCGGCTGTAATTCTGAAGCACGAGTTGTACCGGAATTGGGATCCGGCCTTGTCTGCGGACGCACAGGCGCAGTCGGTCGCTGTGTTGGCGCGGTGGCGGAATTCAGACGATTGCTCATTGCCTGTGTACTGTCTTTTATTTGACGCAGGGATTCCTGTGTATCCGCACGGAATTGATTTTCCTTATTCCTTTCGTCAGCCGCGATTTTTCTATCTTCCTCTGTTTTTTTTGCCAGATTCTGGATTTCCTGACGCTGTCGGAAAACCTCTACTTTTAAATCGTTGACCTCATTTTCCAAACGGTTGAATTGATTCTGCGGATTACATCCAAGAACAAGCGCAATGCTTGCCGCGGCAAAACCAGATAAGAATTTGTTTTGCGTACATTTCTTCTGCATGAACCAAAACTCAATTTTAAAGTCACCAAAACTCATTTGCAAAACCTCCGTTTTGCAAATGCATCAAAAATGCCAAATAGCGTCTGAATAAATCCGAACACAAATTTGAGGCGGATGACGAATACAGAGCGCAAAGGTATTACATAGTCCTACACTTACTCCGAATGGAGGGGCATAAATCCCCTCCATTGAATAGTATCAAATGAATACCGGCAAACTATTGTTGCAGCTTAAATTCGCAACGACGGTTGCCAAACCAGCTTTTTTCGTCATGGCCAGGGTATTTCGGAAGCTCTTTGCCAAAACTGATTGTGCTAAAGCGCGCATCGTTGATGCCAAGACCAACCAAGTATGACTTGGCGGCTTGAGCTCTTTTTTCACCCAGCGTCATGTTGTACTCAACTGTCCCGCGTTCATCACAGTGGCCTTCAATGCGAACCGACGCTTCAGGAAAAGCTTTCATGAATTCGGCAATTGCCTGAAATTTAGCCCTGTCTGCTCTTCGGATATCAGACTGATTGTAATCAAAGTTAATATCCACCAGCGCGAGTGCGGCCGCGTTACGCAGAACTGTCAAGGCTTCTTCAGCCCGTCTTCTGGCTTCTTCTTCAGCCCGTCTTCTGGCATCATCTTCAGCCTTTTTCTTGGCATCTTCTTCAGCCTTCTTGGCATCTTCTTCAGCCTTTTTCTTGGCATCTTCTTCAGCCTTCTTCTTGGCTTCTTCTTCAGCTTGCCTTCTGGCCTCTATAGCAGCCGGTTGCTGATCAGGCGGTAGTGGTGGTTTGCAGGCGGTAGCAAGAATCCCCAAAGAAAGAAGAACCGCCAAAGTAGTCAAGGGTTTGACGTTAGACATGGTTTTAGACCTCCAAAAGTCCATAGTAACAGCTTAATAGCTGAAATTGGTAAAAAAAGATAGTATGTTTTTTAACTCAATGAGACCTGACCCAAACCGGCTGCTGACAGCCTGTTTGATCCAATACGCGCTCAACGCGGTTGCCAGAAAGATCGGTTACGTAAAGGCGGTTCCTGCCTTCGCGTGTGCTGGAAAATATTATCTGTCGGCTATCCGGAGACCAAGCCGGGCTTTCAGAATTAGTAAATCCGGTATTAATCTGGTACGAGCTCTGATCGCCCAGTTTGTACACAAAAAGATCGAAGTTATCCTCAAACCGACTGACAAACGCAATCATGCTTCCGTCTGGACTCCAGGCGGGGCTGGAATTATACGTTCCGCCTATGCCTAACATGCGTACATTAGTGCCGTCGTCATCCATTATGTAAATCTGAGGATTACCGCTTCGGTCAGAAAGAAAAGCTATCCTGTTGCCGGCAGGATTCCAGCATATTTCAGAATTTAGTCCATCCATATTAGTTAGCCGCTTTATCCTGTTTGTGGCTACTTCAATAAGCATTATGTCTGCATTGCCTTTACCATCTGTTTGAACAAAGGCAATGCGGCTACCATCAGGACTCCAAACAGGTGTATATACATTATATTGCCTGTCACTTGGTTGGTACAACTTCACATGCGGCCCGCCTGGAACTTTTTGTCCCCAAATAGACGGCATGGGGAGATAGCTTAAATAAGCCAAGCGCCCGTCTCTTGTTACAGAAGGAGACATCGTGAGCGTTTTATGATTGGTCAGCTTGATGATGTTGGTTCCATCCCTATCGGCCTGATAAATTTCCTTTACTCCGGGAGCGTCTTCTTTGCAGTAAATAATGCGGCTGTTTGCCACGCCGGGAGTGCCGGTCAGAAACTCTTCAAAGGCATCTGCAACCATGTGTGCCAATCGCTTATATGTCGAGGTATTGCCATTTTTAGTTATGGAAGTAACGCGCTTGCCAGATTTGACATCGTACACAATAGCTTCCACGGCAACACCGTCTCTATTTGTCTGAGACAATTTAGATACCAGCAACCAATCACAACCAAGCTCGGCCCAAAGCGAAAAGGAATCCGAGCTGATTGAAGATGGCAGGTCATTCCGCAATAAAGCAAGGGTTCCAATTACATCCAGGTCGCGCCGTAATGTTTCAGCGTATTCACGCTGAACCTGATCATTTATCAGATTAACCACCTGGGCCGGAGGAACGGCAATAGCAATCTTTCTCGCAGTAGCGGACAGCTCAATTTCAGTACGGGGCGGTTCCTGAGCCAAGATGTTCAGGGCGCTCACTGCGGTAAGTACAATACATCGGATCAACATTCAAATCACCTGTTGCAATAATGATACCGAAATTTATGAAGATTTTAAACTGTACCTTACATCCTAATTGATGGCTTTTATTGGTTTGAAACTGCGACGGTGTATAGGGCAAGCGCCGTATTTTGCCAAAGCGGATTGATGCTCTTTTGTCCCATAGCCTTTATGACGGGCGAAACCATAGGCCGGAAATTCAGCGTCAAGGGTGGTCATAAGGTCGTCGCGACATGTCTTTGCCAGTATGGAGGCGCAGGCGATGGCGCATGAATAGCTATCCCCGTCTATCATAGTGCGCTCTCTAAAGCCTGAACCTGGAGCGTGATCGCCGTCTATCAGGATGATGTCCGGCAATACCGCTAATTCACTAATAGCTTGGCACATGGCGGATTTAGTGGCTTCCAAAATGTTGTCTCTGTCAATAATCTGACTGTCAACCATTGAAACAGACCAGGACGGCAGTATTGCTTTTAATTCCATAGCGAGTGCAAAGCGTTTCTGGGGTTTAAGCGTTTTGGAGTCCTGTGCCGAGCGGAGTACGCTTCGCCATTTTTCGGCCATTTCCCTTGTCAATACCACGGCTGCGGCGGCTACAGGCCCGGCCCAAGCGCCGCGCCCAGCCTCATCCACACCACCCCAGTCAATTCCTTTTGGGATATTGGCTAAATCCCAATCCAGCGGGTTCATTTTTGGTTCAGCCATTCTTGGCGTCCATAATTATGGGGACAATCATTGGCTTTGTTTGCGTTGTTTTTCGGATAATGCGTTTTAATGACTGGCGCAGCAACTCGGCTAATAGTTCCTTGTCCCTTTGCACCTCGGGCGGGGCGGCTTGGAAAGCATTGCGTAGTGTCTCTTTAAGAAGAGTGTTGTATGCCTCATCATCGTTCAGAATGACGAAGCCACGGCTGAGTATGGCAGGTTCACCAACAATGCTTCCGCTTTTATTCAGTTGTATGGTGGCCACAACTATACCATCCTCTTGCAAAATCAGCCTGTCGTGAACCACACGGGCATCTACTTTCCGCTCTGCGCCTTGACTAACAAAACATTTGCCGCTTGGCACAGAACCGGCCAACCTGGAAGAGCCGTTGCTGAACAGTTGAAGACACTGGCCACCCTCCAGCAGAGGGATTTTATCCGATCCCCATCCTCTAGACATAGCTAAACGCGCATGGTTCTGTAAAAGGCGGTATGTCCCATGCACAGGAATGACATATTCCGGTTTAAGCAAGTCCATTAATTGAGTAGCATCCTCACGATGGGCATGGCCTGTTACGTGAACCGGGCCAAATTCATCAAGGGAAGTCTCCATGCCAAGGCGGGCAGCCCTGTCCAGCATTCTCGAAATAGGGGTTTCGTTCCCCGGTATGGGGCGAGCGCTCAACACTAGACGATCGTTGCGAGTTGGAACAACACCTTTAACTTCTCCTTTTAAAATACGCGTTAACCCGCTGAGAGGTTCTGCTTGCGTCCCGCTGCACAGGATCATGGATTGGCTCGGTTTGTATAACTGCAAATCCTTGGGGGCAATAAAAACATCGTCCGGCAGTTTCAGCAACCCCAACGCACGGGCCGCACCAATGTTACGTTCCAGCGAGCGCCCCACCAAGCACACCCTGCGCTTGGCATCAAAAGCCAAATCCAGCACAATCTGCATACGGTGAATGTGGCTGCTGAAAGTCGCTATGTACAAACGCCTTTTTGTGGCCTCAAATGCGTCAGCAAGACCATCTTCGCATACAGATTCGCTTGGAGCAAATCCAGGAGCGTGAACATTTGTCGAATCTGACAACAGAACGCGGACACCAGCCTCGCCAAGTTTTTCAATGCGAGCCGTGCCTGTTTTTCTGCCGTCTATGGGGTCATGGTCAAATTTGTAGTCGCCCGAGTGAAATATGACCCCCTGCTTAGTGTGCAAAGCGATAGCACAGGCGTCTGGGATACTATGCGCTACAGGTATCCATTCGGCCTCAATTTCTCCCTCCCCTATGGGAAGTCTCGCAAAATCTGTGACTTCAATCAATGGTACGCTCAAGTCATGTTCTTTCAACTTATTTGCCAAAAGAGCCAACGTAAATGGAGTCCCATATACAGGCACCGGCCATCGATCAAGAAAATAAGGCAAGGCTCCTATGTGGTCCTCGTGCCCATGCGTGAGCAGTACGGCGTCAATCTTATTCGCGAAAGGCTCAAAATACGCAAAATCGGGGACGATACTATCAATACCGGGCTGCTCCTCTGTTGGAAACAACTGTCCGCAGTCCAAAAGCAACAGAGTTCGGGCCGTATGGATTACCAATGCGTTCATGCCGAATTCACCGATACCGCCAATGGGTATCATGCGTAACTCACCATCACCTGGCAGCTTTCGCCAGCGTTCAAAAAGTCGAGGTGGTACAATCATTAAGACATTCAATCCATAGAGTTAAAGTGTATATCAATTTTGCGTTCAAAAGAACGTGAATTGATACAGTATAGCAATCTTCGGGAACTACATATTTAAATTTCCCACATAGAAAGTATTTTCCCAAGGTTGGTTAATGCTTGCCTCTCTATTGTAGGACAAAAACCTGATGAAATAGGTGTTTCTGAGACTAATACCAACTTGCAATCAAAAGATTGCGAGTTGGTATCAGGCAGCGGGAACCGATGCCCGCAAGTTTTTGAAAAAGCTGGGTTTCCCAGTTTTTCAAAAACTTTGGCGTAAAGCGTTTGATGTCAATCGAACGCAACTTGGTATAAGTTAAGAGCTAGTAACAAAGCTTTACCGATTGTTGGCTCAACTAGAAGCTTTTATGCTTACTATGTTCCAACACCACAGGCTATGTTATGCCAAGTTGCATTCGATTGAGGTAATTGCAAAACCCCGCTGCACGTCTGCTCCCGACTTTCCGCCGTCTCTGGCTGGATTTCGCAACTTGTTTACTGACAATATTGTACGCCAAAGCCTGCTCCGGTCGGGCGCAGCCTACCAACTCCGTTGGACTTGCAAAACTGACGTTTTGCAAGTGGCTCAATTGACATCGAACGCAACTTGGCATTAATCATCTTGACATTCTATATTTGGTTCTGATATTTCCCAGCGGTGTAGTTCTTTGTATATTCCAAGTTCTTTGCTGTATTTTGCCATGATCCAGATTCCTGTAATGTATTCTTGTGTGGTATCCAATATACAGTGAATTTTGTTGTCATAGGCGGTTTCAAAATTCCAATGGTCTGCAATTCGGATTGTTTCATCAGGTGTATGTTCCCAACTGACACCGCTACTTCTATTGTAAAAACTATTATCGTATGGCGCTCTGTTAGCCAGTTTCCAGTTTTTGATTGTTTGCATTACTTCCATTGGCACACCTCGACAAAACTTGCTTTCGTCTTCTTTTGCTTTCTGTTTGAGGTCATCGTGAGAGAGAGTGACGAATGCGCTTTTACAGGGTTTGTTTTGTTCAAAGAATGTCTTGGCTTCGCTTTGAAGAAATTTGTACTTGATCAATTGAAACATTGGATGAGCGCACCAGCCGTCAGAGGTTATTTCTATTGTGTTTTCGGGAAGTTTGTATCCCCTGCCCTTTATGTAATACTTTGATTTCTTGGCGAATTTCATTGGCTTTACCTCTCATCTCATCCATGTGTGGGTGCTTGTTGTTCGTCAAGTGGTTCAACAAGCAGCGTAATGTCATCCTTGATCAATGCTCGGCAATTTGATCGGTCTTTCTTTACCTTGGCAATCGTTTGGCGGACTACTTGTCGCGTCTGCTTGTGGTTTTCTTTGCCTATTCCGAAAATACGCACCAATTCTGACCATGGAGTATTCAAGGCAACGGCGATCTTATGACAACAAAACGACTCGTATCCATTTGTCAATATTACTTTCACCAATTGTACTATGTGTCTGATATAAATTGCGGCTAGAAAAAATGTTGGATTTTTAGCATATTGCGTTGCAACTTCGCACAATTTCTTTAAATGCGCGAAACCTGAATTCCCGCAACTCATAACGATGAATATCGAAAATGGCAAGGTTTTAATCAATCAAGTTTCCTTGTAACATCTGCCGGTGGGAACATCTCCGGCGCTTCATGGCTCAAAAAGCGCTTTGTACGCGCCATAAGTGCATCCAAATCCTGAAGGAAACGGACTCTCTCTAATTTTAAGTTGCGGAGGTGGGATTCCAGCTTACCGACATGTTCCTGAGCTTCTCTGGCGATTTCCTCGCCCTGGAATCGCGCTTCTTTAAGAATCAACTCTCTCTCGCGCTGCGCTACCTCCATCATTTCTTCCCTGGTCTTTTGGGCCTGCATCAGAGTTTCTTTGAAAATGCGATCCTGATCCTGATATTGAAGAACACGCTCGCGCAGGTCTATCGCTTCATTCCGCAACTGTTGGTTTTCTTGCAGGAGTTCCTCCCACTCAGAGGCTACTTCCCGTAAAAACTCGCGTACCTCGTCCGGGTTGAGACCGCGAAAAATTGTCTCAAACTCACGCCTTTGTATGTCTCTAGGTGAATATTTCATACAGTTCCCGGATGTTACATAACAATTTTGTGCAAAAGACTCTTAAGATACGACAACAAAAGAATGGCCAAAAATGGACTTAAATCAAGACCGCCTAACGAGGGTAGTATTACGCGAAATGGAAGGAGCAGCGGATTGGTTATGGATTGGACAAACCTTGCAACCGGGCTATTCCTGGTACCAGAAAACCAACTCATGACGCAATCAGCCAGTATCAGATAGATCAGGATTTGCAACAGCCAATCGGCAATGTAATAAATCAATGGCATAAAACACCTTCCATAATAATCAATGATATAGCAGTTCAGCTTTTCACGGTTGACCTGCCATGTTTGGATTTGCCTGCAATTTGGATACCAAGCCTGCCAAAGGGTTGGCAATTGGAACTCCATATATATAGCAGTTCAAGCCATTGTAGGTTGAACTGCTGTAGCTCTATTGTTGCGCCGTTATATCACTAACTTGCATGATTTTAGGCTGGCCTTTTTCTTTAAATAGGACTGGCAATTTTTTTACTTCCGCTTCAGCGGCAGCTTTTGTAGAGTAATTGCCCATAAATAATTGATAGCAAAGACGTCCATCTCTGAGACGAATAGATGCCAAAAACAGCTCTGGTCTTAAAGTATTCAGCTCGTGGGCGCAATTTTGCAGGGTATCTCCCTGACAAGCCACTATCAGACGGATTATCCATGTTGTTTTTGGCAGGTTTGCCTGGAATGCTCTGCCTTGGGTCAGCGCCCTATCAGTATTCCCATCCGCGATGGCGCCGAAACGAGCCTGTGTAGAAGTATCAACTGCATTTGCAACGATTGATGGTTGTGGAACTTGGGATTGCTGTGGAGGTTGGATGGGGGTTGAGTTTACCGGAGGCGGCAAGGGCGTATCAACCTGAGTGGCGGGAGAGTTGGCGGGTTTTGGCTCTGATTCTTTTTCTATTTCCGTTTCGGGTGTTTTTGTGGATGGTTCTTCAGAATGCGGAGAATCGGGCGGAATCACAGTAAATGGCGGGTCAACATCGCGTGTTTTAAACTGCTTAAATTCCCTGAATGAATAAACAGCCGCAATAACAACAAATGCCGCAATAAATATGTACAGCAGAGTGCGAATCCAACTTTTAGCATCAGTTTGGCTTTCCCTTTGGGGTTCTTTTTTGACTTCCTTTTTGCTTTCAATTTCAGCTTTCTTGCGCTCTTTTTCAGCTTCCCTTTCGGCTTTCTTACGTTCCCGTTCAGCTATTTTTTCAGCTTTTCTGCTTTCAATTTCAGCTTTCCTGCGTTCCTTTTCGGCTTTCCTCTCGGCTTTCTTACGTTCCCGTTCAGCTATTTTTTCAGCTTTCTTACTATCCTTTTCTGTCTCTATTTCGGCTTCATTCTTCTTTTCCTTTCCCAATTTCTTTTTGCTTTCTGCTTCAATTTCTTCTTCGGTTTCATCGTCTGCTTGTATCGTTGTGGGCGGCAAAGGTATTTCTGTGGAATCTTCAGAGTTAATTATTATTGGAGGATCTTCTTCCTGTGGCGGGGCTTCTTCCAAAGGCTCGGCAAGCGGCATAGGAATAACCCGCCCAACGGGATTTTGCTGATCAGTCTGAGTAGGGAGCGGTTTCTCATTAATGATTTGCTGCGATTCCGTTTTAGGCATAGGTTCCAAGGGGTTATTACTTGATTCGTTTTCGTAATCCGGGCCTGGAATGTCATCAAGCAGTTTGGCAAGATGACCTAGATTCACAGTATCTTTCCCGGCGGCCTCAATTGTTCTGAACAACTCAGAGCGCGGTAGCGGAGGGATTGATGCAGGAGGCTTGGTCTGGTCATTTACTGTCAATGCTTTGCCAATAGCATCTCTGTCAAGCGGGGGAAGTTCATACAGTTTCCCCCAGCCCATTTCACGCAAAAACAGAGCAAATGCGCCAATTCTCATAGGCTCCACGGCGACTTCGCTGCTCATCTCCAAAATGGTGTGTGTGCCGTCCATCAGGGGGGCCACTTTTGCCAAATCAGCGGGCAAATCCAAGTCAAATACGCGCTTGCCCTGCAACAATACAACCTGATTGAGAGGGCCTAATAAATCCAACAGGCTCTCCCTGTCATCAATCTTCATTATTCCCTTAAACAGCAAGGAAGGAGTGTCAAGAGGCAATCTGACAACAGTATCTTCAAGGTCATCTTTAGACTCAAATGTGGGGTTTTCAGGGGCAACAAGAGCCGACCATACTATGCGTTCCACTTGAAAGCGGGCTGCATCCAACAAATCTCTTTGCGTGATAAAGCCCATTTCTATCAGATTTTTACCAACCGACATCCCGGGTTTCAAGTTGGACAGCGCGTGTTCCATCTGACCATTCGTAAGTTTCCCCGATTCGACCAAAATAGTGGTCAGCCTGTCCGATTGAAAAGTGCTGGAGGCAAAGACAATGTCGCCGGAATCCAAATGTACAGTGCGGACAGATTCAGTTCCAACGCGCCAGTGACCAGTTTCTTTTCCGCGGCAGCGGCGGAACAAGTCAGGAACAGTCATTAAAGTCATTTCACCACCCAGCGCTGGAACTTGAGTTTGCCGACCCGAATCAGCAGATCATCTCCGATTCTCAGACATACCTTGGCATGGCAGTCAGAAATTTTCTGGCCGTCCACGCTGACAGCGCCTTGAGAAATCAGGCGTTCTGCCTCCTTCCGTGAAGCGGCCAGACCTCGTTCTACCAGTAAACGAGACAGAGGCGTTTCTTCATCTGTAGGCGGCACATTCACTAACGGAGCGTCTTCAACTTTGCGCTCACTAAAAATGCGTATCCATTTTTCTTCCGCATTCGTTGCGGCGGAAGAGCCATGAAATTGGGCGGTGATTTCCCTGGCCAGCGCCTTTTTTGCTTCCATAGGATGACTGTTTTTGAGGGCTTCTATATCGGATGGCATTTTGTCTGTCAGCAACAGATACCAAGACCACATTGTCTCGTCACTTATGCTCATTGTCTTGCCGAATTGTGTGTCAGGGTCTTCAGTAAAGCCAATATAGTTGCCAAGAGACTTGGACATTTTCTCAACACCGTCGGTTCCCAACAATAGCGGAACAGTTAAGACAATCTGGGGCGCTTGACCAAAACTGATTTGTAAATCGCGTCCCCTCATTAGGTTGAATAGCTGATCGTTGCCACCCAATTCCACATCACATTTAAGAGCCACGGAGTCATAAGCCTGCACTAATGGATAGAGCAGTTCGTGCATTGCAATGGGTTCACCGGCGGCCATTCGTTTACTGAAATCATTTCTTTCAAGCAACTGGGCGACAGTGATTCTTGCCGCGAGGCGTATCCATTCCTCACCGACAAGTGAACCAAACCATTCGCTGTTAAAGCGAACTTCAGTCAAATCAGGATCCAGGATTTTAAATACCTGAGCCTTGTAAGTTTCAGCATTGACGATAATCTCTTCCCGACTCAAAGGAGGTCTTGTGGATTTCTTACCGGTGGGATCGCCAATCATACCAGTAAAATCGCCGATCAAAAAAATCACAGTGTGACCCAGTTTTTGAAACTGCGCCATTTTGCTCAACAGAACAGCGTGTCCCAGATGTAAATCCGGGGCCGTAGGGTCGAAGCCCGCTTTCACGCGTAGCGGCCGCCCCGAAAGCAGACGCAAACCCAAGTCCTCCGCCGTATGGCAGGTGACAGTACCTTTCAAAAGGAGATCAAGAGACCCCTGAATAGAAATCATGCTCATTAAAAAATATTGGCTCAAAAAGCCGCATATATCTAGTGGTGTTGATGATTTCTTAAAAAATGATTTTCACTGAATTTTAAGTTCCACAATTTTATCATCCTCCCAGCACAGATGAATCCGGGTTCCATCGGAAATTTTATAGCGAATTTCAAACATTTTCCCCGTTTTACCTCCACTCACCCTGCCAGTACCAATATAAAAGTCATTTTTGTCCAGTACATCAAAAGAAGGCGGATTACGGGGTAAATCAACCAGCTTGGTACGCCACACAGCAACATTTTTCAAAAATATCTCCTCCGTCGGGTAATCGCTCACAAGAGCCGGATTTTCGCGGTACAACCTAGACGCGTCACTATCATTTTGTATGGCATCGGATACCGCAATCAACATACCCCAAGGTTTTTCCAGAGCTACGTTCACTTTCTCAGCAAGGAACTCAGTCATTTTGCCTGTGGTCGCCGCCCAGTAAGTAAAACCAACACAACTCACAATCAGCGCAAGCATGACAACCCCGCAACCAATAAAGAATTTGGCCCAAGCAGGAATAACCCGTTTTACCGGTGCTTCGCTGTCAGAATTCCAATTAGAGTCGCCCATGCAACACCCGATCAGAAAATTAGAGTAACACACTGGCTAATTCAGCTAATTTGCTGCGTTCGCCTTTAGTCAGTATCACATGACCGAATAATTCCTGACCCTTAAAATGTTCTGCCAGAAAACTCAAACCATTGGTGCTTCCATCCACATACGGATTGTCAATTTGATATGGGTCTCCGGTCAACACAATCTTGGTTCCGTCTCCGGCTCGAGTGAGAATCGTCTTGACCTCATGAGGAGTAAGGTTTTGCGCCTCATCCACAATGATGTATTGGCTCGGAATACTTCGTCCCCGAATATACGTAAGAGGCTCAACACTTAGGTAACCCCCATCTTCCAACTGACTGACCGTCATACTGGATCTCCGTCTCATCTCAGTATTAGCAGTCACAATGAAATCCAGGTTGTCGTAAATGGGCTGCATATAGGGACGCAATTTGTTTTCCACATCGCCGGGGAGAAAACCCAGATCCTTACCCATGGGCATTACTGGACGACTGACGAGCAGTTTGTTGTATTTCTCGTCATCCACAATTTGTTGCAGTCCGGCGGCAATTGCAAGCAGCGTTTTTCCGGTACCGGCTCGGCCCAGCAATGTAACGACTTCCAACGATTCATCAAGCAGTAATTCCAAAGCAAATTGCTGCTCAGGGTTTTTAGGCTTAATTCCCCAAGGGGTCGCATTATGTCCTCTGAGCGGATGAATTCTACGGTCAGCTTCATTGAAGCGCCCTAGAGCTGTATGGGCATCATTGGCCTTATCAATTATTGTGAAACATTGGTTGTGAAAAAAGTTTTCACTATCAAGCAGTGGCATACCCTCTTGAAAAAACTGATCAAAGTCGCCTTCTTCCACATGCAGTACCGCCGTTCCAGAATACAGTTCATCAATTTCAATACGGCTAGAATTGTAGTCCTCAGCAACCAGGCCCAGAGCATCAGCTTTAATCCGCAAATTTGTATCTTTGGACACAAGCACAACATTTTCGTGCCGTTTGTCCAAATGAGATTTCGCGCAGGCAAGAATAACATTGTCCGCAGGGCTTTTATTTATACACGCGAAAAGGTCTTTAAACTGGTGATTTGAAACATCCACAGTGAGTGTACCACCACCATCCAACTGAACGCCCTTGCTGAGACTGCCCTTATTTCTCAGAGCATCAAGGTTTCTGGATACCGTACGCGCGTTTCGTCCTATTTCCGTTTGATCCCTTTTAAAAGTGTCAATTTCCTCAATGACAATAATGGGAATGACCAAATCGTGTTCCTGGAAGCAGAATATTGACTGCGGATCATATAAAAGAACATTAGTATCAAGTACAAAGACTTTCTTGCTGGACGCGACCATGCCTGACTCCATCAGTGTTCAGATAGACACTGACCTGAGCCTAGCATATATTTGGACATCCTTGATAACTTGAAATAATTGTAAATCCTTTTTGTAAAGGCATTTATTGTTCCAAAAACAATTCACACCTTGATAATCGCGGCTCTCAGTGCCATACTAAAAGCTCAGGCCAACTTAGCTCAGCTGGTAGAGCGGCTGATTCGTAATCAGCAGGTCGCAGGTTCAAGTCCTGTAGTTGGCTCCATTCGAAAAAGCTAGTGTTTGAGCCGGCTTTGACACCAATTGCCAAATTGTCCGGGTGCTTGGTGCCTGTTATAAATCTAACAAATGGAAAAATAGCCCCTCGGAATTAAAGGGCTGGGTTCGTATAGATGCCAAACTAATTACGCAAGTGGCTCATTGCCTATAACTATTTCACAAAAATAGATCTGGAGAAAGTTTCAGAGTTCCCATTTGTCAGGCGTTTAAAAACAGAGCTGTTTTTCCATATTGTGGCCTGAGCTTTCCCCTGGGCATCGTTCTCGTACCCGGTTACATACACGTCATTCCTAAATACAAATACAGACAGAGCCGCTGCATTATAAATTCCGTCGCTGAGATTCTGGGCAGTGCCATTTTTCCACAATTTGGCAACGTATTTCCCTTGTGGATTCTCATTATAGCCAGCTACATAAACGTCATTCCCCAATACGGCAATTGAACAAGCCTGGGATTCAGCATTCCCAATGTTGTTCAAGCTCTGCCTAACTCCATTTTTCCAAAGTCTGGCACTGCCGCCCCATTCCCAATCCCCGTCAAATCCACATGCCCACACATCATTGCCGGAAACATAGAGCGAAAGGACTGTATAGCCACCCGGGAGTGTATGCAAAACCGTCCCGTTTTTCCAGATTACAGCCCCATCTTGATTGTTGGTGCCGCCGACATATACGTCACTGCCGGAAACATAGACTGAATTAGCTTCTCGACCACCGAGACTCTGTGGTGTTCCATTTGTCCAAAGTGCTGCGCCGAAGTTCCTTTCCCCTGCTACATACACGTTGGAGTTTGCGACAGTGACGGAACGCGCATAAGATACGGCGCTATTGAGTGTTTGTGACGCGCTGTTTGTCCAAAGTCGGGCTGAGTCATTTACGCTACCAGCTACGTACTGTGTATTTCCAGACACAAATATGGATTCCGCGCTGGCATCATCGTTTCCGCCAGCCGTCAAACGATACGCCGTACCATCTTTCCAGACAATCGGATAAGCTCTGCCCTGAGCATCGTATTCTGTACCTGCGACATAAATGGCTGGAGAGTATTGCACAACTAATGATTTTAAGTTTATAGTGTTAATTTTAGGGGTTAACACGATGAGATGTAGAAAGTGCGGGAGCGAGGAGAATGTAAGGAATGGCAGAAGGGGAATCGCCCAGTGTTTCAAGTGCAAGAGCTGTGGGTTCCAGTTCACCAAGGAGATGGCGAACGGCGCTGGGAGCGAGAAACGGGCGAAAGCAATCCTCCTCTACGTGCTGGGTCTTTCCATGAACGCTATAGCAAGGGCGCACGGGGTGTGTCCGTCCACGGTGCTGCGCTGGGTCAGGAATTTTGCGGTCAAGGTGTATGAGAAGCCTGAGCCGGAGGGTAGCGTAGCGGTAGAGCTCGACGAGGTGTGGCATTTCATAGTGTCAAAAAAACGAAGTGTTGGATTTGGAAGGCATATTGCCGCGATACCGGTCAGCTTATCGACTGGGAGTGCGGGGACAGAAGCAGCGCGACCCTCGCGAAAATGCTTGAGAGGTTGAAGCGGCTCAATGTGGCGGTGTTTTTCGCCGATGGGTGGGAATCGTACGCCGAATTGATAGAACCAGAGATGCTGGTCAGAACCAAGGCGGAGACCAATGGGATAGAGCGCAACAACTTCCGCCAGCGGCACTGGTTCGGCAGATTCAGGCGCAAGACCTGCATAGTGTCGCGCTCAATCCAGATGGTTGAGCTGACAATGGCGCTTTTCGCGAGGTTTCACGTTAACGGGCAACGGGAGGAAATACATGGTTTGTGCTAATCAGTAGTTGTGCAATACTCTCAATGGCTGGATTGCTTGGGGTGGTTTCATCATTGTCAACACCGAAACATGACACAAGAGTGATCATGAGTGAGGTAAGGGTTATAAGGGATATTGTTTTTTTCATGGTTGATGTCCTCGTGTAGGGCTAGATTGATTCAACAAGTTCTCTACTTCGGTAATGTAAGATATTTATTTTGGCATTGCAAGCCCATCACAGGCTTTATACCTGAAGTTGACTTCATATTGAGTCTATGACACGCCCTGTAGTAGCCAAAGGCGGGGCATTTTGCGCAGTATTGAACGGAAATAGCCTATAATGCACAAATGGAGGCGGCCTGTTCTTGGGATTGTGGAGTCATTCAAAGTGAAAAACTAAAGAGCAAGGGCGCATGATGAACAGGATTAGAAAAACTGACTACTTCAATGATTGGCTGGAAAAATTCAAAGACAAAGGAGCCAGGGCGAGGATCAACGAACATATTGACTATGCTGATGAAAGCGGTAATTTTGGAGACTGCGACTCTGTAGGAGATGGCGTTTCTGAGATGAAATTACACTTTGGCCCTGGTTATCGTTTATACTTTTATCAGTGCGGACAGAATGAATACACGCTACTAACTGGAGGCACGAAAAAGCGGCAGCAGAGCGATATTGATCGGGCCAAAGCCATTAAGCGGGAATTGGAAAAGGGTGAAAAATGGTAACACTAAGCAGGTATGATTCAGTTGATTATCTGGACTGCGATGAGGGTATAGCCGAATACCTCACAGCGGCGATGGAACGGGGGGATGAAAAACATCTTTGCCGATGCCTTGCCAAAGCAACAAAGGCCAGAGCGTTTAACCAGCTTGCCAAAGAGACAGGCATAGATAGGAAGATGCTTTGCAGGATGCTTGACGATGACGATGACACAGAGACACCCAATATTAGTTATGAAGCTATAGCAAGAGTTGCCAAAGCCTTTGCCGCTCCCGCACATGTATAGCCCCCAAAGTTAATAAATTGGGGATCAAAAGCGAATAATGCGCGTTTGCGGGTAGTTTTCAGAGTAAACAGCATTGAAAAACAATACATTCTGACACATGTTTAGTGTGACATACTCATATTATTTTGACTGAAATTTCAGTAAAACTCATTCCACTGTAATGCTGATAAGGATAGTTTGTATGGCATTGCAAGTCCGTCACAACCTTGGCACCTAAATGTTGACTTCATATTGAGCCTATGACACGCCCTGTGTAGCAGCCAAAGGCGGGGCATTTTGCACAGTATTGGACGGAAATAGCCTATAATGCACAAATGGAGGCGGCTGTGGAAACGACTACAACGGACTTGAGACAGACAGAGGCCGAAGTTGAGGTATTTACAGAGCCGATAAAACTGCCAAGCAAGGAAACACAAGAAGCGATAGACGAGCTTGAAGCCGGAGGCGGTGAGACTTTTAATGACTTTGAATCGTTTTTAAAATGGTTAGATGAAGATGCTGAGGACAATTAAGCCTACAAGTCTTTACAGACATGATTTCAAGAAATTCAAGCATGACAAAGAATTGAAAAACACAGTAAATGACTTGGTTTTAATGTTGGCCAACGATCAACCATTACCCCTAAATGCAAGAGATCACGCCCTACATGGCGTTTGGGCTGATTATAGAGAATGTCATATCACGCCGGACTTATTACTGATATGCCAAAAACTCGATCCAAACACTCTCAGACTGGCTAGGATTGGCTCACACAGCGAGCTATTCAGTTGAAAGACGTGCCATAAGGAAAACACGCACCCCCGCGCATGGAGGGGGGGTCAGATCGGTTCTGACCCCTCCGGCTGGTGGAATAGTGATTACACGGCATACAACAACATTGTTGTAAATACCGCCAACAGTGATTCTGCTGGTTTTACGGAAAATTCCGTTAAATACCCCCTCCCCCGCATGAGTGGAATAGCACCAGAAAAAACCTTGCTTACGCCGTCAACTGCTGCTATAGTAACTAGGCCATGCCGTCAATAGTATTGTTTTTCGTATCTCTGTCATATATCCTGATGTGAGACAAAAGGAGATCACATGGCAGGAGAACACAGACGACACGACATATCCGACAG
>Ga0268262_10001621_pt1 | contig 27479 bp, 22 predicted proteins | sample TergutNc150P3_FD_190354 | JGI IMG/M metagenome (GOLD analysis project Ga0268262, IMG submission 190354) | Nasutitermes corniger P3 segment gut microbial community from laboratory colony in Florida, USA - Nc150 P3 (SPAdes) (version 2) | ecosystem: Host-associated > Arthropoda: Insects >... | reverse complement strand
CTGGGGGTTCTACCCCCCTAAAGGTACCAGGAAGACTACCTGGTCGATAGGTTGGAGGTCTAAGCATGGTAACATGTTCAGCCGACCAATACTAATCTGCCGTGAGGCTTGACCATATTATTGTTCCAAATTAAAAATTGTTTATTATTTAGTGTTTATTGCCTGGTGATTATGGCGGAGGTGTTACACCCGTTCCCTTTCCGAACACGGAAGTTAAGCCCTCTCGCGCCGATGATACTGCGTCTCCAAGTCGCGGGAAAGTAGGTAGTCGCCGGGCTTTTTCTTTGCCTAAATAAAAATTAAAAAATCACGCGTTTTCTTGCAAATTAGTTTTTTATTGCCTAAAATTAAATAAGGGGGGGTATTTTATAAGGGAGTAGGCATAATGAAACGGCTTTTTTTAGGCCTTTTTTGCGCAACATTGATAATATTGCCTGTTACGGCTCAGTCAAGACTTGGGGATTTTACCATGCGCGGAGCCGCTACACAGGTTATGACAGCCGACGGGCTTGTCGGAGCCCATCCAAGCCTACCAATAAATTCAAAAGCGAAAATAACCAACCCCGCGAACGGCAAAGAAGTAGAAATTACCATTACAGGGCGAATAGAACCGTCATTAAACCGAATTATCGATCTTTCTCCTGCGGCTTTATCGGCGCTTGGCATAAAATCGGGAGATAATGTTGTACTTACAGTCAGCGCTCCTACACGTCCGGCAAGACAGGAACAAATTGTTGATCTTCCTGAACCGGCTAGAGCCCCGGAAACGCCTCAACCTGCGGTCCAACCGGTGATTGCAGCTCAAGAGCCGCCTAAAACTGAAACTGTGGTGGTAAGTCAGCCGCCTCAAGCGGCGCAATCCGGAAGCGATGATTTTCTGAAATACGCGTCTTTGTTCGGTAATAATTCCTCCGATGACGGAGATACCGTCGAATTTCTTGCATGGCTGATGGCAATGACGCTTGACGCGAGAGAAACGCGGGAAATCAGGGAAGCCAGAGAGGCAAGAGAAGCCAGAATTGCCAGAGAAGAAAGAGAGGCAAGGGAAGCTCGTGAAGCGAGGGAAGCCAGAGAGGCAAGAATCGCGAGAGAGGAAAGAGAAGACAGGGATGCAAGAGAATCCCGAAATACAAGGGAAGTTACTGAGACCAGAGAAGCCAGAGAGGCTCGTGAAGCCAGAGAAGCCCGTGAGGCAAGGGAAGCGAGAGAGGCAAGAGAAGCTCGTGAAGCCAGAGAAGCCCGTGAGGCAAGGGAAGCGAGAGAAGCAAGGGAAGCCCGTGAGGCAAGGGAAGCGAGAGAAGCAAGAGAGGCCAGAGATACCCGTGAGGCTTCAAGACCGGCTGTTACAACCCAAACTGAGATAAATAACCGGCCTGCCGGTATGTCAACTTTAGGCAGTTTGTCAAATAATACAGGAACGATGACGCCCGATTTAAAGGTTTCCGCCAATCAATCGCAGTCCAGAGAGCAGAATGACATTCCGGTTCAAAATGTAAGTTCTGTTTCCGCTCAATCGGCTCCTGTAAAACCGGAAGAAATGCAGATAATTCCCGGTCTTCCGGATCGGAATTCAGGTAAAATATACCGTCTGCAAGTAGGGGCGTATTCGGCGCAAGAAGCCGCAAACAGGATTTGTGATCTTATTAAAAAAGCCGGCTTTAATGTAGAACAGGAACAATCAAATTCGGTTTACCGTGTGCTGGTAACCGGTATTTCTTCCGCTGACGTTTATAATGCGGCCGTCAGGCTCGGTTCTCTTGGATTTGGTCAAATTTGGGTAAGGGAGTAATTCATACTTGATTAGATATACAAAATATGATACACTATATAAAAAAGGGAGGATGTCTCAATGGCAGTTCGCTTAGATGTTAATACCTCGGAATCAAGACAGTTAGTTACTTTTCAGCTTGGAGAAGAACTATACGGCGTTAATATAATGGATGTCAAGGAGATTGTCCGTGTACAATCAATTCGGGCAATACCAAACGCCCCCGCATATGTCGAGGGTATATTTAACCTTAGAAGTGAAATTATACCTATTATAAGTTTGCATAAACGGTTTCATATAAAAAAATTGGTAACCTCCGAAGAAGACGAACTTCTTTCCGGTTTTGTCATTATTGATATTGACGGGATGAAACTTGGAATCATCATCGACAGAATATCCCGCGTTGTAACAATTGAAAAAGAAGATATCCAACCGCCTCCGCAGATGTTTTCAGGAATAGGCGCAGAATATATTCAAGGAGTAGTGCGGCAGGAAAGCGGTTACCTAATCATCCTTGATATCAGGGACCTCTTTAATCCGAAAGAACTTCAAAAAATTGCCGAACTAAGAAGGTAGGCAGTTTGAGTAACGAATGAAGATTGAAGTCTATTCTCCCACCATAAGGCGTAAGGAGATGGATGCGGTATTAACCGCAATGGTAGAAGAAAAGATAGGACCCGGAGACAGAAACCGGCTTTTAATTCAAACCGCAAAAGAACAGATTCATTTTGATTGCGCTCTCGCCCTGCGAAGTCCCGCCGTTGCGCTCCACCTTGCGCTTAAAGCGCTTAATATAGGCAGCGGGCAGGCTGTTGTCATTTCCGCTCTTTCTCCCCGCTATTATTTTCAGGTTATTGATGATTTGCAGCTAACGCCTTTGTTTTGCGATGTTGCCTTTGATTTTCCCTGTATGAACCGGGAAATGATTGAAAAAACAATAGCGGAAAAGGACGCGTCTGTTAATGTCGGCGCGGTTGTTCTTCACCACACTCTGGGTTTTGTTCCGGATACGGCAGGCGTCCTGGAATTGGGAATTCCAGTGATAGAGGATATTTCACAGAGTTACGTAACCTGGATAAAATCTCTTGAAAAAAGTGAAACACAGAATGTATACGGCGCTTTTTATATTTTGGGGCTTGAAGAAAGGGATATGCTTACCTCAGGCGGGGGAGCCCTGATTTTCGCAATGAACAAAAAAGACGGCTCTTTGCTGCGGAACTTTACAGGTATCGCCGACGAATACTGCCTTCCTGATATTAACGCGGCGTTAGCTGCCGTTCAATTCAGGGAATTGCAGCGGAATATGGAAAGAAGAGACGAAATCGCCAAAATATACACACAGTCAAGCCTTAGGACAAGGCATAAACGGTTTATCGCCAAATCTGAAGATGAGACTAATTATTTTTCTTTTTCGCTTGTTTTGGAGACAGGGTTAAAAGACGTTATTGCCTATGCGAAAAAGAAAGAAATTTTGCTGGAAAACGCGTTTGAAAAAACCATTGCAGGGTCAAGTACATTGGAGAACTGTCCTGTCAGTAATTCTCTTGCGCTGCGTACTGTTCTTTTTCCCATGTATCCGAGACTGCGTTCAAGTGATGTTGAGCGCGTGTCCCGCCTTATAATGACCCTTCCGTAAAAGGAGAGTGAGATGGGAAAAAAAGCGGTTTTATTTATTAACCTTCAAAAAAAAAATGCAGAGAAATTTTCCGCCGTGATTCGGGAGGAGCTTGAAAAACGCTCAATTGATACAACGGTTTTTTTATTTGACGGAAAACCCGATAAACCGCCTGTAGGGGAATGGGATATCGCTTTTTCTCTGGGAGGGGACGGAACGGTGCTGTACACCGCCCGCTGTCTTGCACCGCATCAAACGCCTATTCTGCCTGTAAATCTTGGAGCTTTGGGATTTATAGCGGGAGTAGACGCTGATAAATGGCTTGATGTTTTTAACCAGTGGGAAAAGGGAGAAATCTCTTTATCACACCGGTGTATGTTTGAAATATCAGTAGAACGCGCCTGTCAGAATGTCTATAAAAACACCTGTTTAAACGATATAGTTATTTCCGCAAGCGGAATTGCAAAACTTATAAATCTTGACGTACACATTCATTCGTCTTTGGGCGTAACCGCTCTTGGTTTTTACCGCTGCGACGGGATGATTGTATCCACTGCGACAGGCTCGACCGCGTATTCAATGGCTGCGGGAGGGCCTATTCTTGATCCGGAAATGGAAGCTATGATACTTAGCCCCATTTGTCCTTTTTCACTTTCAAACAGATCATTTGTCCTGCCGTCACGGCAGACGCTTGTTATGGACGTGGCTAAGGAACAAAGAACCGGAGTGCTTTTGACTGTAGACGGACAGGATATTTTCAACCTTGAATGCGAGGATAAGGTTATTGTAAAACAGTCGCAGCATCCGGCGCTTTTAATATACACCGGAAGGCACACGTACTATTCGGCGTTACAGACAAAACTTTTTCACTCATCTGCGGGCGCTCGTGTTAAAGAGGGCGCAAATGCTTGAAGAACTTTCTATCAGGAATTACGCGCTCATAGACGCCGTTACGCTTTCCTTCCGCAGCGGTTTTAATGTTTTATCCGGCGAAACCGGAGCCGGGAAATCAATTATTGTCGGCTCTTTAAGTTTTTTGATGGGCGGCAAGGCTGAAACCGACGTAATCCGTACAGGATGTGAAGAGGCAAGCGTTTCGGCGGTTATCTCAATTAAAAAGAACAATGCGGAAGTTATTGAATGGCTTAAAGGGCGTGATATTGAAAGTGAAGAAGACACGGTTATTGTAAGAAGAAACATTAAAACATCGGGAAGAGGCTCAATTTTTATTCAGAATGTTCCCGTAACCAGAAATGATTTAACGGATTTTATGGGTTTGTTATTTGATCTGCACGGCCAGCATAATCATGAATCGCTTCTCAGGAAAGAAAGCCACCGCCGTTATCTGGATCGTTTCGCCGGAATTGAAAGCGAAGTGCGTTCTTTTTATGAAACATTCCTTGAATTGACCGAAAAACGAAAAAATATGGAAGCGTCATTGAAAAGCGACCGTGAGAGGGAAGAAAGACTCGAAATTTTAAATTACGCGGTTGATGAAATTACAAAGGCCAATGTTTTTATCGGTGAAATACGTGAACTTGAAAATGAGGCGCAGAGGCTGTCCGATTTTGAAAAATTGGCGGGTTTTATTCATACAGCAGCCGGATGTTTTTTTGACGGCGATAATTCCGTTTTAAGCCTTTCGCGCCGCACCAAGAACGCTCTTGACAGCGCGTCCTGCGTAGATTCGGAGCTTCAGGAAATCAACAGGAGGTTTGAAAATCTGTACTATGAAGCCGAAGACATCGCCTCCGATTTCCGCTCTTACAAGGACAAATTGACTTTTGATCCGAACAGGCTTGAAGAAGTCAATGAACGTCTTGCTCTTCTTCACAAATTAAAAAAGAAATACGCGAAAAATACGGAAATACAGGGCGTTAATGAGGAAGAGGCTATTATATCCTACAAGGCTCAGGCGGAAGCGGAAATTCAGGCTCTTTGTTCGGCGGAGGAAAACAGGGAACAGTTAAAAACGCAGATTACGGCTTTGGAAAAAGAAATCGTTTTAAAGGCGCAATCCCTGCGTCAAAAACGCGCTGCGGCAGCCTCGACTTTAGGCGGTTTAATTTCCGGCATACTGAAGCACCTTGGAATGCCGAACGCCCGTTTTCAGGTTGAAATTATTCCCAAACAGCAGAACGGGCAGACTTCGTTCGGCCCTTACGGCGCGGAAGATGCGGAATTTATGATTTCCGCCAATACGGGAGAACCGCTGAAAGACCTTGCCCGCATTGCGTCAGGCGGTGAGCTTTCCAGGGTAATGCTTGCGATAAAAACCGCCCTTTTATCCGAAGAACACTACGAAGATGAGGGAGTTGAAACCCTTGTCTTTGACGAGATTGATACAGGTATCGGCGGGGAAGTCGCCTTGAAAGTCGGCGAGTATTTGGCGCAAATAGGCGGAATTTTGCAAATTTTTTGCGTAACACATCTAGCGAGTATCGCAGTAAGAGCCGATAATCATTTTAAGGTGGAAAAAAGAACGGAAGGCGGAAGGACATATACCGGCATCGGGCCGCTGAGCGCCGACGGCCGCAGGAAAGAAATAGCCAGAATGCTTGCAGGGGACGCGGGAGAAGCCGCGCTTGCCCATGCGGATGATCTGATGTTAAAATACGGTAAACGGAGCGGTTAATGGCTAAAATAACCGATACAGATCGACACGCATACTATGAAAAGACAAAAATATATCTGTCAATAATCAGGGCTCTATTAAAAACAGAAAAAGACCTCCTGCTCAAATCAAAGAACGCCGCTCCGCAGGGGCCGCTTGCAAGGCTTGTCCTTGTAGATGAAATGCTGAATTTGGCTTCCAATTACATAGCGGTAAACGGCATATCCAATGCGGTATTGAAAGTTAAAAACGAAGAAGCGCTTAACGACGCCAGAAAATCGCTTTACAAGGCCATAATTTATCTTGAGGAAACAGTCGGCAATTATATCGATTCCCCTTTCTCCGATTATGAAGAAAAACTTTCGGCAATAGCGTCTTTTGATCCAAATCAGCGTTATCAGCTGATACGGAAGATAGGGCTTTCAATAGACATTCTTGAGAATGCTTACGGAGATAATTCAAAATGGAAATGGACATTTGTTGAACTGGAAGGGCGTTATGCCACAGTCACAAAAAACATTCTTGATTTACGCAACGTCATTACTTATTCAAGGCCGGATTCCGATTATTATGATTCAACCGTCTATCATCTAAGGCTGGTAAAAAAACTTTTATCGCAGTCTGCGGATCGTTACCGTGAAAAATATGAATTGTCTACAAGCCAAATGTCTGATTTTAAAACGGGGATTAATTATCTCGGCGCGTTAAGGCGCATACACGCTGTACTTTCTGAAAACGAAGAGGCGGAAGCCATAAAGAAAAAATACGCAATCTGGTCCGCAAAACTTGAAACAGACATGAAGAAACAGGAAGAAGCAAAAAAAAATAGAGCATGAGGCATTCTCATAAATCATTGAATGAGTACCGTTCTCTTTATCCCTATTTTTACCGTTTCCGTTACCATTATGTTTTCGGAATTTTCTGCCTTATTATTGTTGACGCGGCCCAAATTGCAATTCCGCAGTTTCTTCGCGCCGCGATAGACCTTATAAGTTCAGGCGTTTTTCAATGGAGTCAAATAATTGTCCTTTCCCTCTATATGGTTGGGGTAATGGCGCTTGTTTCAGCCGGACGTTTTTTATGGCGTTATTTTATCAACGGCTCGTCAAGGCGGATAGAAGCTGAATTGCGCGAAAAACTTTTTGATCATCTGCAAAAACTTTCATGGGATTTTTACCAGAAAAATAAAATAGGCGATCTTATGGCGCGTTCGATAAACGATCTTCAGGCGGTGCGCATGGCGCTGGGTATGGGGCTTGTCGCCCTGTTTGATTTTGTTTTTATGGCTACCGCTATTCTTATTATCATTTTTGTCCAGGACGCAAGGTCGGCGGCTTATTCAATTATACCGTTGCCGTTTGTTACAATTTTAATACTTCTCTTCGGCGGCATGGTAGGGAAAAAATTCCGTTTTGCGCAGGAAGCCTATTCAAAGATGAGCGATAATGCGCAGGAGACCTTTGCCGGAATAAACGTGATTAAGTCTTTTGTCAAGGAATGGTGGTTTATCAAAAAATTTGCCGATTCCAATGACGATTACCGAAAGGCAAATATGGAACTTGTCCGCCTCTTTGGTTTTTTCTTTCCTTTTGTTTCTTTTCTTTCAGGGCTTACCATAGTGATTATGCTTGTAATAGGAGGAAGGCGCGTTATCCTCGGCGCAATGACTCCGGGAAGCCTTGTCGCAATGTTCCGTTATCTTGGAATGTTAATCTGGCCGCTTATGGGAGCAGGTTTTATGGTTAACATGATTCAAAGAGGCGCGGTGTCGCTTGGCAGGGTGAATGAAATTCTCAATACAGAACCTTCGATAACAGATTGTGAAAAACCGAGGACCGCAAAGCCTGACGGCGCTGTACCCGCACTTGAAATCTCCGGTTTAAGATTTACGTACAACGATACTGATAAAGAACCTGCGCTTGACGGGATAAACCTCTGCGTAAACCGGGGAGAGTGGCTGGGTATAATGGGAAGGACAGGCTCAGGGAAATCCACGCTTGTTAAAACGTTTACGCGGACTCTTGATCCTCCGCAGGGCAGTGTCCGCGTCTTTGGCCTTGACATCCGCGAATGGCCGCTTGAAGAATTGCGTAAACTTTTTGCGGTAAGTCCGCAGGACAGTTATCTTTTTTCGGATTCTATCGCAAATAATATTGCCTACGGCTATTCGGGTGAGGATAAAGACGCAGTTTTAAAAGCGGTAAATTTCGCTTCCCTTGACAAGGATTTAGCTCTTTTCCGGCACGGAAAAGATACGCTGATAGGGGAACGAGGCCTAACTCTTTCAGGCGGACAAAAACAGCGCACAGCGATTGCAAGAGCGGCAATTATGGACAGCGAGTTTTTAATTTTGGATGATTCGTTTTCCGCCGTTGACAATGAAACTGAGTTAAAAATACTTGACGCCTTAAGAAAGGAACGCAAAGGACGCACCACGATAATTATTTCGCACCGTGTCTCCACGCTTAAATACGCCGATAAGGTGCTTGTTCTGGACAAGGGCGGAATGGATGAATACGGAAGCCCTGCGCAGCTTGTCAGTTCAGGCGGTTTTTACAGCCGGATGGCGGCTATTCAGGGGCTGGAGTTCCAGCCGGAGGCAAAAAATGACTGACAGTTATTTTGATACAGATAATGTTACAAAAGAATATGACAGCCGTATCATGCGGCGCATTCTTTCGTATATAAAGCCGTATAAACGCCTTGCATTTATAACTCTTGCCGCTCTTGTCATTTCAACTGTCGGAGAGCTGATTACTCCCGTCATATTGCAGCGGGTAATTGATAATGGGATACTTGTTAAAAATATCCGCTATCTTATGTACAGCAGCGGATTTTATTTATTGGCATTGACATTTGTTTTTGCTTTTACTTTTTTACAAACCTTCACGGCAAACCTAATGACCCAGCAAATAATGAAGGATATGCGGCTTGGGCTTTTTGACAAAACAATTTCCCAGTCAACGGCGTTTCTTTCCCGTCATCCTGTCGGCAGGATTGTTACGCGCCTGACAGGAGACGTGGGAACTATGGACGAGTTTTTTACATCGGTGCTTATTGCGTTTTTAAAAGATATTGCCGTAATGGCGGGCGTTCTTGTAACTTTGTTCGTTCTCTCGCCTCATTTGGCGCTGCTTGTCCTTATTACCCTGCCGCCTGTTTTAATCGCCACGTTTGTAAGCCGTATAAAGGCGCGGGACGCGTTCAGAAGACAGCGGACGGCATCGTCAAAAGTTTACTCGTATCTGGCGGAAAGGCTTGCTGGAATGCAGGTTGTCCAGCTTTTCAGGCAGGAGAAAAAAAGTACAAGGGAATTCAGAGAAAGTAACCGCGAACTGTTAGATGCAAATCTGGGAGAGATGTACGTTTTTGCGACATTCAGGCCGATAGTGGAATGGCTTTCGACATTTACAATGGCTGTGGTAATTGTAGCCGGAAGCAGACTGGTTCTCTCGGCTTCGGTTTCGCTCGGCGTGCTGATAGCTTTTGTCAATCTTGTTCAGATGTTTTTTCAGCCTGTAACCGATATTGCGGAGAAATACACCTTGCTCCAGTCCGCGATGGCGGGAGGCGAAAAGGTCTTCAAGTTAATGGACACGGACGAACATATTCCCGATACAGGAACTGCCGATATAAGCAACGCGGCCGCCGGCCGTGTAGAGTTTGACAATATTCACTTTTCATATAAAGAAGGCGAAGAAGTGTTAAAAGGACTGTCCTTTGACATAAAGCCGGGGCATACGGCGGCAATCGTAGGCTATACCGGCGCGGGTAAAACTACTATCATCAATGTTCTTACCCGTCTTTGGGATGTTGACTCCGGAGTTATCCGCCTTGACGGCGTACCGATAAAGGAAATCCCGCTTCCTCAATTGCGCCGTTTAATTATGCCCGTCATGCAGGACGTAACGCTATTTTCCGGCACTGTGGAGGAAAATATCAGCCTTGGTTTACAGCTTTCGCAGGAGGAAATAATCGAAGCCGCAAAGACCGTTTACGCGCATGAGTTTATTTGCGGCCTGAGCGAAGGCTACAAAACGCTTCTTTCCGAAAGAGCGGCTAATATTTCCACAGGCCAGAGACAGCTGATCAGCTTTGCGCGCGTAATCGCCCACAATCCGCGCGTGGTCATCCTTGACGAGGCGACAAGTTCCATTGACACCGAGACGGAGCGGCTTATTCAGCTTGGTATGAAAAAAGTGCTGGCAGGAAGAACTTCCTTTGTTATTGCGCACAGACTTTCCACGATAAGGGACGCCGACCGTATTTTAGTTCTTTCCAACGGCCGCCTTGCGGAAGATGGAAACCATGACAAGCTTATGGCGTCAGGCGGGCTTTACTCAAAACTTTACCGGCTTCAGTATATGCAATACAATGAAGACTGAAAAAAAATTCCGGTGAGATTGGTTTTTTCAAGCGCTTATATTTACTTCTTGTACATCTCCCTCTGTGATGCCTGCTTCATTAAAAGAGTCAACTCTTACAAAAACTTTTTCATCTTTGACCAATGCGCCGATATGTTGCTTATGTTTCCCAAAAACCATATAGCTATGGTATAATTTTTCCGGTTCATATCCCCACAGGATATTGTAACCTACGGCATCTGTTTTTTCCCATGAAATTTCAATGTCCGTATCTCCGGTTTTTTCAAAAACAGTTTTTGTTACTTTTTGAGGCGCAATTCCGCTGTCAGCGCCAAATACACGAATACCGGATACACATGGAATTTGGCCGTATGGCAGTTGAATAACAGTCAGTCTTAAATAGCGTGTTTGGATACCTTCTTCCGTTACAATAAAATCATGAGATAAATCGCTTTGCGCGCCGCGTTTATCGCATAAAATAAAGTATCGCTGTCCGTCAGTTGAGCCTTCAAGCAGCCATCTTGTCTGCTGCGGATTTACGTCAATATAACGTTCATCATACGCAGCGGCTGCTCCCGCTCCCTCAGGCATCTGCGCAATAACATTGTCATCGGCAAAATTGATTTGAACGGCTCTTACATCGTAGATTTTTCCCAAATCGACCTCTACCCATTCACCTGGCCGCGCTGATGACGCTTTCCACCATGTACGGATATTTTCATCTGTTACATTTTCCGTGCCTGTCCCTGAAGAAGCTTTTACCTGTTTCCCATGCGAAAGGAGCATCCAATCCGGCTTTGCGAATGCGGGAGCATTCAGGGCGACAGGCCAGTCGCCGTAACGTTGGTCGCAATACAACACCCCGTCTTTATCAAAACCCGCTTTCCATAATCCAAGCCTGCGTTCCATATTATCATTACAGCTGATGCGCATTGTTGACGTATGCCAGAAATTGCCTGTTTTGTCTTTAAATGTTGAACCGTGACCTGCGCCGTTGATAAAACCGCCGGGCTTATAAGAATAAGGATTGTTTTTGGCCAATATGAAAGGTCCAAGAGGAGATTCGGAAACATAAACCCCGTCGCAATAGATGTTGTATTCGGTTCCGGGTACGGCATATTGTAAATAATATTTTCCTTTGTGTTTTGTCATCCATGCGCCTTCAATGAAAGGCCTTTCACCCATAACGACATTGGCTGTTCTGATTACATCTTCTTCTGTTAATAATCCATGCGCCCGGCGGTGTTCTTCCGGTATACTCATTAATTGATGTACCATTGCGTTCACCTGTTCCTGTATTTGTTCTTTTGTTTTAGGGCAAACATGGTCATCGCCGAGTCGTTCATAGCCTCTTATGCTTGTATCGATAGTAAATAGAGGCAGCGGTTCGGACAAAGGTTTCATTGCCGCAGGATCAAGTTCAACTCCGTAAATAGGCGTTATATTGGAACATCCCCAATAAAAATAAAGTTTTCCATCATCATCATAAAACAAGTTTGGGTCCCAAAACGGAAAAGTTCCTTTTATCTCTTCAAAAGGTTCAGTTAAGGGATTTTTACTGCGGAAAAAGGAACAGTTTTCCTTCATTTTCGATGCGCAGAAATACAAATATTCCCCTACAGCGCGTACATCAGGAGCGTAATCCAGAATCGGAATACCGCCGATAAACGAGTGGAAATCCCATGTAATTAAATCTTCACTGGTAAGAAAACCGGCTGTCATTGACGGAAACAGATAATATAAATCCTTAAACAGTATAAGGGAAGGGTCTGCCGCTTCTCTGTAAACGGAAAGCTTATCAGCGTTGTCGGCATTCCTTAAAAGTATCCGGTATTTATGTTTTACAAACTGATATTTGTACTCAATGTTAATCGGGTTGCAATAGTATTTCATATTATTCCTCCTTTTCTCTGGTTTGCTGTCTCAGTTCATTTGCTTTTTGCTTTTCTTCAAGGTATTTCTGTACAGCGCCTGAGTACTTGTCAAGGTCCCAGAATATTAACAATACAAAGGCAACTATAAATACGAACAAAGGAACAATCACAGCTAAAATGATCATAGAGGAGATGGCTGAGTCAGGCTGTACTTTTAGCGCTCCATTGTAATTACCCCAGGCTAAAAACCATCCCAAAAGCCCTGAGCCAAGACCGGTACCCAATTTGCTGCCGATGCTGTTTACCGATGTTGTAATACCCTCAGAGCGGATGCCGGTTTTCATATCATTATAATCAACGATATCTCCTGCAAGAGTAAATGCCGCAACCAGTGTAGGCAATGTTCCCAATGAACGAACTGCAAGCAGGCAAAGATATAAAACCGTATTACGGGGATCAATTAACAGCACTGTATAAGCGATAATTGACAAAGCAAGACCGAACATCATGGCGTTGCGTTTTCCGATCTTTTTAAACAACAGCGGAATTATCGGCATCATGATCAATGTTGGCAGGATACCGGCCAGAGTCATAAGGCCGTAAAGGTTAGCGTTACCTAATACATCACGCGCATAATAAATACCTATACCCTGCGTACCGCCGGTTATGTAAAAGGTAAAAAACAGCATCATGGCGATATAAAAATATCGAGTGGAAATAAGGAGCTTAAGCGATTCCTTCAATGAGCTTTTTTCTTTACTCTTTTCGCTGTTTCCCTGATCGACAGGCAGTTTTTCCTTGACGCCGAAGAATGTAATAAAAAGAGCTGTAACGGCAAAACCTCCGTATATCAATGTAATGAAAGTCCATGCGCTTTGTTTGTTCTCACCGCCGAATTTGGCCAATAGTAAAGGAGTGAATATGTTTATCCCCAAAAGAGCCACCATGTTAAATATAGTTCTGACAACGCTTACAATGCTGCGATCAACGGACGTTAAAGAAAAACGCGGCAGCATTGAATGATAGGCAATATTATTTGCTGTATAACAGACTACCGAAAGCAGGAAGTACGTAACAAACACGTAAATATTTTTCGCGTTTGTTCCGATATTTGACGGTACATTATAGGCTGCCAGGAATGCCAGCGCCAGCGGTACGCTGGAGAAGAGCAGCCAGCTTCTTGCTTTTCCCCATCTTGCTTTGGTTTTGTCAATAATTATACCCATAACAATATCGCTTGCGCCGTCAAATATACGGCATAACAGCATCATGGTGCCGGCAAAGGCCGCGGCCAAACCTACGCTGTCTGTGTAATATAAAGTTAAAAATGCTGAAGAAAAACTCCAGATCATATTGGCGCCAACATCGCCGAGAGCATAAAAAACTTTTTCTTTTTTTGTACTTGCAAGGATATTCGTCTGTTTACTCATGATTTCCCCCTGTTCAATTATTTACAATATTAAAAATTTATATTGTGCCGCTCTTTCATTGCGTCTTCGCTGCTGTTACCGACGAAAAAAGCATAACTTTTATCCAGAACCCAATTGTGGGTTTTACAATCATAGAATTTTAACTCTTCTATGCCGATCCTGATTGTTACATCCTGTTCTTCACCGGCAGCAAGTTTTACACGTTTAAAACCTTTAAGCAGCTTTACAGGACGATCTTCCTGTGCGACATTGGACCCGGCATAAACCTGTACGATTTCTGTTCCGTCTCTTTGTCCGGTATTTTTTACCCGGCAGCAAATTTTTATTTCTTCCCCTTCTTTTTCCGCTTTTATATTTCTTATATTGAAACTGGTATAAGAAAGCCCGAAACCAAAAGGATAAGCCGGTTTGATGTTTTTTTTGTCAAAAAGCGTATAACCATGGTGATATCCGTATTCGATCTCATAAGGTTTATCGCCGATTCCAATAATAGGAGGATAATCTTTTTCATCATACGCCACAGTAAAGGGAAGTTTACCGGAAGGATTTACCCGGCCGCAAAGAATATTGGCAAGAGCCCTGCCTCCTTCCACGCCGCTGTAATAATTCATAATGATTGCGTCCGCGTATTCTTTCCATTCTTCGGTAATAATAGAGCAGCCTGAGTAAAGGACGACCACGACATTTTTCTTTGCTGATTTTAAAGCCTTGATAAGATTCACTTCTTTTTCGGACAGACGCAGGCTTGCCCTGTCGCCTCCTGAATTGGCCGGTTTTGTTTTAAGGCTGTATTTAGCGTTGGCGAAGTATTCGCCTTCCCGGCCGCTGTTACTTCCGGCGCATACCGCGACAGTTTCACAATTTTCCGCCGCAGCCAGCGCCTTATCGGTATCTGTTCCGTTATAAAGAACGGTATCAAAAAGTTCCGCAAGACCTTTGTATGGGGTAATTACATTCCGGCTGTAAACTCTGCTGCTGCCGTGGTCCCCTACATTTTCGCTGTCGGCATAATCTCCGGTAACTGTGATTTTTTCGCCTTCCTTTAGCGGAAGAATGCCGTTATTTTTCAGGAGAACCATGCCTTTTTCAGCGGCTTCCCGGGCAAGCTCGCGGTTTTTTCCAGAAGCTACAACGTTTATATCTCTTGGTTTTATTTTTGGCGTAAGCCGTATTAGTACCCCCAGAATATTTCTAACCGCTCGATCTATATGGGTAATATTGAGCCGCCCGTCTAATAGCATTTTTTTTACAGCTTTGTATTTAAACGTAAACATCATCTCAATATCACAGCCCGCGCGCAGAGCCCGTTCCGCGTCACGAACGCCATATACAAAATCAGACATTACAAATCCGTTAAACCCCCATGTGTCCCGAAGAATATCGGTGAGCAGTTTCCTGTTTTCGCAGCAATAGGACTGATCATAGCGGTTATAAGCTCCCATGATAGACAACGCCCCGGCGTCAATACATTTTTTAAAGTGCGGCAGATAGACCTCATGCAGAGTACGTTCATCGGCAGTAACATTGATGAAAAAACGGAGGTCCTCAATACTGTTTAAAGCATAATGTTTGGGGCAGGCAATGATACCTTCTTCCTGTACAGACTTGGTTAAGGCAGCTCCCATTACACCCAGCAAATATGGGTCTTCACCGTAGGATTCCTGCGTCCGCCCCCAGCGGGGATTGCGTACAAGGTTAATGCAGATTCCGGCAAAAAAGTTGGCTCCCTGTGCAATCGCTTCATCCGCAATAGCCTTACCGATACGATATTCCAGTTCTTCGTCAAAAGCCGAAGCCCGGCACATGGACACAGGGAAACAAGTACTGTTATGCATTACTACTCCCCGAGGTCCGTCTGTAAAAAGCACCTGGGGAATGCCAAGCCGTTTACAGCCGCCTGCGGGGATTGGCTCGTAATTGTACCCCCGTTTATGAAACAAATGGTTCTTTATTGCCTGTTTTCCTCCTTTGCCCGAAAGCATGAAAATTTTCTCTTTCATGTTCATTTCCGCAAGCAGAGCTTCAACCTGTTTGTTCAGATTTTCCGGTGAATTGTTTTTTTCATAATTTATTACAGCTTCTTTATAATTCATGTTATTGATTATGAAGCCGGTTTTCCGGGGAATAAATATCCTAATTTGATTTATAACGGAAAAAAAATTAACCTAATTTGAGTTATTTTTTTGCTGGTTCTTCCTTCCGTACATCGCCCGGTTTTTTGTGGTACTTATTGGTAAATATTTTGTAAAAATACCGGAGATTCTCGTAACCTGTCCGGCGGGCAATTTCCTCTATCGGGAAAGCGGTCGTTTTAAGCAGTATCATTGCTTTTTCAAGCCGTTTTTCCTGAACAAAACGGGAATAAGTCATACCGGTATGCCGTTTAATTAACCGGTTAAAGTAATAAATGTCATGACCGAAATTTTTTACCAATGTTTCAGCATTTGCATCAGCGCAATGTTCTTCCAGAAAGAACAGAATTTCGTTAAACTCAGGCTTTTGGGAATTAATCCGGCTGCCTTTTTCAACAAAAAAATGATATTTTACGGGGAGCAGGCAAAGAAGCCGTTCTATAGCGCCGATAACAAGATGATTGCATCCCGGACGGGGATTCCGTAATTCCGACAGAATCTGATCAAAGAGAATAGGAATATCAAATTGATCTTCTTTGCAGCTAAAACAGACAAATCTGTATTTTCTGTCGCCTGTCAGCACAAATTGCCTCCAAAAATTGACAGATTTTTTATCCGCCAGATCAAAATGATTTGTGGTTTTGTCAAAAAAAGCGTTTGAGATTTCCAGACTCATAATAAGTGAATTTTTACGGTACAGGTATTCCGCATGAGTAATACCTTCGTTTATCAGAACAATATCGCCTTTTGTAAAAATATACTTTTCTCCTTCAATTTGTTTGTGAAGTTCTCCTTGTGCAACGTACAATAATTCAATAAAGTTATTTTTATGCAAAGATGTCAGAAAACCGTCATCGAAGTATACCTGCGACCATCCTGATTTATGGTTAAGCATTATATGTAAAAGCACCGACAAGATCGAAGAAGCGTCAGTGGTAATCATACAAATAACAGCTATAAGATCGTCAAAATGCCGGAGCCCGTCCGGATAGAAATTTACGACATCCATCTTACTCAATTTGGAGACAATGTCGTCAAACCGCGGGTATTTCTCCGGTATCAGTTCATTGGAATTCGGAATGGAAGCAAGGATATCGTTTATATTCATAGAATAATTTCCCTGCAATAATTATACTCTATATATTGGGTTACCGCAGATTTTTTATTCACGTAGACAGGTTTAACGCCTTCCGCAGGCTGTACGCGCGGCGTCAGGCGGGCTTTACTCAAAACTTTACCGGCTTCAGTATATGCAATACAATGAAGATTAGAAAAGCGGCAGTCTTGTAATTTTAGAACACGGCGCGAAAGTTATGCGCCATGTTCTCCGTATCAGGCGGAATCCTGTTATGCTTCACCTTCGGCAAGAGTACAGATGGCCTGCGCCCATTTTACATACTTGAGTTTTGCCAGGTCGTAAACGGTTTTAACGTTAAAAGCCTCTTTTAAGAGTTGAGCGTCACCTTCACTGACTCCCGAAATAGCGTCTACAGGAGCTTTGGCAAGTTCCTTGAACGACATTTTTTCATACTTTTTGACTACAAATTTGTCGACATTCATAAAATTCTCCTTACATAAAAATTATTTTGAAGTTTTTTACTTCATGTCTATAATATAAAAAAATAAATATCGTGCGCCAATATTTTTTTATTAAAATAAAGGTATAAAACTTGAAAAATTTGTATTAAATTAATTTTGACAGATTTATTTTTTGCGGATTTTTCAGGCGGAAGCTGTTCAGAAACTTTGTATTTTTGATACGCGGTTTGCGAACAACTCTGTCAGCGCTTTATTTTTTATAACTTTCCAAAAGTTCAATAACGCACTTGTAATCTTTGGCAGCGTCAAGATACGCGTATTCCCCGCTTGCGTCTCCGTATTTGCCGCGCTGGACGCATTTAATATCCGCTTCTTCGCAGGTTTTTAAAATTTTCTCCATGCCGTTAACGTTAAAGGCAATATGATGAATTCCTTCGCCGTGCTTGTCAAGAAAATCCTGCCATGTGCTTTTTTCACCGTTGGGCTGAATCAACTCCAACTGCATATTCGGGCCCGCGTCAAAAAAAGCCATAAGGCATTTGGCTTTTGGAGCCGGTTTCCCCTTGTATTTGGTTTGAGTAATTTCATAATCGCCGGCTTGTACTGTCGCAGGAACCGGAACGCCTAAAAAATCCGCCCATTTCTTTTTTGTTTTTTCAACATTTTTAACGATAAAACCAACCTGGGTAATAACATTTGTATTAACAAGTCCTGACATATAAACCTCCTCTAAAATATTTAAATTATCTTATTTTGAAATTTGGAAAATTACAACAAGACGATTACCGGGCAATGGCAATTACTGTGAAAAACCTTGATAAATTGATGTTTTTTGTGGTTTCCCAATCCCTTTATACTCCCAATTAATTTCAATTTACTCTGCGACATTGACAAAATTCCCGATTTATGCCAATATAATGCAAAAAACAGGGTAAATCCCTTTTACAGAGTGCCTAATTAGGAGATATATATGGCTATAACCAAAGAAAGCGCGGCATCAATCGTTTCAAAATTCGGAAAAAACGAAAAAGATACCGGCGCGGCGGAAGTTCAGATTGCGCTGCTTACTGAACGAATCAAACAGCTTACGGAACACTGTAAGCAATTTAAGAAGGATAAATCCGGTCAGCGCGGTCTTTTACTGCTGGTCGGTAAACGCCGCCGAATGCTGAAATACATTCAAAGGACCAATCTGGAAGGATACCGCAAGCTGATAAAAGAGCTGGGACTGCGTAAATAATGGCACATAAAGTAACACTACAAATAGCCGGTAAGGAATTAGTTCTGGAAACCGGAAGAATCGCGAAACAGGCTAACGGTTCTGTTTTCGCGCAATACGCGGGTTCGGCGGTAATAGCTACAGTCTGCGCCTCGAGGGAATCGCTGGAAGGCCTTGACTATGTGCCGCTTACAGTAGAGTACAATGAAAAATACTATGCCGCGGGAAAAATTCCCGGCGGTTTTATCAAAAGGGAAAGCCGCCCTAAGGATAAGGAAATACTTGTTTCCCGCCTTATTGACAGGCCGATGAGGCCTCTTTTTGAAAGAAGTTTCGGGCGTGAGATTCAACTGATCCCGACAACTCTTTCTACGGATCAGGTAAATCCTCCCGACATTCTGGCAATTATCGCTTCTTCCGCCGCCGTTCATATTTCCGACATTCCTTTTAACGGCCCGGTTGCCGGAGTGCGCGTATGCCAGGTGGACGGGGAACTTATCGTAAATCCCACCTATGAACAAATTGAAAAATCCACGCTTGAAATCGTGGTTGCCGGAACAAAAGACGGAATCACAATGGTTGAGGGCGGCGCGAAAGAGGTAAGCGAGGATTTGATGATCGAAGCGCTTGGCAAAGCGCATAGCATGATCCGTGAATTCTGCGCGCTTCAGGAAAAATTAAGGGAGATTGCCGGAAAAGAAAAACTTCCGCTGATTGTGCCTTCTTATTCGCTGGAAAACGCCGATGCAATCCGCGCTACAGGCTATCCAAAGCTGGAAAGAGCGTGTTTCCTGCCTTCAAAACAGGAAAGGCACAACGGTATCAAAGCCGTAAAAACTGAGCTTGAAACGCAGCATACCGCCCAGCTTGAAGATGAAAAACAGAAAAAACTTTTTGACGCGTTATTTGAAGATATGCAGTATGAAATACTGCGTTCATCGATTCTTAAAAACGGGAAACGTGTGGACGGGCGCGGCCTTGAAGATATCCGCAATATAACGTGCGAAGTTGATATTTTACAGCGCACGCACGGCTCCGCTCTTTTTACGCGCGGTGAAACGCAGGCCCTTGTTGTAACAACGCTTGGAACTGTTTTTGACGAACAGGTTTTCGATGACATTGACGGAGACAAGAGGGAAAACTTCATGCTGCACTACAACTTTCCTCCGTATTCGGTAGGTGAAGTCGGCAGAACCGGAACCGGACGCCGTGAAATCGGGCACGGAAACCTTGCCCGGCGTTCCCTTGAAGCCATGGTTCCCTCAAAAGAGGATTTCCCGTATACGGTGCGCGTTGTTTCGGAAATCATGGAATCCAACGGCTCATCCTCAATGGCGTCTGTTTGCGGCGGCACGCTTTCAATGCTCAACGCCGGAGTTCCAATGAAAAAGCCTGTAGCGGGTATTGCAATGGGGCTTATTACGGAAGAAGGTTCAGGCGGCAGGTTCGCGGTGTTATCTGACATTCTCGGAGAAGAGGATCATCTTGGAGACATGGACTTTAAGGTTGCCGGAACAAAAGACGGAATAACCGGTTTCCAGATGGATATAAAAATTTCGGGCGTAAGCCAGGAAATTATGCACAAAGCCCTTGAACAGGCAAAACGCGGAAGATTGCATATTCTTTCAATCATGAATCAGTGTATTGACAAACCTGTTGAACAAATCAGCGAATTTGCCCCTAAAATTGTTACTCTGCGCATTGATATTGACAAGATAGGCGCGCTTATCGGCCCCGGCGGAAAAAATATAAAAGCGTTATGCGAACAATATTCCGTTAAAATAAATACTGAAGACGACGGTACTGTTACCATTTTCGGCAAAAACAAAAAAGACGCTGAAAACGCCAAAACCGCCGTTATGGGAATTGCCTCCGATCCGGAAACAGGAAAGGTTTACGACGGCGTTGTAAAACGCATAATGGATTTCGGCGCTTTTGTCGAAATACTTCCCGGCAAGGAAGGGCTTGTCCATATCAGCAAGCTTTCCAGACAGCGCATTGCGCAGGTTACGGATGTTGTAAAGGAAGGGCAGCAGATTCCGGTCAAACTTATTGAGATTGACAAAATGGGCAGGATTAACCTTTCGTATATAGACGCGATTGATCCCGGCGGTTCTTCAGATGATAAGGCGGGGAAAAAGGAAGATCGTTTTAAGAACGGTCAGCGCAGATAACGGATATTCCGAAGCGGCGGAGGCGGATTGGCGGAAGTTATTTTAAAAATACTTAAAGTCCATCAGCGTGTCATGCTTCCCCGCTATGAAAGCGATGGCGCTTCGGGAATGGATTTACGCGCGTTTCTTGATTCTGATGTAACAATTCAGCCTCTTTGCAGATCGAAAATCCCTACCGGTTTAAGGCTGGAGATTCCTTTCGGTTATGAAGCGCAGGTACGCCCGCGATCCGGCATGGCAAACAAACTCGGACTGACCGTTCTGAATTCGCCCGGTACTATAGATTCGGATTACAGAGGGGATATTGAAATAATTCTCGTTAATTTGAGCAAAGAGGATGTTATAATAAAGGACGGGCAGAGAATTGCACAGCTTGTCATAGCTCCTGTCTGCCGCGCCGCGATAACGTTATCTGATACGCTGGAAGAAAGCGGACGGGGGAGCGGCGCTTTTGGATCAACAGGATCATTTTAAATGAAAAAAGCTTTTTCCGTTGAAAGCAAACGCGGCATTTCTTCCACCCTTTTCCGCTACATACTGACGGAAATGCTTTTTTCTTTTACAATTTCGTTTTTTTTCTTCTTTTTCATTTTTTTTGTAAATCAGATACTTTTAATGGCGCAGGAAATCCTGACCAAACACGTTCCTTTTTATCAGGTCGCGCTTTTAATTCTCTATGCCCTGCCGACAATAATTTCAATGTCCGCCCCGTTTGCTTCGCTTGTCGGAACTTTAATGACGGTAGGACGGCTTACGTCAGATAACGAAATACTTGTTATGCTTTCTTCAGGGCTTTCATATAAAACGGTTTTCTTTCCGGCAATTACGGTTGGAATTTTAATTTCGATTATGTCTTTTTTTACCAATGACGTGCTGCTTCCGGCGGGCACTGTCGAGTTTAACAAATTATGGCGGCAGATTCTGGTTTCTACTCCGGCTCTGGAACTTGAGGCCAACTCTGTAAAAAAATTCAAGGATACGGTTATTGTAACAGGAGATGTTACGGGAAATGCGATAGATAACGTGCTTATCATTGACAGAACCAGCGACGGGGAACGCAGAATAATAATGGCAAGTACGGCTGAATTAAAGGATGCGGGCTCTGAAGGGCTTAACCTTGAGCTTGAAGAGGCATTTATTCATTCATCAAAAGAAATTTCGTGGGATGACTATGATTACGCCCGTGCGGATTTTTTGCAGTACCGTGTGTCAAATGAAGACATTATTCAGGCTATTGTAAGCATAAGCCCGAGAGAAATGAGTTCAAGAGACGTTTATAAGTCAATTAAGGAAAGAAGGGAAGCCATAAAGGAAAGGCTGGATGCAAGAAGAGGCAGGCTGGTTGTCCAGGCTGTTAATCTTGAAAATATTTTAAGGGAAGGCCCTGACACGGATTTATGGAACACAAAGAATTCGACTATTACAGGTTTCAGGCGTGATCTTATATCTTTTGTCAATATCCGCGATGACAGAAATCTGTCTATTCATCTTATTGAATTAAACAGAAAATTTTCCGTTCCCTTCGGAGCTTTTTGTTTTGTGTTTCTTGCGGTTTCTCTGGGCCTTATGGCAAAAAAAAGCGGACAGACTATTGGTTTTATTTTCGGCAATATCATTGCTGTAATATACTGGTCATTGCTTTTTATAGGGCAGACACTTGGCTTACGGCTTGGAACTTCGCCTTTTTGGTCAATGTGGTTTCCGAATATTTTATGCCTGGTTGTAGGAATTTTTATGTCGTTAAAAAAGGTTGTTAAATGATATCGGACTTGTTCGGCAGCGCGAACATTCGATTAGAGGTTAGTTGTCTTGTCTGACCGTATAAAAACGGGCGGATAAAGAACAACAGGAGAATATTCAATGGCGGATAAAAAATAATGGTTCTTGACAGATACTTACTGCGTCAGTTTTTTCCCATTTTTCTTGTGGCAATCTCCATGTTTGTATTCCTGCTTTTATTAATTGATCTTTTTTCCAATTTGGTGCGTTATCTGAGTAATGAAGTTCCTATAACCGTGATATTGAAAATCAGCCTTTACTTTATACCTAAAAGCGTATCCTACGCGATGCCGATATCGCTGCTTTTTGCCTCCGCTTACACTTTGGGAGACCTTTACTCAAGAAATGAGCTTACAACCGTATTTTCCTCAGGAATACCGTTTTGGCGGTTTAGTATTTCGCTTGTTATTGTAGGCATTGCGGCGTCATTTTTCTCTTTTTATCTTGACGATATAGTTGTAATTCCTACCTTAAAAATAAAAAAAGAACTTTCAAGACAGGCGTTGCGTCAGATACCTACGGGAGGCGGCTCTGATATAGTAATTAAGGCAAAAAACGGACGGCTGATTTATTCGGTTGATTATTTTGACAATGAAAAACTGATACTGAACGGTTTGAGTATTATAGAGATGGATGAAAACGGAAAATTTGTTTCCCAGATTCGCGCCCGTTCCGCTTTATGGAACGATGAATACTGGGAATTTACAAATGCGTCAATTTATCAATATGAAGGTGATATTTTGCGCATCAGGCCGGTTCATTCAAGCGCGGAATATAATGAACATCCTGACATTTTCAGAAGGAATTCGGTGGATGTTGAAGAACTTTCCGCGAAACAGCTGGGGCTTTTGGTTGACGACTTAAAATTGGCCGGACTTCCTTACTACCAGGTACTTGCGGACTATTATCACCGTTATTCTTTTTCTGTTACATCGTTAATTGTTATGATACTTTCAATATCAATGGGAGGAAGATTCAGGAAAAACATTCTTATGATGAGTCTTTTTACGAGCCTCTCGGTCGCCGTTGTGTTTTACATAACGGAAATGATGACTATGACAATGGCCGGTCTTAATTATATCCATCCGGCTATTGGCGCGTGGTTTCCGGTTGTTTTGTTTATAATTGTCGGCCTTGTTTTGTTAAGGAGCGCTAAAACATAAATGCGTTTTCTTGTTAACTGCCGTGACAGCGGCTGCGCCGCGAGAACGGGTACTTTGCAGCTTCCTCACGGAGATACGGCTACTCCGGTTTTTATGCCGGTAGGGACAAACGGGACTGTAAAAGCTCTGACGGTGAATGATTTAAAGGAAATAGGATTTAATTTGATTCTGTCGAATACTTATCATCTTTATTTAAGGCCGGGCGAAGAAATCGTTAAGAAAGCCGGAGGCCTTCACCGTTTTATGAACTGGGATCGTAACATTTTAACGGATTCCGGAGGGTATCAGGTTTTTTCACTTTCCGCGTTACGTAAAATTAACGAAGAGGGAGTGCTGTTTCGTTCGCATATTGACGGTTCAAGGCATTTTTTAAGTCCCGAAAAAGCGGTATCAATTCAGGTTTCTCTCGGCAGCGACATCCAGATGCAGCTTGACTATTGTTCGTCATGGGGAGCTTCGCGCAGGGAAGCTGAAAAAGCCCTTGATCTTACGGCAAAATGGCTGGACAGGGCAAAAAGTTCTTGGGAAGAGGAAATTTCGCATGGCAGTTACAATGGCAGTCTTTTCAGTATTGTTCAGGGAAATTTTTTCCCGAAACTCCGTAAAAAGAGCGCGCAGATTTGCGCGGAATCCGGCACTCCGGGCATAGCGATAGGCGGCCTTTCAGTGGGAGAGCCGGACGAGGTTTATTTTGAAACTCTGGCTTACACCGCCGCTTTACTGCCGGAAGACAGACCGCGCTATGTAATGGGAATAGGAACGCCTGAATATATATTAAACGCTATTGAAAACGGTATAGATATGTTTGACTGTGTTTTGCTTACAAGAGAAGGCCGAAACGGCAGGGTTTATTCCGGAAAAGGGCCGTTTGCGTTAAAAAAAGCCGAAAACGCGTCTGATTTTTCGCCGATAGATAAAGAGTGCGGCTGTAAAGTCTGCAAAGAGTATTCGCGCGCGTACCTGCGCCATCTTTTTAAAACAAAAGAGATACTCTTTTCCATGCTGGCAAGTTACCACAACCTGTACTTCATCAACGAACTTGTTAAAAACAGCCGCAGGGCAATAGAGGAAAACAGGTTTTTGGATTTTAAGAAAGAATTTTTATCTGCCTATGGGGAGGGAAAGAATGAATAAAAATATTTTTTCGTTAATGTTTGTTTTTATTTTAATTGCCGGTTTTTCCGTATACGCCCAGGATGCGTCCAGGCTTGAAACTATAAAGTACGGCACCGAAACTGAAATTGCATCTCTTATTCAGACACTGAGAAACGAAAAGGCCGAGTACCTTGACGATGAACTTGTCGTTCTGATTGAAAACACAAGAAACCAGAAAATTTTATCCGGTGTTTTTGCGTTTTTCGGCGAACGGGAAAAATCCGGACTTGAAGAACGGGCAATCAGGGCAATTGACGAGCGTGATGAGGAAGCCAACGAAACTGTACTGTCCGCCATTGAGTATCTTGGAAAAGTTAAACATTCACAGGCCGTCCCCGTTATTATGCGGATTCTGGATACCGAAGAAAGGCGTTTTTTAAACACGTCTTTCCGCGCTTTAGGGCGCTGCGCATCCGCCGACAGCGAAGCGGCTGATGAAGCGGCGGATTTCCTTATTGATTTCTATACATACCGCGATCCGGGCGATGACAACAGAAGGGAAGTAATAATTGCGATAGGAGCGTCAGGTTCGGCGAAAGGAGTCCCTCTTCTCTGCGAAATTGCGTCTAACGACGATGAAAGAATTCCGCTGCGCATCGCCGCGCTGGACTCTCTTTCCAAAATAGGCGATCCCGGCGGTCTTGAGACGATACTGAATTGTGTTTCAGTTAACGATCCGAATGTGCGCTCGGCCGCTGTCGGCGCGCTCGGCCCTTTTTCAGGGGAGGAAGTTGACAAGGCTATTCTGGACGCGTTCAGGGATTCTTATTACCGCACCAGAATCGCTGCGGCGCAGGCAAGCCGGGACCGCAGGTTTGCGGAGGCTGTTCCCTATTTAAAATACCGCGCCGAACGCGATGAAGTGCCGAATGTCAAGGATGAAGCAATCCGCGCTTTGGGCGCTATTGCCAATGAAGAATCGATTGAAATTTTAAAAAGTTTATTTCTTGAGCGCAAAGGATCGGATCGCATCCGCCTTCTTTCAGCCGAAATGCTTATGAAAAATGCGGCCGCTGAAAATCTGGGGAAACTAATTGTCGAACTGGATGACGCCAAAACAAAGAATCAGACAGCTCTTTACAACGGTTTTTTGAAAGTTATCGGCGAAACTGTCGTTAACGGAGACAAAGAACTGATGGAAAGCATTACCCGCCGTTTTCTGCGTAACGGCGGCGTTATCGAAAAATCCTACGGACTTGATATGGCGGTTAACAACAGCCTCACGGAGCTTTCGGCGGAGATAAAAGCTGTTACAGATGACAGAAACGTGTCTCTTGCAAATAAAGCCCAGCGGACTGCGCAAAGGCTCGGGATTGAAATATCGAATGAATAAGGTTTACGCCGAAAAAGTTATAAAAATTATTGAGAACTGTCAACAGATAAATAAATGCGAGCTTGATATACGCTGTGACGAACCTATGTATTTGCACACCACTTTTAAAGTCGGAGGTCCCGCCGACTGTTATATACGCCCGAAAGGAGATAATTTTCCATCTTTCTGCGCTTCTCTTTTAAGCCGCGTTAAGGAAGAAGGCATCCCTTTTTTTATTCTTGGAGGAGGAGCCAATATTGTCGTTTCAGACAGCGGAATTCGCGGTATTGTTCTTGATACAGGCGCATGGAAAGGTTCGGTTTTAACGGAAGAAGGACTCGTAATTAAAAGCGGGACAACTGTAGATGAAGCTGTTGAACGCGCCGCCGCTTTGGAACTGGGCGGACTGGAATCTTTCGCAGGAATGCCGGGTACCGTAGGAGGCGCGGTATTTATGAATGCCCGCTGCTACGACAGGGAAATTTCAGACATATTGTCATGGATAGAATTTATTGATTTTAACAGCAGTGAATCTTGTGTAAAGCGCATAACAGCCGATAAAACCGATTTTTCATACAAACGAAGCCCGTTTCAGGGAAAAGATAATTTAATTATCGCCGCCTGTTTTAAATTAACTTGCGGAAATAAAGAGCGCATCTTTGATGAAATAAAAAAATACAAACAGGACAGGCGGGATAAAGGGCATTACCTGTTTCCTTGCGCGGGTTCAGCTTTTAAAAATAACCGGAATTTCGGAAAACCTACGGGACAGATAATTGACGAACTCGGTCTTAAAGGGTTTTCTTCAGGCGGCGCTCAAATAGCTTTGTTTCACGGAAATATTGTTATCAATACTGGAAACGCGTCGGCGTCGGACATACGGACGCTTATGGACGAAACTGCAGAAAAGGTAAAAAAAGAAACAGGATTCATTTTGGAGCCTGAGATAATGTTCATAGGCGACTGGTAAAGCGAAAGCAGCATGCCCGCCCGTAGTGCCTCACGTAAAAATCAAACCGAAAAGGGTTGATGCCTCACGATAAAAAATCTAACCATAGGAACCGAAGCGCAACGGCTTCATGTTAGGTTTAGAAACAAACTCAGGAACAGGTTCAGCAAAAGAAAACAACTTGTCAAGAGCCTGCTGCATTTGTTTCATCTCGGTCATGAGATTTAACCGTTTCTTCAAAGATGCAAGACGTCTTTTTATTTCTTCTGAAGTATCGGTTGATGCCATAGCCCGTTCAAAAGGAGTCTGGGGCTTGTCGTAAGCTCTCCTGACTTTGCTTCCCGTTCTTTCTTTGGAAACCAGTTTACGGGCAGCATAAAAGAAATTGAACA
>Ga0268262_10001620_pt1 | contig 27491 bp, 20 predicted proteins | sample TergutNc150P3_FD_190354 | JGI IMG/M metagenome (GOLD analysis project Ga0268262, IMG submission 190354) | Nasutitermes corniger P3 segment gut microbial community from laboratory colony in Florida, USA - Nc150 P3 (SPAdes) (version 2) | ecosystem: Host-associated > Arthropoda: Insects >... | reverse complement strand
TATTTTGTATCGCTGTATAAAGAAATATTGTTCAGGTTGATATAGGAGGACAGGTGAAAAAATTTGCATGGCTGTTATTAATTTTAATCTCGTTTTTGGCTGTTTCCTGTAACGCAAGAACAGCAAAGCCAAAGCCTGTGTTGATGTATGAAATATCAGAAGACGCAAAAGCTCAAAAAGATGTTGTTTTGGAAAACAACTATTTAAATCTGCGCTTTTTGCCGGATACGGCGGAAATAATTCTTACGGATAAATCTTCCGGCGTACAATGGCGTTCAAATCCTCCCAATCCAGCCGCAGACCAAATGACAGATGTCGTTACAAGGCAATTAATGGAATCGCAATTTTCATTGGATTACGCCGATAATTCCGGCGTCGGTATGACATTGCAATCAGGCGTTTACAGCGTCCAGCGCGATGCGTACGAATATGAAGTTGTAAACGGCGCTTTAGAAGTGCGGTACACGGTCGGCGATCTTGCCCGCAATTATCGTATTCCGCCCGCGATGAACGAAGAAAGAATGAATGAGTATCTTGATAGAATGGAAGATGATGAACGCGGAATAGTTGAATCTACATACCGTCTTTATGATATCAATAATTTACGTTTAAACGATGACAAAGATAAACTTCTGGCTGAATTTCCGGAACTTGCGAAAATAAAGTTGTGGGTATTGCGGGTAGTTTCTCCTGATTTCATGAAAGAAGAAGCGGAGGAGAGTTTTAAGAAAGCTGGCTACACCATGGAAGATTTTGTCGAAGATTCCATGCGCTATGAACTTAGCGGAGGAGCAATAAAACCGGCGTTTAGCATAATGCTCCGTTACATTCTTGACGGAAAGTCGTTAATAGTTAATGTCCCATTTGATAAAATAGGTTTCCGCGCGGCTTATCCGATTACACAATTAACCTTATTGCCTTTTATGGGCTGCGGCAGTACGACTGATTCGGGATATATGCTGGTTCCGGACGGAAGCGGATCATTAATTTATTTTAATAATCAGAAACAAAATCAGCTTCCTTACAATATCAGAGTTTACGGTTGGGACGAGGCAATGCCCCGCGAAGCAGTTATCAGCGATAATAAAGCCCTATTCCCGGCGTTTGGCATTCATAAAAACGGAGCTTCGCTTTTCTGCGTCATAGAAGAAGGTTCCGCCTACGCCAGCGTGCGCGCCGACGTATCGGGACGTAATTCATCATGGAACATAGTATATCCGTTTTTTGATATAGTTCACGGCGCGTTAATGGATATTGCGGGCAGAAACCAGCGCGCGGTATACCTTTATGAAGCCGCTCTTCCCGAAGGAGAGAATATTACCCTGCGTTATACGCCATGCGCGGAACCGGGATATATGGGTATGGCAAAAGAATACCGTTCCTGGCTTATAAATAATTATCCTGTTCTTCAGAACAGACATGTTACAGACGGGGTTCCTGCGGCGGTGGAAATTATCGGCGCTGTTAATAAAACACAGCATCGTTTTGGACTTCCGTTTGATCTTCCCTTAAAACTTACTTCATATAAAGAAACGGAAGGTATAATTAAAGATATTGCCAATTTAGGATGGAAAAATGTCCATGTAAAATTAAACGGCTGGTTTAATCGCAGCGTAGATCATACAGTGCCGACAAAAATTAAATTAATTGACGCGCTTGGCAGTAAGAGAGATTTTGAACATATTATCATTACGGCGGAAAAAGATAATTTTATTGTTTATCCTGAAGTTGATTTTATGTTTATGAGAGATGTAAAAGCGTTCAGCGGATTTAATCTTTACAGCGACGCCGCCCGCTTCGTGAATCGCGAGCGCGTACAGCGTTATCCGTACAGTTTTGTCTGGTTTGGCGAACGTAAAATGTGGGGAAAACTTAATTATCTTGCCCGTCCCGCGACGACTCAAAGAATGATAAGTCATTTTCAGAAGCAAGCGGAGAGCTATAAGATTCATAATATAGCTTTTAGAAATATGGGTTCAAAACTTGCCGGAGATTATCACGAAAGACGGCATGTAAGCCGCGAGGCGTCAATGTTGATGCGGCAGAAAAAATTTGAAGAATTGTATAAGGCTGATAAAAAAATAATTGTCAATTCAGGTTTTGTTTACGCAGTTCCATGGACTTCTATTATTACAGATATGATTATTACAGAGCATAGTTTTGGTATTACCGATACTTCAGTGCCTTTCCTGCCGATTGTTCTTCACGGGATTGTACCTTACACGGGAAGAGCCATAAATCTGGCTGAGGATTATACTAAAAATCTTTTAAAGACAATTGAGAGCGGAGCGGGACTTTATTTTAGTTTTATGGAAGAAGAGACCGCGGAATTACAGGAGACAAAATTCCGCCAATTCTACGCCAATGAATACAAAAAATGGTCGGGGGATGCTAATACTCTTTACAAGAAGTTTAACGCTGATTTTGGGCATCTTTATAATCAAATGATTGTGAATCATGTTATATTGGCGCCCGATGTAACAATTACCGAATATGAAGACGGAACAAGAGTCGTTGTTAACGCAAGCGATAACGATTATACGTTTAACGGTAATAATCTTAGCGCTGACACATATACTGTGATTAGAAAAGGTCAATAAGGCAGGGGGAATAATGTATTTTATCAAAAGAGGCGATAAATTATCATTGACGCTTGAAGGAAAAAACGCGATTTCGGGATATATATTTTTACTTCCCTTTATAATCGGATTTCTTGCTTTTATGTTTTTTCCTATTTTGGAATCTCTTCAGATGGTATTCAGTAATGTAAAAATCGACGTTGAGAAACAGGGATTTTCCATGGAAAATATAGGACTGGAAAATATTATTCGCGTTGTCGCTGTCGATCCTGAATTTAACAGATTCCTTGTTGAAGAAATCGCGCGTATGGTTTTAATTGTTCCCGCGATTATTATTTTCAGTTTGTTTGTCGCTCTTATTTTGAATCAGGAATTTAAAGCAAGAGGTTTTGTTCGCGCCATTTTCTTTCTGCCTGTAATTCTTTCATCGGGCGTTATGATAGGGCTGGAAACAAACAATTCTCTTTTAAACAGCATGGCGGAAATCATTAAAGAAGGCAATTTAATGAAGTCGTCGGTTACAAAAGTGCTTGAAGATATTTTAGTCGCGGAAGGCGCAGCCAGTGATTTTATGGGTTATATATTCCGCATTATTAATCAGATTTATGATATTGCGATGGCTTCCGGTATTCAGATAATTATCTTCCTGTCCGCGCTTCAGACAATTCCGCCAAGTATGTTTGAGGCGGCAAAAATAGAGGGCGCTACCTCATGGGAGTGTTTCTGGAAAATTACATTCCCCATGGTAAGTTCCTTAATCCTTGTTAACATAGTTTACAGCGTTGTAGATTATTTTATCAGAACGGATAACCGTGTTATGGCAAAAATAAATCTTACAACGATAAGAATGATGAATTTTGGTTTTGGAACGGCAATGGCATGGGTTTACTTCCTTGCGGTCATTTCTATTATTGGAATTGCAATGGCTATAATTTCCAAGAGGGTATACTATTATGAGTGAAGTTACTTATAACAACGAACGTACGGAAAATTGGGGAAATATATCCCGTAATTATCACAAAAAGAAAAAAGCGCTGGAAATTACTTTTAAGGTATGCCGCGCGATACTTCTTTTTGGAATGTGCTTTTTAATTATTCAGCCGTTACTTGATAAATTAAGCGTCAGCTTTATGGCTGAACAGGATTTATATGACAGTACGGTAATCAGTATCCCGCGAAACTTTACGACAAATAATTACAGAACGGCAAGTCAATTATTGGTTTTTTGGAAATCGCTTTTTGAAACTGTTGGTATAGTAACAGTAAGTTCTGTGCTTCAGATTGCGGCTTGTACTCTTGCGGCTTATGGTTTTGCTCGTTATAAATTCCCTTTTAAAGGGTTTTGGTTTTTCTGCGTAATGCTAATCATTGTTATTCCGCCTCATACAATTATGGCGTCTCTGTATTTGAATTTTCACTTTTTTGATATATTTGGAATCTTCCGCGCTGTTACAGGCAGTCCTGTTAATTTATTAAACAGCGTTTATGGGTTCTGGCTGCTTTCCGCGACAGGTATGGGGCTTAAAAGCGGATTATATATTTTTATGTTAAGGCAGTACTTTAGAGGTATGCCGAAAGAACTGGAAGAAGCGGCATGGGTAGACGGATGCGGCAAGTTCAGAACATTTATACAAATTATGATTCCGGACGCAAGCCCGATGCTTACTTCATGTTTCCTGTTTTCTTTTGTGTGGCAGTGGACAGATTCGTTCTATTCTACATTGTTCCTGAATAACTACAGAATGTTATCCAGCGGACTTGGTTCGATAGCTGAACGTGTTAGTCAGTGGTGGGCGGCGGTGAATTCGGTATCGGGAGCCGGTGTAGCGTCAACCGCGCCCGTAGGTTATGTTCAGGCGATGATAGCGACAGGTATGCTTATGTGTCTTGCGCCATTGATTATTCTGTATTTAATAGCGCAAAGAGCGTTTGTCGAATCGTTGAGTCAGACGGGAATAAAGATGTAACCCAATATATAATAATTGGGTTTTAATAATGGTTTCAATGCGGAATCGCGTTGCGAAATACCGCTTGAGATAATATATTTATATGGAGGAAGAAAATGAAGAGAAGAAACATTTTACTAACCTGTTTTGCCCTCGTGTTGATACTCTTTAGCGTCTCTTCTGCTTTTGCACAGGCGGTTCCGAAAGCGCCCGGTGCAATTGAAAAGACTCTAAGAGGAATGAACATTGTAGTTGGCAACTGGTGGCATAGCTATGATACCAAGGTTACGCCGCCGACAAATCAATGGGTTGGAAGTAAGTATCAAGAGGACCAGCTTGATTACCGCAAAAGACTTTTACAGCAATACAACTTTACGATGATGGACAAAAATATTGCAAGCTGGAATGAAATGCCGCAAATTTCGGCAACGTCAATTATGGCAGGAAAACCCGCCGCTACAATTTTTGTATTGCAGCCGGACTGGGCGCTTGCCTTGTACCGCCAGAACCTTCTGTATCCCGTAGGGAAAAGTAAAGCTATTGACTGGAAAGCTACTACTCCGGTTGAATGGAACAGAGCCGTTACATCAGCTTTTCAATTTAAAAATGGACGCACTCAAGACACATATGCTTTTGCCGAAGGTTACGGCGGAAGCTATCACGCCGCTTGTGTGTTCTTTAATAAAAGATTATTCAGGGAAGCCGGACTTAGTGAAAACCTTCTCTATGATCTTCAGAAAGCAGGAACATGGACATGGGATGAATTCCTTAAAATCGCAAAACAACTTACAAGGGATATAAACAACGACGGTATTCCTGATACTTATGCGATGCCCGCGGATCTTTCTACGGAAATTCTGGACGCTTTTGTTTCCGGTAACGGCGCAATGTATGTTGATAAAGACAAAAACGGGAATCTTGTTTTTGCTGCAAACAGGCCTGAATTTATCCAGGCTGTTCAGTTTTATATGGAAGTAAGAGATGCAAAAGTTATGAAGCCGAAACCGCCGGGAGATAATACCCCCTGGAACTGGCACATTCCCGAATTTAACGATGGAAGAGTCGCTATGCGTATTGACCAGCAATATTTGGCGACAAATGATCTTGCTAAGATGAAAGATGATTGGGGCATGGTTCTTCCGCCAAAAGGACGCAGTACCAAGGTAAAGAACTATACAGTATTTAATGATGAAAACGTAAGGGTAATTCCCGCCAAAGGATATACAGATGCCCAGGTTGATGCGATTCTTTGGGCTTATCAGGCATGGGTAACTCCTCCTGATAATAACTGGAAGCTTGCTGAATACCCCAACTACAGGGACAGAAGAGCTGTTGATGAAACAATTGCATTGATCCGCGATCAGAGACTATGGCAGTGGAAATATCACCTTCATGTTCCCGGACTCCAACGCGGCGGTATCGCATGGGAAATCTGGTGGCACGACGGACAGCCCGCTCAGTTAGTTGAAAAAGTTTCAAATAACTGGAAGGCGTTAATTGACGACGCAAACGGACTGTAATCGGATCGTATGAGTATCATCGTAAACGGATACAGTCTGCCGAACATTCCCTGGGAAGACAGACCGTCTGACAGCGACCCCAAAAAGGAGCTGATGTGGCGGTTTTCCAAGAACCCGATTATTCCCAGGGATTTAACTTTAAGGTCTAACAGCATTTTTAACAGCGCTGTTGTTCCTTTTAAGAGCGAGTTTGCGGGTGTTTTCCGCTGCGATGATACTTCGCGTCAAATGGAGATTCACGCGGGGCGAAGTAAAGACGGAATCAACTGGGTTATTGAAGATGAACCGATTAAGTTTATCAAGACAAGTCCCGACATACCGGATTCCGATTACAAATACGACCCACGCGTTATTTTTATAGAAGATCGTTACTACATAATGTGGTGTAACGGTTATCACGGTCCATGCCTCGGCTTGGGCTATACTTACGATTTTGAAAAATTTTATCAAATGGAAAATGTGGTAATGCCCTTCAACAGGAACGGCGCCCTTTTCCCCCGCAAGATTGGAAAAAATTACGCCATGTACAGCCGCCCCAGCGATTCAGGGCATACTCCCTTCGGCGATATTATTTATTCCGAAAGCCCCGATCTAATTTACTGGGGCAAACATCGTCATGTTATGTCCCCGACAAGCGGCTGGCAAAGTACAAAGATAGGCGCCGGACCCTGTCCCATTGAAACATCGGAAGGCTGGCTTGTTTTTTATCATGGAGTACTGACAAGCTGCAACGGCTTTGTGTACTCATTCAGCGCGGCATTAATGGATCTTGAAAAGCCGTGGAAAGTTATAGCGCGTCCAAAACCATACATCATCAACCCGCGGGAAATTTATGAGTTAACGGGCGATGTGCCTAACGTTACATTCCCAGTAGCCGCGCTTGTAGACAAAGACACAGGCAGAGTGACGATTTACTACGGCTGCGCGGATACGGTAACAGGACTTATTTTTGGCAAGATTGATGAGATCGTTGCTTGGATAAAAGCGAATAAAATGTAAACTACTGAAACATTCCCGGCATATTCGGCATCCCCGGCATTCCTCCGCTCCTCGCGCCCTTCGCCATTTTCTTCATTATGCCGCGCATTTTTTCAAACTTTTTTAACAGCCTCGCCACCTCGGCGACGGACGTTCCAGAACCTCGCGCGATTCTGCTTCTTCGCGGTGGTCCGATAATCAAGTGATTATTGCGCTCCTTAAGCGTCATGGAACTTAGTATCGCTTCCTGCTGTTTTAATTCGGCTTTATCAATGTCGTCTTCGCTTATCTGTCCTTGCATACCGGGAATCATCTCTAGCATTTTTTGCAGAGAACCCATTTTTTTAAGGGAGCGAATTTGATTAAGCCAGTCATCAAGAGTGAAGTTTTCTTTCTCCATTTTTTTCTGGAGTTCCAAAGCTTCTTTTTGGTCTATAACTTCCTGCGCTTTTTCTACAAGACTTACTACGTCGCCCATGCCGAGTATGCGTCCGGCGATTCTTTCGGGGTGGAAAGGTTCAAAGTCTTCCGGCTTTTCTCCGGTGCCTGTAAACTTTAAAGGTTTTCCTGTTACTGTTTTCAGTGAGAGAGCCGCGCCGCCGCGTGTGTCTGAGTCGAACTTGCTTAAGATTACTCCCGTAAGCCCGATTTTTTCGTCAAATGTTTTTGCTATGTCGGCGGCAGCTTGTCCTGTCATCGAGTCGGCTACTAAAAGCATTTCATCGGGTTTTGCGGCGTTTTTAAGATTGGAAAGCTCTTGCATCATCGGCTCGTCAATTTGCATACGTCCCGTTGTGTCGATGATGAGGGTATCGATCATATTTTGTTTCGCCCACGATAAGGCGTTTTGATAAACTTTTACGCTGTCCTTTGCGCCGTCTTCTTTGTGAACAGGGATTCCTATTTGTCCGCCGAGTACGGCAAGCTGTTCCATAGCGGCGGGACGGATTAAGTCGCATGCTACAAGCAGCGGCTTACGACCCTCTTTTTTTAAACGCAGCGCAAGTTTCGCCGAGCTTGTGGTTTTTCCCGATCCTTGCAAACCAAGCATTAAAATGGTCGATATAACATCGGGACCTCTTAATTTTAATGCGCGGCTTGCGGGATCTTCGTCTCCAAGGAAGGAAACCAGTTTGTCGTGGACAATTTTAATAAATTGCTGACCGGGATCTACCGCGCGTAAAACTTTTTCGCCCTTTGCTTCCTCAATTGTTGAGTTTACAAAACGGCGTACAACGCGAAGGTTTACATCGGCTTCTAAAAGAGCCATTTTAATAGCTTCTACGGCATCCTCAATATTTTTTTCGTTGATTGACGCTTTACCGGTAACAAAACGCAGAGCGTCGGTGATTTTTCCCGTTAGTTTTTCAAACATTATTTCTTAACCCAATCCGCTAATAAATTTTTATAATATTCCTGCGGTTCCATTTCCCTGTTTAAAAGTTTGCATAACCCTATGGAGACAGGCATTTTAAGTTTGTGTTTTTCAGCAAGGATACGAACGTACTTTGCCGCGGCTACTCCTTCCGGTAAGTAGCCTATTTCCCCGATTCGGGCTAAAAGATCGTCAATATTTTTATAAGGTTTAAGAATATTTTTTTCGATTATTTCTCTGCCAAAGCGCCTGTTTCTTCCAAAGACTGATCTGCAAGTTACGTCTAAATCGCCGATTCCGGAAATTGACGTAAATGTTTCAGGGTGAGTTGCGCCTAACGCTTTGCCAAGCAGCTGTATCTCGTTTAATCCGGCGGCAAGCAAAAGAGAGTCGGTTCCGTCTCCGAATATATCGAATTTAGATTTTGTTTTTAAGACGTCTAACATTCCAAACGCGATTGCTATAACGTTCTTTGCCGCCGCCGCAACCTGTACCCCCCTTACGTCAAGCGACGAATAAACAAGTAAATGCTGGGTTCTTAATAAATCTCTAAAGCGGATAGAATTTTTTGCGTTTTCGCTTGCGGCGATAAGTCCTGTCAATTTTCCGCGCGATACTTCCTCGGCATGGCTTGGACCGGAAATGTAAACAAGAGAATGATGGAAAAAACCGGGCAGATAATCTTCCATTGTTTCAAGAATCAGCCGGGGACCGTTTTCGGAAGGCAGGAAGCCTTTTGTTAATACGGCAATAACGGTTTTTCCCTCTCTAATGGAATTTACGGATAGAGTTTTTTTTAATGTATCCAGCAGGAATAAAGACGGTACCGCGAAAATCAGGAAATCTTTGTCTTCGACGGCTTCCTCAATATTTGACGTCGCTTTTAGCGTTTTAGGTAATTCAACGTCCGGTAAAAATCTTGAATTTCGCTTATTTTTGTTTATATCATCTCTTACTTCTGTTTCATAACTCCAGATAATGACATCTTTCTCTTTTTCGGCGATAACTTTTGCTATTGCCGTCCCCCAGGCGCCCGCGCCCAAGACCGCTATTTGAGTGTTCATGCCTAATTATGCCCTTTTTTTTAATAATTCTCAATAAGAAAAACAGGTAAATACCCTTGCGCGTGCGTTTCTGTCGTATTAAACTAATAATGTGAAGAATTTAGCGAAATTAATTATATTTTTTACCCTTACCTTCATCATTACTTTTGTGATAGTAGCGGGTATAAAGTTCTTGTCCCTTCGTATTGATTGGATAAAGAATTTACCGCCAAAACCTGAAACTTTGCTTACTCTGCTTATTACAGCGGCGCATTGGGCGCTGTCATTGTCTTTGTTTTGTTCAATTATCATCTCTTTAAATTATTCGGTAAGAAAAAAAAATATTGCCCCGGTATCAATTATATTTGTAATAATTATGTCTTTTCTTTTTTGTTTTGGAATTTCCACCGCTCTGGATCATTGGAAATTCGTGCCGCCCGCGCAGACTAGTCCGGCTATACCTTTGGGCGGAAAAGGAGTGGTACTTTCAAATACATTAAACAGAAATGAAACGGCTATTGTTTTATTGAATGGAACAGTCGACCCTCTTGGTCCGCGCGTAATATTGATACCGGATCAGCCGCTCGCCTATAGCCGCGTGGGAAGCCAAAGCGTTGATCTTCCGCATGTCCCCTTTGGCGATGATACGCCGTGGTTTTTAAAAGATATTGATATTGACGTAAGACTTAACGCCGAGATGTTTCAACGTAAATTTTCAGAGGGTATTTATTCTTACTTGTTATATGTGGGAGCTCTTATTTATCTTTTATGCTCTTTAGGTTACGCGATTAAATTCAGCGTATGGCCGCTTGCCAATCTTTTTTTGACGACGCTTGCTTTTCGCGGTATTCTGGCTCTTAATACTTTTTTTAACACGCAGGAAATGCAGCAGGTGGCGGCGTCTTTCCTTGAAAATAGAATACCTGCGGCAAGAGCGCTTCCGTATGCTTTTCTTGCTTTTGGAACGCTTGTAAACATATTTTCATTTTTAATTTATGCCGCAAAAAGGCGGGTAAATGATGATTAATACCGATAAATTCCGCTCCCCGCAATTTATATTTTTTATTTATACTCTGGTTGCTATCGTTGTTATTATGATATATAAATTTATTCTTCCCGGAGAACCGGTTCCGTTAATAATTTATTCCCGTAACTGGCGGCTGGTACAGGGATTAATAGAAGTATTTAATTTATTTCCCGCTATCGTTTTTTCAGGTCTTGTAATTCCTTTTGGAATTGCCACGATGGAAGAAAATTTTAAAAGTTTTTCCGATATATTTTTTAAACGTTTTTTTTCTTCTATTGTTACTGTAATTGTTACTTCTATTATTTACGGTATTATTTTTTTTGTTGTGTATCCAATGTCTGTTACTTATAAAGAAAATATGCGGTACAGCGGGGAAATATACCAAATTGCCAAGAAGAACGCGTTGGAATGTAAGGACGAGGGAGAATGGTTTGACGCTTCTCAGTTTTTTAATATGTGCGATCAAATCTGGTATAATAGTCCAGAATTAAAAGAGCTTAAAGACGCAATAACGATAAATTTACAGGAAGATTCTTCGCTTAAAGGTAAAGAAAAAGCCCGCGCCCGCGCCGCTTTAACCGCGGATTACCGTAATTTGGATGTTACTCCGTTATCAGCAAGTCAAAGCCCTCTTGACGCCGCGCAAGCTATAACTATGAGTGAAACGGCTTTTAAAGAAAAGCGTTACTATGATTCACACTGGCTTGCCAATCTTGGAACGCGGCTTGCCGAAAGAGGAAGCGTAGAAGCCGCCAATGCCGCCCGTCTTGCAAGCGACGCGTGGAACATGATTACGGCTCTTGCGCCGACCGCAAAAGAAATGCGTCTTTATGAATTGTACAATTTAAAAGTTTCCGGCTATCAGGCGATGGAAGCCGGCGAATGGATACTCGCGTTTTACATTTTTCAGGAATTGTTGACCTATACTCCCGATGATCCCGACACAAAAAATTTCCTTGATGTCAGCGAGAAAAAAGCCAAGGAGACCGCTTTCTTTATTGACGAGATGGAACTGTCGGTAGGGGACATTTTACACGGCGCGATATTTTCTCTTCCCAGCGGAGACGGAAGGGCGGTGCTTCGTTTTACCAATCTTACGACATTGGAAGACGTCGCCTACGGTCTTGGTTTTGAATACATGGAATTTGACGCGAATATGATTCCAAGGGCAAGCGTTAAGTCGCGTTATGCAAAACTTACTCCTTTCACACTAAACGGAAAACCGCAGGTGCTTATTTTAACTCACGCGCTTGATCGCATGAATAAAGATAATTATTTCCAGAGCGAATGGCTTCTTGGCAGTTCTGTAACAAGCGGAATCTTTTTAGATACAAGTTATGAAGATTTGGTTTTAATTACCGATGTCCGAAGAGGGCTTCATAATCTGCGGATTAATGAGCTTTTTGCCGCGTCAAAAAAACTTGAGGAAGAGGGATACATTAATCAGATTTTCCAGGCGGAAATTTTAAACCGACTTGGCTCCATAATGTATTTTCTGCCAATGTCAATTTTTGTAATTGTTATCGCGTGGCGATACCGCGCAAAAGAAAAACCGCGTTATCTTTTTATCCTTCTTCTTCCTGTCTTGCCCGTTGTTTTTAACGGGTTAACTTTCCTGTACCGCTCTGTAATTAATACGTTGGGTATCTGGCTTGTTTTAAGTTTTGGTTTTACCTCCGCCTTAATTATTTTTATCGCGTCTGTGACTCTTACTTTGTTTGTTTCGCTTGTTTCACTTTCCGCTCAGCATAGTTAGCGTTCTCAAGGTCAAGTAATTTTTGTTTAAGTTTTAACCCGCCTCCATAACCTGTTAAACTTCCGTCGTGACCAATTACCCGGTGGCAGGGAATAACAATCGAAATCGGGTTGCGGTTATTTGCCATTCCTACGGCTCTGCATGCTTTCGGCTTTCCAATCATTGCGGCTATTTCGCCGTAACTGCGCGTTTGCCCGTAGGGAATTTTTTGCAGAGCTTTCCAGTCTTTAATTTGAAAATCCGTTCCATGTAAGACAAGCGGTAAATCAAAAATTTGCCGTTTTTTGTTAAAATATTCGTCAAGCTGTCTTGCCGCTTTTTTTAACAGCGGAGTTTCGCCTTTTTCAAAACCTTCGGGTATTTTACATGGAGAAAATAAAATAAAGCAGACAGCCCCGTCTTCTTCCGCGATAAAAAGGTTACATATTTTATATTGATAAATAAAATATTTTTTCATAATAAAAGTGTAACACAATTACTGTTATTGCGTTATATTATAAGGAGGAAAGTAGAAACATTAGAATGAAAATAAATATAGTAGAAATGACGTTACTATAGAAAATCCATCGTAAAAAAACAAGAAAACCGAGCCAAACCTCCCTGTTTGGTTCTGTTTTTATTGTGTTTTATGATAATTTTCCAACTTGACAATTTAACATAGAAATGGTATATTACTCACAATGACTTTGAAAAATACGCCATACTGCGTTAAATTAGTTATATTAAATCAAAGAACCGCCAACTTAGACGATAAAACTCTAATTAAGACTGCCTTAAGCGGTGTGTTTAATATAACCCCCCCCCCCCCCCCCCCATAAGACAGCAAACCCATTATTTAACTTATATTGCCAATTATCGAATAGCTTATTTCTCTCTTTTTTTACTTTTTTCTCTTTATTTGTATTTTTTTACTCTCAATTTTTTGAAAAAAATGCCGGGTTTCTGCGTACGCGGAAATACCGGTTTTTTTTATAAACACCACGAAAAAAGGAGTTTAAAATGAAAAGCAAAAGTAAAAATGTACAAAGTTTTGCGACAGCAAAAATCTGTATCGCGCTTATTGCGGTAATCGGATTTATCCTGCCTCTGACAGGATGCGAGGAGCCGGATTCGTCACCGGATCCGGTAACACTTTCCGGTATCGCCGTAACGGTACAGCCGGAAAAGACTGTATATGCCATTGATGAGACATTGGATACTACCAGCATGGTGGTAACGGCAACCTACAGCGACGGAAAAAAGTCGGCGGTTACAGATTATACTGTTAGCGATTTTGATTCCACAACAGCAGGGGAAAAAACCTTAACGGTAACATATAAGGGCAAGAAGGCAACTTTCACCGTAACTGTCAATGAGACTGTTGGAACGCCTACAGCAAGTCCGGATGCGGGAACCTACAATGTAGCGCAGAGTGTTACCTTATCCTCATCAACCGAAGACGCGGCAATCTATTACACTATAGACGGAACAGAACCCACTGCTTCAAGCATGTTGTATGAGAACCCAATCATTATTGGCGATACAACAACCCTCAAAGCCATAGCTATTAAAACCGGACTTTTCGACAGCGGTATATTGACGGCAGTATATAACTTTTCATACATCCCCTTGGCTGCCGCCGACATATTTGTTGACGGTAATATTGCTTCCGCAGGCGGTGAACAATGGTTCAAATTTACAGCAACGGTGGCATCCCAATATATATATTTCATGCCGGGTACATTGCCTACTGCGTCTGTACAATTGTATGATGCCGACGGTACAACAACCGTAGGAGCCAAAGAAGATTTTTCATATATATCTTATTTAGCATCCTCTGCTAGTGCCGCCCGAACGGTAACCATCGGTAATGAGTATTATATCAAAGTAACGCCTTATGTCAGCACCGACAGCGGTACATATAAAATAGGATTCAATAACTCAACAACACCGCCTAAATTAACTTTACCAGCCACAGGCGTAACCACGCTGGTCGTCAATAAATTGAGCGACGGTAATATTCCTTCTGCAGGCGGCGAACAATGGTTCAAGTTTTTATCGACGGATACATCACAATATATACACTTCCAAACCGGCACACTGTCCAGCGTGTATGTACAACTGTATACTGACGATGGTAGAGTCTCAGGAAGCAAATCAAATCTTATGAGCAGTGGCTCTTCTGCTTATACGAACCGTACTGTAACCAACAGCACTTGGTACTATATCAGAGTAACGCCTTATTCAGACACCGGTAACGGCGCATATAGAATAGGATTCAACACATCGACAACAACGCCCTCAATAACTATACCAAACACAGGCATAACTGTACTAACCGCCGACACATGGACTGACAAAGAGATTACTGCAGGCGGCGAACAATGGTTCAGGTTTACCTCGAATGCGACAACCCAATATATACACTTTTATCCGGGTACAGCGTCCAGGGTATATGCACAACTGTATGGGGACAACGGTACACCAGTAGGGAGCGATATAAGTTTTGACAACACCACGCTTTCTGTTTCCCGAACCGTAAACGACAACACTTGGTACTATATCAGGGTTTATGTAAACTCCGGCGGCGGTACATATAGAATAACGTTCGGCAACTCAACACCACCCGCAATAACTTTGCCAACCACAGGCGTAACTACACTAACCGTCGACGAATGGACTGTCGGCAATATTGCTGTCGCAGGCGGCGAACAATGGTTTAAATTTACCGCAACGTCGACATCCCATTATATACACTTCCTGTCCGACACACTGTCCAGTGTTTATGTACAACTGTATATTAAAACCGGTACACCCACAGGAGATAAAACATATCTTTACACCAGTTATATCAGTACTCAACGAACAGGGTTAACCATCAATAATGAGTACTATATTAAAGTAACGCCTAGTAGTAGTATCGACAGCGGGGTATATAAGATAGGGTTTAACAACAACTCAACACCACCCCCAATAACTTTGCCAACTACAGGCATAACTACACTGACCGCCGATAAATGGTCTGACGGCAATATTGCTACCGCAGGCGGGGATCAATGGTTCAAGTTTACCTCGACGGATACAACCCAATATATACACTTCCAAACCGGCACACTGTCCAGCGTGTATGTACAACTGTATGATGCCGACGGTAGAGTATCAGGGAGTAGATCAAGTCTTACTAGCAGCACTACTAATATCAGTCGAACCATAACCAACGACACTGTGTACTATATTAAAGTAACGCCTTATAATAGTACCGGCAGTAATAGCAGCGGTACATACAAGATAGGGTTCAACACGATAACAACACCGCCTCCAATAACTTTGCCAACCACAGGCGTAACCACGCTGGTCGTCAATAAATGGAGCGACGGTAATATTGCTACCGCAGACGGCGAACAATGGTTCAAGTTTACCTCGACGGATACAACCCAATATATAAATTTCCAGCCGGGCACACGGTCCAGCGTTTATGTACAGTTGTATACTGCCGAGGGTAGAGTATCAGGGAGTAGCTCATATCTCAGTGATTATACATCTTATACATCCCTAACCGTAACCAACGGCACTGTTTACTATATTAAAGTAACGCCCTATTCCAGCACTGGTAGTACATACAAAATAGGGTTTGGCGCGACATCATCAATGTCAGTAACTTTACCAACCACAGGCGTAACCACGCTGGTCGCCAATAAATGGAGTGACGGTAATATTGCTTCCGCAAGCGACGAACAATGGTTTAAATTTACCTCGACAGATACAACCCAATATATAAACTTCCAGCCGGGTACATTGTCCTATGTGTATGTACAACTGTATGATGCCTACGGTGATCCATCAGGGAGTAAATCATATCTCGGTAATTATACCGAACTAACCGTAACCAACAGCGCTGTGTACTATATTAAAGTAACGCCTTATACAAGCACCGGCAGCGGTACATACAAAATAGGGTTTGGCGCGTCATCATCAATGTCAGTAACTTTACCAACCACAGGCGTAACTACGCTGGTCGTCAATAAATGGAGTGACGGTAATATTGCTTCCGCAGGCGGCGAACAATGGTTCAAGTTTACCTCGACAGCGACAACCCAATATATAAACTTCCAGACGGGCACATTGAGCAGCGTGTATGTACAACTGTATGATGTCAACGGTGATCCCTCAGGGAGTAGATCATATCTCTATGATGATACACCTTATACATCCCAAACCGTAACCAACAGTACTGTGTATTATATTAAAGTAACTCCTTCTTATAGTACCAATAGCGGTACATACAAGATAGGGTTTGGCGCGTCATCATCAATGCCAGTAACTTTACCAACCACAGGTGTAACCACGCTAGTCTCCGGTAAATGGAGTGACGGCAATATTACTACCGCAGGCGGTGAACAATGGTTCAAGTTTACCTCGACGGCGACAACCCAATATATACACTTCCAGAAGGGCACACTGGACGATGTGTATGTACAAATGTATGATGCCGACGGTTTTGCCTCAGGGAGCAGAGCAAATCTTTATAGCAGTACTCTCTATACCTCCCGAACGGTAACTAACAATACTGTTTACTATATCAAAGTAACGCCTTATTCAGCCACTAAGAGCGGTGCATATAAAATAGGGTTTACCACATCAACAACGGTTCCAGCAGTACCATCCACAGTAACCACGCTAGTCGCCGGTATATGGGGTGACGGCAATATTACTACCGCAGGCGGCGAACAATGGTTCACATTTACCGCGACTGAGACAACCCAATATATACACTTCCAAAAGGGCACACTGGACGATGTGTATGTACAAATGTATGATGCCAACAATGTTGCCTCAGGGAGCAGAGCAAATCTTTATGGCAATGGCAGTAATCTTTATACCAGTCGAACGGGGTTAACCGTCAATACTGTTTACTATATCAAAGTAACGCCTTATTCAACCACTAAGAGCGGTGCATATAAAATAGGGTTTACCACATCAACAACGGTTCCAGCAGCAGTAACCACGCTAGTCTCCGGTAAATGGAGTGACGGCAATATTACTACCGCAGGCGGTGAACAATGGTTCACATTTACATCGACGGCGACAACCCAATATATACACTTACAGACGGGCACACTGGACGATGTGTATGTACAAATGTATGATGCCGACGGTGTTGCCTCAGGGAGCAGAACAAATCTTTATAGCTATACTCTCTATACCTCCCGAACGGTAACTAACAATACTGTTTACTATATCAAAGTAACGCCTTATAGTAGCAGTGATAAAGGTGCATATAAAATAGGGTTTACCACATCAACAACGACTCCGACAGCACCATAAAGTTATTCAACAATAACACCATACGCGTATAACGCGTATGGTGTCTGTCGTTTAAATTCCAAAAAGGGAATAGGGAAAGAGATTTATACCTTTTCACTATTCCCTTTCTTTTTCTCTCTTTTATCTGAATTTATCTAAAATCCGTTCCATGTATGTAACGTAATTCCCATTTTTTGGTTATAGATATAGATACTATAAATCATGGAGGTTTAGATAAAATGAAAAGATTTTTAGTTTTTTTAATTATTGCGTTTTTAATTACTGGTATGGTTTCCGCTCAACCAATCATAGACCAGCGTAATTCCGACCCTAAAGAGAAACCCGAACAATTGCGCAACAGTCCCCCGCCGAGAAGCAGTCGCGCGCGTGAAGACAATTCCGTAACAGTAGAAGGCGTTTTAAAACTGGAAAAAGGATTTGTCGCGGTAGAAAGCGCGGATAATGTTTATATTGTTCCAATGTTGAACCGTTATATTGGCTTTATTACCGGTTTGCGCGAAGGGGCAAAAGTTTCCGTAGAAGGCTATGAATTCAAGAACATGATTCGCCCTACAAAAGTAATAATAGAAGGCAAACCCTACGATTTTATGTCATGGGATCGCAATCAACCCCCCGGATTCGGAAAGCAAGATTTCCGCTCGGACGACGATCGCCGCGCTCCTGTTCCGTATTGGGATAATCAACGCAATGAAAGAAAAAATAGCAGGAGAAGTTGTTGCCGCTAGTATAAATATTGTTAAGCAGTGTTATTTTCAATCTTTATAATATATTTCATCCTGTGAAGCTGTACCGTCCATGGTCAGAACCATTGTCAAACGAATTTTTGTTGTATCTGATTGAACATCGGGAACTTCAACCCCAATAGGGTATAGCTTCATATACCAGCCGTCCTGACCGGATCCCACAATCCATGAATATACTCCATTGGGTTGACGCCCAAGACTAAAGACTTTTATCCCGTTGTCGCTAAATATTCCGTCTTTTTTAAGCTGTTGTCTGTCGCCGCTTCCGTTTTTCCAATTTCCGGCAAAATCAGAAAAATCTCCGTTTAAAATTTTTATGTAATCGTATGCTTCGTTTGTAGCTTTTAAATAGCCGGAAAAAACCCAGCCTACAGTTCCATCCGAAGTCTTAACCTTGTACCACGGCGCGCTTATATCATCTATTGTTTCTGTTTTACCGACTTCAAGCAATACAACTTTGTTACCTTGAGAAATACCCGCGATTCTGTTATTTTTGCTTGTATCCGGCTCGCTTCTTAAGCGCAAATTTGTTGTTGCGTAGTAAAGTTCGGCTTGCGCCGGGGCTGATATATCGCTTATTTGCGCCGGGGTCTCCGTCGATTTGTTCTTGTTACAGGCGGAAAAAAATAAAGCTGCTCCCAATACCAGCGCGGCTCCAATAATTACGGCTGTCATTCTTTTCTTAAACATATATTTGCTCCTTTTGTTTTATTCTTAGTATATTTTATACTATATTTAAACACAAAAGGAAGTATCTTTAATACTAAGAGGTTGTGAAATATATTTTTGGCAACCCTTGCGATTACGCGTACTGTGAAAGTAAAACACAAGATAATTTGCTGTTACTCTATTATAACAGTTCTCCGTATTTCCACACAAAGATTTTTTTCAGTATCGTTGCAAGAATCATGTAAGCGACGATTGTAGCAACCAACCACGCGAAATACACTGGCGGTAAGTGCGTCATTTCCAATTGTTTCCCAAGCCATGTATAGGGAATGATTGTTCCTACGGCTATTCCAAGAGTGGTAAGCAGGGCAACCTGTCCCGAAGCGCGGCTATGGATAAAGGGTATCTTCGGGGTGCGGATCATGTGAATAACCAATGTTTGAGACCACAAGGATTCTACAAACCAGCCGGAATGGAAAAGAGCCATAAACAATATTTGCTTATCAGAAGTCAGGTTTGCCCAAACGTCTCCGACAACAAGAGGGCAAATATAGAAGAACATCAGAATATATGTCGTTATGTCAAATACGGAACTGGTCGGTCCTATCCAAAGCATAAACTTGCTGATGCTTGTAGAATCCCATTTTCGCGGCTTGCGAAGGAACTCAATATCCACGTTATCCCACGGAATGGCAATACACGAAATATCATAAATAAGGTTTAGTACCAAAATCTGAATAGGCAGCATGGGCAGGAAGGGCAGAAACGCCGAAGCCGCCAAAACCGAGAACATATTGCCGAAGTTGGAACTTGCGGTCATCTTGATATACTTAATCGTGTTGGCGTAGGTTTTTCTTCCTTCTATGACTCCTTTTTCCAGCACCATTAAATCTTTTTCCAGCAAGATAATATTCGCCGATTCTTTGGCGATGTCAACGGCGGTGTCAACCGAAATGCCAACGTCGGCGGCTCTCATCGCGGCGGCGTCGTTGATACCGTCCCCCATAAACCCGACAGTATGCCCGTCATTACGCAGAGCGGTTACAATGCGGGCTTTCTGGTTTGGAGAGAGTTTGGCAAAAACATCAGTTTCTTTAACAGCTTTTTTCAGCGCCTCGTCATTCATGGCTTCAATGTCGGAGCCTAAAAGTATATGCCCCACGTCAAGACCGACTGATTTGCATACTGTTCTGGAAACACTGTCGTTATCCCCGGTGAGTACCTTTACCTTTACGCCGTATTCACCTAACGCCGTAATTGCCTCTTGCGCGCTTTCTTTGGGAGGATCAAGGAAGGCAAGATAACCGATAAAAGTCATCTCGTTTTCATCGGCGGGGGAAAGCGCCGTTACCGTATTGCTTACCGGTTTTTTTGCCAGCCCAAGCGTCCTCATTCCTTTTTCGTTGAGTTTACGGCAGTTGGCTATTATTTTGTCCCGCAGTTCGCCGTTCATAGATTGTGTTTTACCGTTGTAATCCGCATAGGCGGAAATAGTCAGCATTTCCTCAATAGCGCCTTTTGTGATAAGTTCTATATCCTCTCCCGAAACGCTTTTCACCGCAACGCTCATGCGGCGGCGGTTGAAATCGAAAGGAATTTCATCAAATTTTTTATACTCTTGAGTCTCGGCAATTTTTCCTTCTTTGGCGCGTTCAATAATGGAAACATCCATGAGGTTTTTAAGACCCGTTTGATAATAGCTGTTCAGGAAAGCCTTAAACAGTACGCCGTTGTTTTCATTGCCCTCAATGTCCATGTGGTATTGAAGTATAACTTTGTCCTGTGTGATGGTTCCGGTCTTGTCGGTGCAAAGTACGTCCATTGCGCCGAAGTTTTGTATCGAGTTTAGATTTTTAACAATGACCCGTTTCTTTGACATGGAAACCGCGCCCTTTGCAAGGTTGGCGGAAACAATCATCGGCAGCATTTCGGGGGTTAAACCGACCGCTACGGAAAGGGCGAAAAGGAAAGCCTCAAGCCAGCTCGCTTTGGTAAAGCCGTTGATGAGCAGTACTACGGGAACCATTACGAGCATGAAACGGATTAACACCCATGAAACCGAGCTGACTCCTTTTTCAAAACTGGTGGGCGGGGGTTTTACCTGTAACTGTTCGGCGATGGAGCCGAGTATTGTGTCATCGCCTACGGTGATTACCAAAGCGGTGGCGGAGCCGGAAATTACGTTGGTTCCCATAAACGCGAGGTTATTCAATTCAAGAGGATTGGCTGCGGTTTCAGGGGCAATACGCGCGAATTTTTCTATCGGTTCGCTTTCTCCGGTAAGTGATGCCTGGCTGATGAACAGGTCTTTTGCCTGAATTATCCGCACATCCGCCGGAACCATGTCTCCGGCGGCTAGGCGTACCACATCGCCCACGACAATTTCATCCATAGGGATTTCTAAAACTTTCGATTTAATTTCGCCGCTTTCCTTGTCTTTATATGTTCTTGATACGGCAATTGTGTTTTCTACCATTTCGGATAAGCGCTTTGCGGCATTATTACTGCGTAATTCCTGGACGAAACGTAAAGCGCCGGAAATGATTACCATTGTCATTATTATGATAACGGCGGTATAATCGGCTTCCCCCGGCGCGACGAAAATTATATCGGTAAAAACGGAAACGATCGCCAACGCAAAGAGTACAATTGTAAAGGGGTTGATGAAGGCGGATATAAACCGCTTTAGATTGGAATCGGTAGAATGGTGCGTTATACGGTTTATGCCGTGTTCTTCTCTCGATTCTTCTACATCATCTTCGTCAAAACCTTCAATACAGGTATCGTATTGAATAAGCAGGGTATCGCCCTCCCTGTTTGCCGCTTTTAGGAGGCGTTTCCGCGCGCGTTCAGCTCTGGCTGAACCTGCGCTTTCCTGAGTCTGTTTATCTTTACGGATCATTTTTTACCCCTTCTTTTAGCAAAACCGTCATAACTTGCTTTAGAAACTTTTATTTTATTATTGAGTATACTATATTTTTGAGAATTATGGAGTAGCTATGCCCGCTATTGCCGAATTTATCGCGAAATTTGTTCACTTTTCAATACTTAACCCCTTCGGCGCGGTCATTTATTATTACCCAAAACAGAGATTTTTATCTTTTTGTCAGGTTTCCATAGGGGATTACGCCTAGTGTACCCTTCAAAGAGGACACCATATATCCGGTTTTATACCTAGCGTACCCCCTGTAAAAAAGACACCATATAGGGGGTTTTACGGCTAGCGTACCTTTGAAAAAAAAACACTATATATAGCGTAGGTACTTGACAAAATATTGAAAAATAGTGTATATTGTACAAATAGGGAGGATAAAATTATGCCAGCAGCCAAAAAAACAGCGAAAAAGACAACAGCGAAAAAGACAACAGCGAAAAAGACAACAAAAAAAGCAGCAAAGAAGTAAAGAAAAAATGTATCGGTTTGTGAATGGTTCTGCCGTCACAGACCGATACATTCACCAAAAAAATTATTTAAAAATATTATAAGCTTTTCCAATAACCGGGTGTAAAGAGAACAATAACAGTCCATAATTCCAACCGACCCGCAATCATAACAAGTGAATATAATAATTTAAGATGAGGTTGAAAAACACTGTAATTATTATGCGGACCGATAATTCCAAAACCTGCTCCAATATTTCCCGTAACGGAAAGAGCGACGCTGAAAGATGAAAAAATATCGAAGCCCGATGCGGCAGTAGCGAGAGTTGTTATCGCGACGATGATAAAATAAAGAAAAATAAAACCCGCAACACCGTACACTACATCTTTACGTCCGACTTTTTTATTTAGCTGAATACTGAAAACTCCCTGAGGGTAGAGTATGCGCCGAAACTCATTTATCATTTGTTTAAAAAGCACCGACCATCGCACTACCTTAATGCCTCCCGCAGTAGAACCGGAACAGCCGCCGATAAACATAAGCAGAAAAAGAATCGTCTGCGCGAAACTTGACCATAAAGAATAATCCACTCTCATGTTTCCCGAACTGGTAAGTATCGACGCGGTTTGAAATGACCCGTAACGCAATGCGCTGCCGAATGACCCGTACTGAGGAATTAAACTAACGCTGACAGCTAACGCTGCAATTATAAAAATAGAAAAATAAACCCGGCACTCGGTGTTATGAAAAACATCGCGGAATTTCTTTTGGTACATTCTGTAGTACAAATTAAAATTTAACGCTCCAAGAAGCATAAAGACAACCGTAACCCAATCAATAAACGCGGAGTTGTAATAACCGAATCCCGTATTTTTTGTGCATACTCCGCCCGTAGACATTATTGTAAAACTATGGCAAACCGCGTCGAAACAATCCATGCCCCCGATACGGTAGAGCAGTGCGAGGACGATTGTGAAAACACAATAAGTGCCCCAGAGAATTTTTGCCGCTGTAGTAATCCTGGGCGTTATTTTTTCTCTTTCAGGATCGGGAACTTCCGCCTTTATAAGCTGTATACCTCCCACTCCAAGAAGCGGCATAAGAGCGACAGTAAGCAAAATGATTCCCATGCCTCCCGCCCAGTGACCTATGCTCCGCCAAAGAAGCAAAGATCGCGGCAGAGATTCCACGTCGGGAAGACTCGTCGCCCCCGTAGTTGAAAAACCGCAGGAGCTTTCAAAAATTGCGTCAACTATATGTATGTTTGACGGCGATAGATAATAGGGAATACTCCCGATAAGACTGGAAAGAATCCATGTTAAAAAAACCAAAAGAATTCCTTCTCTTGGTCTTATACCGGCTGCGTCTTTGCGGAAAAAAAGTACAGCGGACAGAGCTAAAACAATTCCTGTTATTAATGGAATTAAAAAAGCGCGAATCATTTGAACTTCGCCAAGGATAATCGCTGTGAGCAGAGAGGGGAGCATAAAGAGCGTTACACCGCCGATGATGATGAAAAGAAGTCTGATGATTGTTAATCGTTTTCTTTTTAATCCCATGATTTATTTTGCCATACCAAAATATTTTTCCAGTTCCGCTTCATTGCCGTTTTTGACAATCAAGACGACTTTATCGCCCGCTTTATAAACATAATCCCCTTGAGGAATAAAAGACGTTTCGCCCCGGTTAACCAGCATTAAAAGCCCGTTCTGCGGAAGATGAAATTCTTTTATGGTTTTTTCCGCCGCCGGAGAATCTTCCGCTATTTCTATTTTAATAATACTGACGCTTCCGTCCCCAAGGTTATGAACATCGCTTATACCGCTGCCCATCAGGTGGGAGAGTATTGAGTCCACTACTACGGATTTAAGCGGAATCGCCACATCCACTCCAAGTTGGAGCGCGATAGTTTTATGTCCGGGACTAACGACCGCGGCAATAGCTCGCCTAACCCCCAAAGATTTTAAATAAATCGCCGCGATGATATTGAGGTCTTGATTATCGGTTACAGTAATGATGAGATCAAGTTCGCCCAATCTTTCTTCCGCGATAAAACTTTCATCGGAAATATCCTCGTTCAAAACAAGAACATCCTGAAACTTATCGGACAAATTTTTACAGAGATTATAATCTTTTTCGATAATAGTCACACTGCGTTTAATTTTTGGAATAAAAGATTTGAAAAAAGATTTAAAATCGCTTTTTTTTGTTTTCTTTGTATCGAGAAAACCGGAATTGGATAAAAGTTCTTCGGCAATAAGTTGTCCCAGCCGCCCTCCGCCGACAATGCCGATACGATGGATAGGAGTTTCGGTTCTTCCCGCAAGACTAAAAACCTGATCCATATTTTCTTCTCTCGCGACAATATGAATCAAATCTCCCGGTTGAAGGATTGTGGAGCCGGAAGGAAGAAAACATTCCTGTCCGCGTTCAACCAAAGCGATAAGCCCTTCATCTCTGACAAAAGAGTGGAAATCCAAAAGCGAAAGCCTGTCAAAGACACTATCCTTGGTAATATTGACCGACCCCAATTCGTAAGGCGTTCCCGTAAACTGCAAAATATTTCCCTGCGCTCCATGCGACATTGCGTTTAAGACAGCCTTTGCCGCTTCGATATCGGAATGAATAAATCGATCTATACCAAGAATCCCCGACCCTCTAAGTTCCGAAGAATTAATTTTCATATAATCATCATTTCTGACTCTTGCAATTTTTATTACATCAGGATACCGCGAAGCCGCAAGCCCGCAAATAATCATATTAATTTCGTCAGAGTCAGTCACGCAAACCAAAGCGTTCGCCTGCGCGATCCCCGCTTCCTCAAGCGACTCAAGACTATTCCCCTCGTCATGCAGCACCAAACAATCCAGTCTATTAGACGCATGCCGCGCCTTTTCCTCATTTGACTCAATCAAAGACACGTCATACTTTTCATGTATAAGATGACGAGCAAGTTGAGTCCCTGTAAAACCGGCGCCGATGATTATTACTCTCACATGGGTATTATAGCGGATTTTTTGGGGTTGGGCTAGGTTGGGGGGTATTTTATAATAAAGATACACTATCTTCCTTAGCGATTAATCTTTTCCTCATTAAGCTTTTTTGGGTAAAATTTCTAGATAAGTTTCTTACAATATCAATGTAATTATCAGTTTCGTCATCTTTTTTATAATAAAAAATTTTTATTAAAGAACAGTTATCATGTTCAAATAGCGTATTTAATAATGTCCTATCTGAAATACCGCAAGAATGCCCCATGATGTAGACTTGATAAGAATCAGAGTTTATAAATTTTAAGAATTCTCTATAATTTCGAGTTAGTGAATATTTAATTGATTTTATGTTTTCAAGATACTTATTATCATTTTTTTCTTCAATTAGTTTATATTTGTTGTCAATTTCGTCACCATAACCAAAAATAATAGGATTTTTAGGCTTGTTTAATTCGCCGTGAATATGAATGATTTTATTTTCAGGGGTAACATATAGTTTTTCAGTGCTTGTGTAATTAAAATTCAGATATAAAAAATCTTTTAAAATATATTTTTTATGAGATGGAGTCCAATATATTTTTTTATCTATTTCAGGAGATTTAATAATCCTGCTTGCTGACTGTTTTCTTAGATATTTTTCAAGATATTTTTGAATTGTGGAAAAATCTTTATTAAGACGATCAATTTCATTTTGAGTTTTATCTTCTAAACATTTAATCAATGCGAGGTAATACTCTTCTTCAATATCAACCCAGTTTTGTAATTGTTCTTTTTTTGTTATTTTACCTAGAAAATTATTATTAAATCGTATGCTGTCAGAATTTTGTATTAAACCAAATTGAGTTATTACAAAAAAGAATTTTTCATACCCTGAATAATTTTTTAAAATATCATCTGTTATATTATTGTTATAATTATTAATAAAATCAAATTTAATATCATCGTCATTATATATATAATTGCCTTCTGCTGTTCGAGATATTTTGCTGTTTCTCAGCATTACTCCAAAGTTGCTAACACGAAGCATTTCTATGAAAGAATTTAGTTTTTTCTCCCAAAAATCATCAATAAAATCTGTATAACTTGTTTTTAATCCGTGAGCTAAATCAAAACCGTTACCTATTAGTATAACCCTATTCATAACTTTCCTTTATCTTTTATGTTATAATTCTCTATCCATTTTTTATTTTATGTCATAATTGACATTTATGTATCCTCTTTATTATAATAGTTAAAATACGAATTACTATAATTACTTATTTTGTTTATATTGAAATACTAATGCTAGAACAATACTTGGCGTAATAGGTAAACCCCTTTTTTTACAAGTTTTACTTCTGTGTTTGGCGTATATTTACTTCAACACACCTCAAGCTTGAAACCGCTTTAAAAAGCTAGGATCATCTCTGACGATTTCAAGTAATCGACGAGAAGCGCCTTCAGGTTTATTTCTGCCGTTTTCCCAAGCTTCTACTGTTTTGGGAGAAACTCCAAGTGAACCGGCAAAGACTACTTGGCTTAATCCGGTTTTTTTGCGTATAAGCTTAATATCATTGGTATTGAAAGCAGTTACCGGTTTTATAGTTAGTTTGATTTTTCGGGCATGGATTTTACCTTGTTGATAGTCTGCGGCTTCGGTTAAACCTTGCATAATACTTTCGTAAACGCTCATTTTTTATCCTCCTGTTCTTTCAATCCTTGTTCCAGCCTGACAATGATTTTGGCGATTGCGTTTCGTTCGGCTTTAGAAAGATTGTCTTTCTCTTTTTTGGGATAGGCGGTTATAAGATAAATTGTCTCGTAAAAAGCAAAATCCACATAAGCAACTCTGCCGCTTCCGCTTTTTCCCTGACCCTCAAAGGCAATGCGTATTTTACGCAGCCCTTTTGTCTCCCGAATTACATTCCCTGCTTTTGGATTTTTCAACAGGGTATCTTGCAGTTGACGGAGTTCATTATCGCCTAAACCCATTTTCTGCCATTGACGGTCAAACTCCGGCATTATTACAAATTCACGAGTCATATAGCTACAATACAATATACCCTATTAAATAGGGTTTGTCAAGAAAAAAAGGAGATAAAAAACCCCGAATTAATAAATTCGGGGAAATTAATTATTAGGTGGTCAGGCTAATAAGTCATTTTTAATTATATTTAGGGTTTTTATGCCCTATACT
>Ga0268262_10001619_pt1 | contig 27506 bp, 28 predicted proteins | sample TergutNc150P3_FD_190354 | JGI IMG/M metagenome (GOLD analysis project Ga0268262, IMG submission 190354) | Nasutitermes corniger P3 segment gut microbial community from laboratory colony in Florida, USA - Nc150 P3 (SPAdes) (version 2) | ecosystem: Host-associated > Arthropoda: Insects >... | reverse complement strand
GGTTTGCCGTTCAATAGAACTTTTTTGTCTGCAATTATTTTTTGCAAATCTGTTCTGGAATATTCTGGATATTTCGCCTGCAAATATTTATCTAGTCGCATTTAGCTGTACCCTTATTCCTCACGAGATAGCTTTTATATGTGGCAATGGCAATGCACGTGAAGGGAATGGCAAGCACAAATCCCAAAAAGCCCAGCAGTTTTCCCCAAATTGCGAGAGACATCAAAATGAGAATTGGAGAAAGACCGAGCACGCCGCCCATTATTTTTGGAGTTATCACCATATCTTGCAAAACTTGAACGCCCCCGTAAATTGCAGTTATTATCAAAACCACTTGCCAATAAGTAATTCCAGTTTCCAAAGAATAGATTAAACCCAAAAATGCCGCTATTGGAATGCTCGCTATTTGCATATACGGAACCATATTCAAAACACCTATGAAAAGCCCAAAAGGTAATCCGAGAGGGAGTCCCATTATGTTAAACGATATTGCAAAAAGCACCCCGACTATAGCAGCAATGGAGGTTTGTGCTCTGAAATATTTGCTCATTATGTTGTCAAAAGAACTAAAAAACTGCAAAACCCTTTCTGAGTATTCTTTGGGAATTTGCAAAGCCAAGTTTTTTTTCATATTCTCAAAATCCAGCAACATAAGCACTAGGCAAAGCGCAACCATAAAAAGACCTATAAACCATATCAGCACCTTGCCAACACCTGAAAACACGCCAACTGCTCCCGGCAAAATCTTTCCCAAAATGCCCTGCGAAATTTTGAGCAAATCCATATTTTGAAGCCGATTCATAACAGGTTCAAAATCCTTTTCTTCCCATATATGCTGTATCTTTTCTAGAAAGTCATTCGGCAAATATTCTATTAGAGTTTCTTTCCAAGCGCTGTTATGCGCATATTTTTGCAATAAACGCCCCAAATTCACGCCTTGGTCAATCATCATAGGGACAAATATAAATGCCGCTCCCACACAAACCACCAGCACAATGAGCAAAACTAAAATTGCGGCCACCCATCTGTACTTGATTTTTTTTTGCAGAATATTCACAAGTGGATTCAAAATATAAGCGAGCAAAAATGCCACAACAAAAGGGGTAAGCACATCAGACAAATAATAGAGCAGTGCAAAAAATACTGCGAAACCAGAAGCCGCAAACAAAAAACGCATTTTGCGGTCTGAATTCCAATAAATTTCGTTTGGGTTTTCAGGCATCTATTGCAAATATAGTAAACTAAATGCTTTTTCGCTTTTTTCGCCTCTGTTCAGCGAATACTCATTCACAAACATCCTTATATGCTGCAAAATTACCTCATCATCGTCTATTTGAGCGAGTTTTCTTATGAAATCGGTGACAGGTTCTTTGCGTTCCCAAGCGAGTTTTAAACTTTTTTGAACGTATAAATCCATCTCTTTGGCGAGTTCTTCGCCCAATTCTCTTTTTATAACAGTGCAACCAAGCGGAATAGGAACTTGCAATTCCTGTTCCCAATATGCGCCCAAGTCTGCTATTAAATGCAGGCCGTCTCTTTGCCAGGTAAAGCGATGCTCGTGTATAACCACTCCCTGTTTTATTTTTTTTTCGCAGAGCTGGCGGTATAGTTCGTCAAATTTCAGGATTTGGATTTTGTGGTTATTTTTTTTTATCCAAAATTTGAATAAGGCGGCGGCGGTTGTTTGTTCGCCGGGTAAATAGACCGGAAATTCAGGTTCAAATTTTTCGCTGAAAGAGGAGAGCAACAGAGGTCCGCAACCATAACCGATGGCACCGCCGCTGTCTAAAATTCTGTAATTGTCTTTAACCAATGGATATACGGCGCAGCTCACTTTTGCCATATCCAATTCGCCTTTCAAAACCTTTTCGTTCAAGGTTTGAACATCGGCATATTCAACTGAAATGGGGCAAGGGGTTTTAACTTTGCCCTCAATGAGGTTTTGATAAATGAAAGTATCGTTTGGGCAAGGGGAAATGCCCAGTGAAATTTTTACAGGCATTTTGCAATCCACTTTCCTAGCGCAGTCAATTCTTCTATGCACACCGAATGTTGCATATCATAAGAATGTTTCTCTATCGGGTTCCCATTTGATTTCAAGAAATCATAAGCTTTTTGGCTGAGAGAGGGCGATACAACATTATCATAATTTCCGTAGCCAAAAAATACGGGAATTTTTGAATTCACTCCGTCACTCGGCATTGTGCTTGTTGTTGGGAAATAAGAAGAGAGGCTTGCGACACCTGCCAGTTTTTTTGGATAGCGAGTAGCTGTGTGCAAAGCCATAACTCCGCCTTGGCTAAATCCTATGAGCAAAATTTTCTCCGAATTTATGCCCTTTTCAATTTCTGCATCCACAAATTCCGCAACAAATTTGGAATTTTTTTCAATACCTTCAATATCTGGATCTCGCCCCAAATCCATATCCGAAATATCGTACCAAGCACGCATTTTATAGCCGCCATTTATCGTGACAGGCATTATGGGTGCGTGCGGAAAAATAAACCTTATAGCCGCATTTTCGGGAAGCCCAAGCTCTGGGGCAATATCCGCAAAGTCGTGGCCATCTGCGCCAAGCCCGTGCATCCAAATAATCGCAGCATTTGGATTTGCTTTGGTTTCTTTAATTATGGAGTCTAACATTTGCCTAGTCCTCTATCCAATTTTTTCAAAGCCTCATTCACCTGTGTTTTTGTTATGATGAGCGGTGGCAAAAAACGCAAAACATCTGTGCCGGCGCGCAAAATAATCAAGCCTTGTTCCCTGCAAGCGGCAATCACATCTGCCACAGGTTTTTTGCATTCAATGCCGAGCAGCAAGCCAGAGCCGCGAACTTTGCCAAGGCAGGAATGTTTTTTTGCAAGAGCTTCCAAGCCATTTTTCAACTGCAAAGAACGCTCCTTTACATTTGAGAGAGTTTTAGGCTTTGAAATAATCTCTAAAACGGCAAGCCCCGCAGCGCAAGCGATTGGGTTTCCGCCAAAGGTGGTTCCGTGGTCGCCCGGTTTTAGGCACTCGGCAATTTTTGCGCTCATAAGCACCAAGCCAAGTGGCAAGCCGCCACCCAAAGATTTTGCCCAAGTGGTGATATCTGCATTTATGCCAAAAAGCTCCGAGCAGGAAATTGCCCCGCAACGTCCAAACCCAATTTGAATTTCGTCTGCTATAACTAGGCAGCCTCTTTGCTTTTTGAGCTGGTTTATCGTCTCTATGAATTTTTTTGAAGGCATCAAAATTCCGCCTTCCGCAACCACAGGCTCAAGCATTATAGCTGCCGTATTTTCGCCAACAGCCTTTTGCAATTCCTCTGCATTATCCCATTTCACGTGCTTGAATCCGGCAGGCATTGGGCCAAAACCATCTTTTAGCTTTTCTTGCCCCGTTGCGGCAAGTGCCCCATAGGTGCGCCCGTGAAAACCGTTTTCAAATGTTATTATTTCAACACGCTCTTTTTCGCCTTTGCTGTGAAAATATTTTCTCGCGAATTTTATGGCGGCTTCGTTTGCCTCTGTGCCGGAGTTGCAAAAAAAGGCTTTGCCTTTTTCTTTGCCGAATTTGGTTAGCGAGAGCATTTTCTGTGCGAGTTTTATCTGCGGTGAGTTTGGAAATAAGTTTGAGATATGCGAAAACTTTTCGCTCTGCTCCCATATCGCTTTTTTTATGGCAGGGTGAGAGTGCCCAAGCGCATTTACAGATATTCCGCTCGCAAAATCCAAATATTCCATCCCATTGCTATCAAAAAGCAAAGCACCCTTCCCGTGCGTGAAATCCACATTTGCCTTCGCATAAGTTGGGGCTATAATTTTGGAATCCTGTTCGTGAAAATTTGTTTTCATTTAGGGGAGTAATATAGAAAATTTTTTCCTATATTCCCATATATGTCCGGGACATTATTCGTATTCAGCGCGGCGAGCGGGGCGGGCAAAACTACGCTCATAAATAGGGTTATGCCTAATTTCCCGAATGTGGTTTATTCGGTTTCGGCAACAACAAGAAAGCCTCGTGCTGGGGAAATTGACGGCACTCACTATTTTTTTAAAACAGAAGAAGAATTCAAAAAAATGATTGAGCAGAATGAACTTGTTGAATGGAACAAAGTTCATAACAACTATTACGGAACGCCCAAATTTTTTGTGGAGCAAAAACTCTCGGAAGGCAGAGATGTAGCTTTTGACTTGGATGTTTTTGGGAAAGTCAATTTTGACAAAGTTTATCCGCAGGCAATAGGTATTTTAATTTTGCCGCCTAGTTTGGAAGAACTGGAAAAACGGCTGCGCGACCGCAAAACTGAGACAGAAGAGGCGATAAAAATCAGAATGGAAAATGCAAAAAAAGAGATGGACTTTGCAACTACAAAAGGCAAATATCAATACACCATTTACAACGGCGATTTAGAAACTGCGACCGCAGAACTCAAAGGCATAATGGAAAAATACAGCTCTTTTAAGTCTTCTATCCAAAGCGGGTCTTGAGAGTGAATCAACTTTAGGGCTTCGCAAAAAATTTTCTCGTTGTTGTACGGGCCTGCCTCGGTGTCGCTTTCGGGAACAAATGCAATTTCTTTGCTGTTTTTTGCACGGCTTATTTTCACCATCCTCTCTATATAAGCTATTCTAAGCGGTTCAAGCTCCTTCAAGGTTTTTGCTTTGCCAAGGTTTTCTAAAATATATTGCTTTTCCAAATCTGGGATATAGCGGGTTTCTGCTTTGAGTTTTGCGCTTAAATTATCGCTGAGTTTCTTTGCGATTAAATTTTCTCCCTTAATTTCCCTAGATGCTTCAATGTTTTTTTCAACGGACTTTTCTTCCAGCAAATTCAACCTAGCTTGCAATAATTCTGCCTCTTTGCAAAGCCCAGAGTCATTGAAATATGCAACTCTTTTTTGCATATTTTTCACCAAATATTCATTATACTCACTAGCCATTGCCACGCTCTTTATTCAAAAATTCAGATAAAATTTCTTGAAGGCGAAGAGAGTTATCGTTCATGGCTTCGGTGGCTTGCTCTTGAACCTTTGCGAAAGCGGCTTCGAATTTTTGCATAAATTCCTTTTGCGTATCCAGTTCCTTTTCGCCAGAGGGAATTTGAACCAGCAGTTTGTCTATGGCTTTGTGGAAAGCCTCTAAACCGCTTTGGAACTCGGCTTGGTTCACCCGCATTAAAGTTACTATTTCTTGCAAAGTCTCTGTGTTTATATTGATATCTTTTGCTTGCGGTATTTCAATTTTGGGAATTTCGATTTTTGGGAGTTCAATTTTCGGGAACTCTATTTTCTGCGGTTCAGGTATGCGTATGCCTTTTATTGCTTCTATAACCGGATTCAAATCCAAAACCACTTCCTTTGCCGGAGGGACTTCCATTTTGGGAACCTCAATTTTGGGCATTTCGATTTTTGGGAACTCTATTTTCTGAGGTTCTGGTATGCGTATGCTTTTTATAGCTTCTATAACCGGATCTAAATTCACAGGTGCTGGTGGCGGAGGAACCTCAATTTTTTGCGGAGGCGGAATGCGGATATTTTTCAGTTCCTTCAAAATTTTATGCTGTATGTATAAAAGCACCGCAATGAGGAGCAATGTAGAAGCGAGAGTGACTATTTCAAGCATATTTTATCCCAAAGGTAAAAGGTTTTGCCTGCAACCAAAACCTCTTGCATACAAAGCCCATTTTTTAGAATAGAATTTGAGTATGTTAGCAGAAATTTTGGATATTTGGCGAAATATGTTTGAAAAGTAGAAATTTAAAATCAAGTTGCAGTTGTCATTTGCCATTATTGCCTCCAAAAATTCCTGCTTGGCAATGCTTGGCTCGGAATCTTTTTGGTCTTCAAAAAATGAATATCTTATATCGCTGAAAAATGATTCCTCGTAGTTTTGAAAGGAGTTTTCAATGCTCGGAAGGATTTTTGAATAAGAATCGCTGGGGCAGTTTTTGTGCCATATTTTGCGGATATTTTCTTGCAATAGTTCGGCGCGGCTATTTACGGTTACTAGATATTTTTGCGCATCGCCGATCATCAAATGCACGGTGTTCAGGTAAAGAGCCTTTGCAAGCCTCTCCCTTTCCTTTGCGTTTTTATTTTTTTTTATCTCTTCTGCACCTGCAGCCACTACCTGCGCCACGCCTTCTATTTCAAATCTCAGTAGCCATTTTTCGCGCCATTCGTCAAGTTTTGCCGCAAATTTCTGCTCCATCTCTGCAAACCCGCTAAGAGCGGAGAGCCAGGAGGTGCGGCTTTGCGAAATATTTTCACTATGCGGAAAAGCCTCTGGGTGCTTGGCTACCCATCCCAAATGCTCAGAAAGAACAATAACCAAAGCGGGATCCATATTGCGAGCCAACTCTGCGTAAGAATGATTTTGAGATAAGTTCACGGGTTTATTTTTTAAGCCCCAGCAATTTCTCTATGTCGGCTTTGATTTCTTTGATGTGGCCTTCGTCTTCTAAAGATGTATAGCGAACAATTTTGCCGTCTGGAGAAACCAAATAGAGCCTTGGCACGTAGCCATCGCCATATTTTTTGCTAAACTCCTGATCCGCGTCTTGATAGAACGGGATAGAGGCTTTTTGCTGTTCCATAAACATTAAAATATCCCTTTTTCCAACGCTGCCAATAGAAACGGCAAGGCTAGTCAAGCCCTTTTGCTCGAATTCCTTTGCCACCTGCTGAACTCCGCCATAGCTTTTTTGGCAATGCGGGCAAAAGGGGCTAAAGTAATAAACCATAAGCGGTCTGGAGCTAAATACCGAAAAAGGCGTATTCACGTCTTTTATGCCGGTTAGCTTGATGTTAAAATCCATTATCAGCAGTTTGCCCGTGGAGTCTGTCATATAGGTTTGCACAGGTTTTGAACCCGGCAACAATTGCGCATTAACTGCCGTAAAAGCGCAAAAAACCAACAAGAAAAACATTCGATGCATAGGAACCTCTTAATATTAGGATAAATATAGAAAAAATTTTCGTGCCTGTCCAAAAGCTTTACCAAGAAAACAGGCATTGTTAGAAAATTTTTAATGTCCGCAGGACAGCCCGTAGGGCGAACCCTGCCCACGAAGTGAAAATGGCAGGGTGAGTAAAAATTCAAATCCTACCCATCAAGCCCAGCGAAACTTGCCCCAGCCAATGCCCTTCCCCAAAGGATTTTTTCAAGAACTGCCCGGGACCCTGCCCAAGCAATAGCCTTAAATCCACTCCTAAATGCTTTCCTGTTGCTCTAAGTCCAGTCATAAACGAAAAAGATGTCTTTCTTGAAAGCCCGTCAAAATCTTCTATTGTCCATTCTTTAACCCTGAGCATTGTATTTATGGGAAATTGAATATAACCGCCTGCATATAAATATTCAAAGCCAATGCCTACAGCCAAATCTGCGGAGCTTTCTTCTATGCGGTAGTGCAATTCATCTGGAAAACCATCATAAGCCCTGTAAGAATACAAAGCATCTATGAAAAAGAATACATCTATGGTGTCTATAAGGTCTTTTTCTTCTATATGAAAAGTTAAACCTCCAGAAAGTGCATAGCCTGGATAATGCTCGTCTGGTCCACCATTATTGAAAAAGAAAGTTCCGCCACCGAAAAAAATAGGCCACACTAAAGAAGTAGCTTTGCGAACATATTTCCATTCATTATTATTGTTCACTTTATCATTATTCGCTTTTGCGGCATAGCAAATAGTTTGATGTGAAAATAAAATCGCAAGGCAAGCTACAAGCACGTGTTTATTCCACATTCTATATATCTCCCAACATAATACTTTGCCTATCTGTTTCATTATACACAGGTGTGTTGTTTATGAAAATGAGTTCGGTGCGTGTGTACTTTTTGCAATCATAAGGGCTAAATGTGCGATATTGTTTGCCCTCGCTTGTCTCAAAGCGTATATAGTCGTTCCCATCAGGAACAATCTTTTCAGAAGATTTGCCGGATCCTATGTCTCCAAAATTAATGTTCTTCCATTCAACATTCTGCAACCGCACTCTGGATTTATTTTCAATTGAAAATTTTGTAGCCTCTGGTTTTGCCTCTATTGTTCCCATAGAGCAAGAAATTATTTGCAAAAACAAAAAGCAGCATATCAGTAAATTTTTTTTCATGGCTTTTATCAGAAAATTATATTCTGCTCTCCTTTTGTTTTAACCTCTTTTCCATCAAATTCAAAATTATATATATAACCACTTTTTGCTGTGAATTCTGGGAATGAATATTTTTCAAATACTTGAGTTATAGTGTAGCCTTTAATTTCTTTTTCTTCCATTTTATAAACTCCAAATTTTCCGCTCGGCACGGGATATTCTCCATTGCCAGCTTGACCGAAGAATTTACTCAAATAGTTTAATTCAAAAGGTTTGTCTGAGGTATTTAGAATTTTTAAAAAAAACTCTCTTAATTCTAGATTTTTTGGTTGCGGAATTTGGATAACATAACTCTCGCCAGCTTCCATATTTCGCGAGATTTGCACATTAGGGTCTATGGCATTTATCCAAACATCACCGCAAGAGCATTCAGCATAATTTGCCACCAAAATCCAATATTCCACGCTAAAAACAGAACCTGTGCCATAATTATCGCTTGGGTTAAGTGTTGTGGAATACTTCATTCCAGATGCCATTTTGTCTATCAAAACTGGACCGCTAAAAGATGTGGAATGAATGCTTACATAGTAACTTGAGTTATTGAAAAAAGTAACCGATGAATAAAGGGGATTATCATAACTATGTTTGCCGCAAGAAAGAGCCAGCAAAGCGAGCAAAGGCACAAACTTTTTTATGGCAAACATAAACCAGTATTACAGAGATTCTATTTGGTCGGAAAGGTCGCGTTTGTCTTTTTCCTCGCCGCCTATAAGTTTAGCTTTGTAATTAGCTCCGTTTTGTATGTCTCCACCTTGACCGCCTATATAACTTATGCTAACCGAATAATTGTAACCGTTCTTTATAAGAGGTTGGGTGTTTTCGCCTTCAAAAGTAATTGGAATTTTTATTTTTCCGCCGTAAAAAACGGCAGTCAAACCAATTTCCATACCTTCATCGGTGCTTTCAATTTCATAGGTTAGCTTTTCGCCACTACCAATTACATCGTAACCGCTTTGAGAAACGAGCTGTTTGCTTACAGCATTTGTCACATATCCAGCCTGATTTGTGATATTATTTATAACTGTTATGTAAGCGGCAGATTGTTTTAGGGTTCCAACAATGTATTCCCAAGTAAGTGTTTCATCATTGGGGAAATAATAATTTTGAATATTTGAGTTATTTGGAGGGCTTAATGGCCGTGGAGCAACCGTGACAGCATCAAACATAGTTGATGATTTTAATGTAGAGACCTCTCCTGTTTTCTTATTAAAAAATACATAAACAGGGAATAAAGTCATCCCTTTGTCTGTTTCAGAGTAAACCATTTGATTTGTTTGGAGTGCTGGCAAATAAGCCACTTTTTCGCCGTCTGGGCTATTTTTGCGAAGCTCAATTCCTATCTTGCCTGTATTGTTAACTTTAAAGGCATTATCGCCAATATAATTCTTATCTATATTGTAACGATACTCTTTACCAGCTCCATAGGTTACCATTGCGGTGAATTCTATTTTTGCCTTGCTTGGCTCTAGCGCATATTTATCGTATTCTTCTTTGGAAACTCCGCGCAAAACGGCGTAGCCACCAACGGAGAAATCGCTTACATGACTGCTGATGTCATGTTTTACGGTGGCACCGGCCATAACTCCGCCTAGCAAATTGCTAGGCGCAGGGGTTTGCCCTACAAACAGAACCATATCTTTGTTTGAGCCGTTGATAAGCTCAAGGGTTCCGCTGTTGCTGCCCTTCCAGTTGACGCTGTCATGCGCATAAGGATCGTCATGAGGCTTGTCGCAGCTGATGAACATTGAGGTGGATATTGCCGCCAAAAGCAGCAACGCGAGAGAAAGAGGGGACTTTGTTTTCATGGTGTATCTCCTTGTTGAAGAGTTTTTGTTTATAACCTTGCAGCATCTCTTTTAAGAGCTTCAGCTTTATCTGTTTTTTCCCAAGTGAAACGCGCACCCTTGTGGCCAAAATGCCCGTGCTTGGCTGTTGTTTTGTAGCCTGGCTTTAGCAAATCCAAAGATTTGATTATTCCGGCTGGTTTTAACTCAAAATGTTTGCGAACCAAGGCTTCAATCTTGTGGTCGCCTATTTTTCCGGTGCCAAAGGTATTCACGTTTATAGAAACGGGTTCTGGGAAGCCAATGGCATAAGCGAGCTGAACCTCGCAGCGTTTTGCAAGTTTTGCAGCGACTATATTTTTTGCAACATAGCGCGCAACATAAGCCGCAGATCTATCCACCTTGGATGGGTCTTTTCCGCTGAATGCGCCACCGCCGTGCCTGCCCATTCCGCCATAAGTGTCCACTATGATTTTGCGTCCTGTTAAGCCGCTGTCGCCGTGAGGACCTCCAACCACGAATTTTCCAGTTGGGTTAATGAGGTAGCGGGTTTTTTTGTCCAGCAGTTTGGCGGGTATTGTTTTTTTGATAAGTTTTTCAATGATCTCTTTTTTTATTTTGGCGTGCCCAACCTCCGGCTTGTGCTGGGTGGAGATAACAACTGTATCCACTCTAACAGGCTCATTATTTTGGTTGTATTCAACGGTGACCTGGCTTTTTGCATCTGGGCGCAGCCATTTTATCACTCCTTTTTCCCTTAGTTCCACGATGTTTCTCATCAGCTTGTGGGCTAGGTATATGGGAAGGGGCATAAGTTCGTCCGTTTCGTCTGAGGCGTAGCCAAACATCATTCCCTGATCGCCAGCGCCTTGCTCGGCTGTGTCTTTGCCTTCGGCTGCGGCAGCATTGACGCCCTGCGCAATATCCGGGCTTTGCTTGTCCAAAGCAACCATCACAGCGCAGCTCTCTGCGTCAAAACCTATTCCTGCTTCGGTATAGCCAATTTCTTTAATGGTGTCTCTTATCACCTTTTGGTAATCGACATTTGCTTTTGAGGTTATTTCGCCAGCCACCACCACCAAGCCTGTGCTAACGAGGGTCTCGCAAGCCACTCTGCTTTTTGGGTCTTGGGCGAGCATTGCGTCTAAAATTGCATCGGAAATCTGGTCTGCCACTTTGTCTGGATGGCCTGGGGACACAGCTTCGGAAGTGAACAAGTAATTGTGAGACATAATAACCTCTTGTAGTTTATGTTGATATATAAGATAGTAAAATTGTAGCCATTGGCATAGCCAAATAAAAGCTATCCGCTCTGTCTAGCATTCCGCCATGCCCAGGGAAAAGCCCGCCGGAGTCTTTTATTCCAGACCACCGCTTTAAGGCAGATATCAGCAAGTCGCCAAGCTGTCCGGTAGTTGATATTGCAAGAGAGAGGCCTGCGGCGGTGGCAAAGGAAACATCGAATACCGTGTAGCCAAACCCGCTTCTTGTCCAAATCCAAAACCAGAAAATCGCAAAAAGAGCGCCTCCTATTGCGCCTTCCCAGGTTTTTTTAGGGCTAATATGCGGTGAAAATTTGTGCTTGCCCAAAAACTTTCCGGCAAAATAAGCCGCCGAATCGCAGGCCCATAGGGTTGTCATCACAACCAAAAATTTGGAACACTCTTGCCATCCCTGCCCAAACTCGAATAATTTGAGGCTCATTCCGCCCCAAAGCCCAAGGTAAAGGGGAGCCATTATTTGGAGCGAGAGCCACGGGAACAGGTTTTCCACATCCACAGATGCAAAGGCTATGGCTATATAAAGCAAAATTAAAATAGCCAGAATAGGAAGCATATAAAAAGCACTATTGCTTGCGAGCCAAGGTGCAGTTAAAGCCATTGCGCAAATAGGCGAGAGCACGTTCATAAGTTTAGCCGGCCCCGAATAAACGGCAGAAATCATTTTAGTCCATTCATAAGCGGCAATGGCACTTAGAGCAAAAATAAAAGCGAAGCGGGTATAATCACCAAACCATAAAAGAAACGCTACAATCGGCATTGCCGTAAACGCAAAAATACATCGTATTGCCAAGTTGCTCATATAATACGAAAGAATATAGAAAATTTCTATATTTGAGTTTCCAATGTCTCGCATAGTTCTTTTTGCCCTTGTCCTGTTTTTTTCCCAAAGCTTTGGGTTAGAAAGTGTGCGTTGCGGAACTTCGCGCTTTGCAGAAAATATTAAAAATCCAAAAAAAAAGATGCTCGCACTAGCAGGATGCATTCCAGAAAGTCTTTATGGAACTGTTGATTCAAAAAAAACGCAGAATTTCATAATTTACTACACAAAAAGCGGCCCTCATGCAATTAGAACCAATGAATACATAGACTCCATAGCATCTTATTTGGAACAAGCATACAAAATGCACAAGAATAATGGAATGAAAGGCATATCCGGTGCGCAACAAACATATCACTATCGTCAAAATGTTCCTGCTGGTCTTTATCCCATTGAAGTTATAGACATAGGGCTTTTGCGCGACTATGAAGACGGCGAACTCGCTCTAACCTTTGGTATAACATTTCATCCCGATTACAGGCTTCACGAAAAAACAGAAATTATAATAGAGAACGATTTTGCGTATGGCGCAGATTGCTCAGGGAATGTTTCAAAAAGGCATTTTAGAGGCTTGCAAGGAGTGGATTATTACGAGGAATGGAATTTGATTTTAAGAGCAACCGTTTTTCACGAGCTTTACCACGCATTTCAGTTCACGTATTATGATTGGATGAGATACAGCACTTTTTGGATGGAGGCAAGCGCAACAGGCGTAGAAGAAATCAGCACACCAAATCTAGACGATTATATAAACTATCTCTATGAGCCCTCATCCATTTTTTATAATCTGGGAGTATCAATGGAAAGCGAGGGTGGCGACTCCTTTGAATACAGCTGGGCAACGCTTTATCTATTTTTGTATTCCAAATTGGGCTCACGCTTTGATTCTGCAATATGGGATTATTTTTCAAATCCAAAATATTCTAAAGACGATTTTGGGATGCAACTAGCAAGGCTTGCAGACTCACTTAACAAAAATGTAGAGGATTTGTTTCACGAATATGCAAAGCGAATTTTTTATTCAGGAACCAGAGCAAAATCTTCGCCATACAAACTTTTTTGGGAAGATATGCCAAATTGGCCAAATTGGAGATTAAACACAGAAGCTGAAGCTCCTTCGGATTTGCAGCCCGGAACCTTTGATTTCATTAGAGCCGAAAATGAACCGAACACTACCTCCGTTGCTAGAAAATCTTATATAAAAGATGGAAAGAATACAGTTTGGATTATGTCTCGCTTGCTTGAAAAAGAATATGTTGCTCCAGCTCCAGAAGACTCGGCTAGAGAAACAGTGGCTTATCCCAACCCTTGGAACCCTCGGAATCCCAAAACTCCGGCAATACATTTTAAAAATTTGTCCAAAGATTCCAAAGGAATAGAAATTCGCTCATCAAACGGAGCTTTGCTTACAAGGATTGAAAGCAAAGAAGGCAATTCATTGTCTTGGAAACCAGAAATAAAGCCAGCTCCTGGGATTTTATATTACAGAACCTTGCCTTATGGAAAAAACAAAGTGCTCATTGTGCAGTATTGATTAAGTAAAGATAAAATATTTCTAAATTACCGCTATGCTACCCACAGAAGTTGCCATTTATAAGCATTATTTAAAAGTTGCTGCGCCAAACTTGCAAAAGGCAAAAGGCGATCCTTGGAAAGTAGAGTTCGATACTCTGCTGAAGTACGGCTCTTTTCTGCTGGACGGGTGGGGAACGCTTTACAGCGAAACATCTGTTTACCCCGGTGTTTTGGAGAGCATGGCGCAGCTGAGAAAAGCCAATAAAAACATAAGGCTTTTGACCAATGCAGCATCTAGGTCCATTGACCAAATCCAAAACGACTTGCACTTAATGGGGCTGGATTTTGATAAACACGAGATTATATCTTCAGGTAGTTTGCTAAAGGTATTGAATGAGGGCGAGGGAATAGGATTAAAAGAGGTTTACTATTTGGGAGGCCCAAGCGGAATGCAGTTTCTGGAAGACGCAAAAATTGAAGCCGTGCAAAATCCGTCCGAGCCAACCGTGGTTTTAAGCGGCATAAACCCAACTCAAGAAGAAATGGACAAGGCAATAGAGATTTTGTCAAAAGAAAACGCAAGGATTTTGGTGCTGAACCCAGATGTCTATGCCCCCAGCCCCAGTGGGGAGAAAATTCCAGTTACGGGCTATATAGCGAATATGCTAAAAGAAAAAACCAACTGCCAGCTTTTATTTTGCGGAAAACCCTTTTCCTTGATTTTCCAGATTGCCCTTCGCAGTTTGATACCCAGCACAGAAAGCGTTATTATGATAGGCGATACCTTGGGAACAGACATCGCTGGAGCAAGCATAGCTGGCATAGATTCCGCGCTTGTGCTTGGCAGGAACGTGAAGGAAGAAGAATTTAGAAGCGATATTTATGAGCTTGGGGTTAGCCCGAATTATATTTTGAATGGGTTTTAATGTTGCTTGTTTCAGTAATAATACCAGTATATAACTCTGAACGTTTCTTGCGTCAGTGTTTAGATTCCGTAGTTAATCAGACTTTACGTGATATTGAGGTTATTTGCGTAAACGATGGCTCAACGGATAACTCTTTAAAAATACTTGAGGAATATAGCGGTGTAGATAAGCGCATAAGAGTATATACAAAATCTAATGAAGGAAAAGGAGCGGCATCGGCACGCAATCTCGGTTTAGAGAATGCCTGTGGAAAATATTTGATGTTCCTTGATAGTGATGATTTTTTTGAACTCGATATGCTTGAAAGTTTGACAGCACGAGCAGAGGAAACGGATTCTGATGTTGTTATATGTGGAGCAAAGAGATTTGATAATTTAACACAAAAAGTAAGCGGTTTTTATACAAGCATAAAATTGGAATTAGCGCCTCAAATGCCATCATTTTCTTACAAAGATTGCAAACGTGATATTTTTCAGATATCTGATGTGATTGCTTGGAATAAACTCTTTAAAAAATCTTTGATTCATAAATACAATCTACGTTTTGAGCCAATAAATATATCGGATGAGCAATATGTTTCCTGTGTATCTTTAGTACTGGCCGAACGCATTACTGTTGTAGATAAGAAACTGGTAAACTACCGCTATAATACAAATACAAGCCAATGCGATTTCAGAACAAAACATCCAGAGGCTGCATATATGGCTATATGGTCTATTGTTGATGCTTTTAAGAAATATGGAGTATTTGAAGACATAAAACAGAGTTATTATAACATAATACTACCGGGAATGCGTGTTTATTATGATGCTATGGACGACTATTCAACATTCGTATCTCTTCACAATAAATTAAAATGTGAAGTTTTTGCGGCATTAGGCATTGCTGAACTGCCACGAGAATATTTTGCAGACAAGTATTTATACAAGTGGTGCAAAGCAGTATTGGAAAACGAACCAGGTGAGTTGGCTTTTAATGCCGTAAAAGTATATGGCAAAGATATTACAAGCGCATCGCTGAGATTTAAAATTCCTTGTGCTTTAATGAAGAAAATAAGTCCCGGAAGCCGCGTAGTGATTTACGGAGCTGGCATAGTTGGAAAATTTTATTATACACAATTGATATTTTCGGATTTTTGCAAAATAGTTCTTTGGACAGGTAGCAAAAAAGATATGTATATTAATAATTGTGCCTATGAAGCTGAGTATATTTTGACAATAGATTACGATTATGTTTTGGTTGCTTATCCAACTGAACTGCAAATAGAAATGGCAATAAAAGATTTGATTAATCTAGGTATTCCATCTGATAAAATCATTTACTCAAAGGAGGATTAGCATGAGAGCTCTTCGCGACATGACAACAATACAAATTGAGATAACCAACGCTTGCAACAAATGTTGCAGTAACTGCACACGGTTCTGTGGTCATCATAAAAAATCATTTTTTATGAATTATGAAACATTCACCCGTTCAGTTGATTCACTTGATGGGTATCAGGGAACTATTGGGATAATGGGAGGAGAACCGACATTGCATCCTCAATTTGAGCGTTTTGTTAGGTTTATTGCAGCAAAATTCGGGAAAAATCCCGCTACGCAGAGACTTGTCTATCCGTTAAAAGATTTTATTAAAGCTCAACAGCGAAGAGATTATGAAAGTTTCCGTACGGTTGATGATACATTCAAAGCTGTGGGACCTGGATTATGGTCAAACATGGGTGCAAGTTATAAAAAACATTATGAGATAATCAACGATACGTTTTTTGTACAAATACTCAATGACCATATTAATCCCATTTACCATCAACCTGGTCTAGTGGCTCGCAAAGATTTGGGAATCTCTGATGCTGATTTTTTTAAACTACGTGACAAATGTTGGGTACAGAACGAGTGGAGCGCATCTATAACACCAAAAGGCGCATTTTTTTGTGAAATTGCCGCTGCGTTGGATATGCTCTTTGATGGTCCAGGTGGCTGGCTAATTGAACCCGGATGGTGGAAACGAGAGCCAAAAGATTTTGGTGACCAATTGCATTGGTGTGAACTTTGCGGCTTTGCGCTTGACACATTTATGCGTGACGGTACGGAAGAAATTGATGATGTATCGGAAACGCTCTATGAGAAACTGAAAAATATTGAAAGTTCAAAATTGAAATCAGGGCGTGTTAATCTAATTAAAGTTGAAAATGGCCAAATAGCCGAAGAAAGCAAACTTGAAAATAAACGGTTTTCTGCTGCTATGCCTTATGCCGAAAAATGGGAAGACAGATTCAATGCCATGAATTCTGTTTTATTTGCTAGTAAGTACGATATTGTTGATATTGAGAACAGTGAAGATTTTGGCATAAAGTTAAACAAATTGCTGGATAAGCTTGGCGAGTGGATTGTGGCAAAACATCCAGATGTTCAACTGGTGGATGATTTCTGTGAACGTATGAGTAAATATGTTCTTAATCCTGGCACTATGCATTGGCTTGATTTATCAAAATCTAACGACATGGAATTTGTAAAGAGCGCAGGCAATAATAATGGTTTTGTAGCGATGTTTAACAAAAATGCACTATCGTTACGTGAATTTGGCTATGACCGTATAGCTCATGTAAAATCTATTTATGAAATTATTGCGATGTGGCAACCTAATAAGGTTATTGAGCTTTCTTCGGCGATTAATAAAAGTTTAGGATTACGTTCACGAATAAAAAGTGGACGTTATGCAATTTGGGGTACGGGGATGGCAGGTAATCACGCGGTAGATGCTATTCAATGTGCTGGTGCAGTATTAGTATGTGCCGTTGACCGCAACTGTGCGAAGCACGGCAAAGATTTTAATGGCATGCCAATACAAACACCGGAATATTTGCTGCAACATAGCGATGAATTTGATTGGCTTATAGCTGCCAATTATACACACTATGAAGAAATAAAACGCGAGGCAATTGATTTAGGGATTGATAAAAATAAGGTTCTCCGCATAACAGATATTTAATCATAAAAAAGGAGATGAATATGCAAGAAAAAGAAATAAAAGAAATATATACTCATTTGGCAGATGAATTGTCAATCTGTACTTTCGAGAATAGGTTGCTTTTTTCTTTAACAGAAGATTTAAAATATATTTTAAATATTATTAGTTCAACTTTCAATTTAAGGAGTGAGCTTAATTCTGTTTATGGAAAGTATCATAATATAGTTGTTTATGGGGCTGGTTGTGTAGGACAGTTAATTGCTCTTTCATACGATATAAAAAACATTATGGTTTTTTGTGACAGAAATGAAAATAAGCAAAAAAGAATGTTTTATGGTCACAAAGTTATTTCATTTGAAGAATTAGGTGGGGATACGTATAACGATTGCACAATTATTATAAGCGTTCTCAAAGATGAATTAATTATGGAAATAACCGAAGATTTATTGAAATTAGGATTTTCTAGAAATAAAATATTGATATTTAAAGAAGAGCTTTTACGTTTGTCTTCTGAAATAGCCTCAGCGGATATTATACGTCCTCTTTATTTTGTTCCTGATATTATTTCTCCTCTTTCGAAAGAGGAGATTTTTGTTGATGCTGGGTGTTTAGAATGCTCTACATCCGTTGAATTTGCAAAATGGTGTAATTACAAGTATAAAAAAATTATTGCATTTGAACCTAACCCAGAGAGTTATTTAATATGTGCCGAAAAATCCAAGAATATCAGTAATATGACGGTATATCCTTATGGACTTTGGAATGAAGAAACTGAAGTTAGCTTTGATATCGTTCCCTTTGCGATTGCATCATCTCGTATTGTAAATGATAATCCTGCAATAAAGGATAATCTAGTGAAAATCAAAACAGTGAAACTTGATGATATATTGAACGGTGAAGAAGTAACTTTTATTAAAATGGATATAGAAGGTGCTGAGTTGAATGCTTTGAAAGGTGCTGAACAAACAATCCTCAAATATAGACCAAGATTAGCAATTTCTGTATATCATAAACCGGAAGATATATGGGAAATACCAACTTATATCTTATCATTGCATAAGGATTATAAATTATACTTAAGGCATTATACTTTATCTTCCAGTGAAACCGTGTTATATGCTATTTAATGGCAATACTATTATACAACTCTCCCACCATTTTGCAATTTACGGAGCGCAAGTAGTGGCTTATGGCGCATACGTGGCACTCCGTTCCTTACACAACATCACTCCAGAATGTTTCATAGTAAGCAATGCAAAAGGAAACCCATCAGAGATAGACGGAATACCTATTCGTGAATTTGACAACTGCGCTCTTGACAAAGAAACCTTGATTCTTGTTGCAACAACAGAACTTTTGCAAGATGAAATTTGTGCTGCGCTCCAAAATGCTGGGTTTGGGAATTATCTGCGGATAGGTGCGCACGAAGAGCATATTTTGATGAGTGCATATTTTGAAAGCATAGGTAAATTCCCTTTGCTCAAAGGCTCGGAAAGCGGCGCAATATGCGATTTGGTGCTTTACGAAGTGAAAAACCATAGGGACAAGCCGCTTGCAAACAAACCAGAACTTGAAGCTCGGTTTTGCCCCATACAAGCAGGCGCAGAGATTACCGATAAACGAGTGGCACCTTTGCTTGATAACACAGGTTGCAATATATCCGCAAAAAATAAGATGTATTCCGAGATGACTGCTACTTATTGGGTATGGAAAAATACAAGCCACGCTTGGAAAGGTATTTGCCATTACCGCAGGCATTTGCTAATAAGCGATGCGCAATTATCCGCGCTTGCAGATGGCAATATTGATGCAATTCTGCCTTTGCCGTATATGTGCTTTCCAAATACGCTGGCGCAGTTTGGGCGTTTTGTGAGCGAGGAAGTTAAAAATGCTCTGTTATTATCGCTGAAAGCATTGCATCCGGCTCAATACGATGATTATCTATCCATTCTGAACGGGCAATACCAATATACCTATAATTTGGTGGCAGCAAAACGAGAGGTATTTGACGCTTACTGTTCGTGGATATTTGCTATTTTGGAGTATATGGAAAATTTTTCTGATAAATTGCCAGAAATTGCAACAACTCGTGCTTTGTCGTACGTAGCGGAAGTGCTAACATCGCTGTATTTTCTCTGCAATTCGGCTAAATTGAATATACGGCATGTAGAAAAAAGTATTTTTGTTTAGGAGAAGGAGGGAAATATTTATGGCAAAAATCCAATTTTCAGCATCAATGATGTGCGCGGATTATGGGCATCTTGAAAAGGAGGTACATTCGCTTGAGGCGGCTGGGATTGATGCTTTTCATATAGATATAATGGACGGGAAATTTGTTCACAATTTTGGCATGGGAATACATGATTTGCGCTACATACGTTCCGTAACCAAAAAGAGCATTGAATGTCATTTGATGATTGAAAATCCCATTTACCATATTGAAACCTTTGCCAAACTCGGCGTGGACGTGTTGTATATACACCCCGAAAGCGAGTATCATTCATCCACTACATTGCAAGCAATTATTGAAGCTGGCATAACGCCTGGCATAGTGATTAGCCCCGGTAAAATGACCGAGGGTATTTTGGAACTATTATATGTGGTAAAACGAGTGCTTGTGATGGGTGTGAATCCTGGCAACGCAGGTCAAACCTATTTGCCTTATGTGGACAAAAAAATACGCCGATTGCTTAAACTGCGCGATGAATACGGCATTGAAGTGTTTTGGGACGGGCATGGTTCCTTTGAGAATGTTAGCAAATTCAGCGCGCTTGGGGTGAGCGGTTTTGTTTTGGGTACCGCAGTTCTGTTCGGTAAAGAACGTAGTTACAAAGAAATATTAAGCGAACTGCGAAAGAGTTTAAAATGAGAGTTGGCATAATTCTAGCAGGTGGCTCAAGCGAGCGATTAAACGAACTCGGAGTACCAAAACAATTTATTGAAATTTGTGGTGTTCCGCTTATAATGTATTGCCTGCGAATGTTTGAACGTTGCGCGAGCATAGATGCCTTTGCTATTGTTGCACCGGAGCAGTGGCAGGAACAAATACGCAAATGGCTTGAGAAATATGGCATTAGCAAATTCAAAATGTTTGCGCTATCTGGCAAAACACGTCAGCACTCTATTTACAATGGGCTGCTTGCGGTGCAATCACTCCAGCCAGAGCTTGTGATAATCCACGATGCGGCAAGGCCGCTTGTTAGTGAGCAGGATATTCGCAATTGCATAGATGAGTCCAAGGGCTACGATGGAGCAACTCCGGCAATGCCTTTAACGGAAACAGTATATCAAACCGAAGATGGAGCTACAATCACAGCTCTATTGAATCGCGATAAATTATTAGCTGGGCAAACACCTGAATGCTACAATTACGCTAAATATTTAAAAGCACATAAAACGCTAAGCGACACAGAATTCGTAAATATTCGCGGCAGCAGTGAAATGGCAGTTAAAGCTGGCATGAAAATACACTTATATAAAGGGAATCCGCAGAACTTCAAGGTTACAACCATTGTTGATTTTAAGTGTGCCAAATATTTTATTGAGGAAACACGCCAATGAAAGCATGGGTATTGCATAGTCCAGGCGATTTGCGTTTTGAGGATGTTCCAGAACCAATACCAAAGCAAGGCGAGGTATTGGTAAAAATTAAATGCGCTGGAATATGTTCCTCCGATATTGCGCGGATATTCTCAACGGGAGCGTATCGTCATCCGTTAATTCCAGGTCATGAATTTTCGGGAGAAACCTCAGACGGCAGGCGAGTTAGCGTGTTCCCGTTATTGCCGTGTTTTGAGTGCGAGTCATGCAAAAGCGAGCATTACGAAACCTGTTCAAATTACGGCTACATAGGTTCGCGCCAAGACGGTGCATTTGCGGAATATGTTGCCGTGCCGGAATGGAATTTGGTAGAGATACCGGATAATATGAGCTTTGAAATTGCCGCAATGCTTGAACCTGCGGCTGTTGCGCTCCACGCTGCAAAGCAGCTTGATTTACAGAATGTTTCAAGCATTGCTGTGATTGGCAGTGGTGTAATCGGAAAATTAATCGCAAAATGGCTGAAGATTTGCGGAGCAGGCAAAGTTGAATTGCTAGGGCGTGGCGATACGCAGCGTTTAGCACACTACGATGCCTGCGTTGAGGCGGTTGGCAGCACGGACGCTTTCCAGCGTTGCATTGATTTGGTGCGTTCAAACGGCCAGATTGTGCTAGTCGGCAATCCGTCAAAGGATTTTTGCATAGAACAAAAACCATATTGGCAAATACTGCGCAAACAAATAAATATGCACGGTTCGTGGAATTCCCGCTATCCTTCCGATTGGCAGCAGGTTATAGAAAACGCAGATAATTTGTGCATGGATGAATTGATAAGTAATAGGTATTCATTTGAAAATCTTGACAAAGCCTTGGCTGCGGTGCGTAGTGGCGGGAAAAATTTGGTATTGCTGAAATAGTTTTTTATTTACTATATTAAAACTCAAAAGTATTGTGGTGATAGGTTAAGATGAGAAAAAGCAAAGAGATTAAAGTTTCCGTTATAGTTCCTGTTTACAACGGTGAAAAATGGCTAAATAGATGCTTGCAAAGCTTGGTTAATCAAACTTTGGAAGAAATACAGATTATTTGCGTGAATGATTGCAGCACAGATAATTCTCTAGCTATTTTACAACAATATGCAGAAAAAGATAAAAGAATTATAATTAAGGATTTGAAAAAAAATGGAGGAGAAAGCGTTGCTAGAAACAATGGATTAAAAATTGCAAAAGGTGAATATGTAGCATTTGTGGATCAAGACGATTATGTTGATTTGAATTTTTATGAAGAATTGCATAAGCAAACAAAAAATGGGAAAATAGATATGGTAAGAGGAGGTACGAAGACTAAAAGTAATGGTATAGAAAAAATAGATAATTTAAATCCTAAAATAATTACGAATAAATTTTATTTTTTTCATTTTTGGTGGAGTGCAATTTATAAAAATTCTTTTTTACGAAAAAATAAAATAAAGTTACGAGAAAATTTTATTTTAGGTGCGGATATTATTTTTCTTGTAGAATCCGTTGTAAATGCGAATAAGTTAATATCCGTCAATAATGTTTTTTATCACTGGATAAGAAGAGCAAATTCTAGTTACTCTAAAATATTGAATTTTAAAAAAATAAATTCACTTTTTAAAATGTGTTTTTATGTTTCTGATTATTTAAGCAAAAAGAAAATAGACAAAGATAATTATACCTTAGTGTATTACAATTATTTCAAATATTCTATGTCTCTTTTCTATAGAAGCGAAGCTAAAAAAAGAATATTTATTTGCGAAAATATAATCAAACTATATAAGAAATGCAAATATAAATATCTTCTTGAAAAAAAATTGCGCGAAAATATTCAATCATATAAAGAACTTCTGTTCTTTTTTAACAGTAACGATAAAATAGGATTATTTACACATTTGCGATCTAAATCTGATATTTTTTATCCAGAAATTAAATTAAATAACCAAAGAATATATATATATGTATGGGGAAAAGGAAAAGATTCTGAATATGTGATTGAGCAATGTAAAAAAAATAATTGGAATATAACGGCTTTTTTAGATTCAAGTGAAAAAGAAGGGACAATTTCTCCGCAAAAAATATTGAAACGAAAGGATAAAAATTATTTTATTATTATTAGCAGTCGCAGATTTTGTAGCGAAATTACTGAAATTTGCGAAAATGCTGGACTTAAAGAGGGACAAGATTTTTGGAGTCCAATATGCAAAACATAAAAGTAAGCATCATAGTTCCGGTTCACAATGTAGCAGACTATCTGAATCGTTGTCTTGATTCTTGCGTGAATCAAACGTTGCAGGAAATTGAAATAATTGTTGTGAATGATTGTTCGTCAGACCCACGCGATGGCGAAATTATGAAAGAGTACGAGAGAAAATTTTCAAACAAAGTGCGGTGCATTTGGCATAAAGAAAATAAACGTCAAGGTGGAGCGCGGAATACGGGAATACGTGCGGCTTGTGGCGAGTATATATATTGCCTAGACAGCGATGATTATATAGATTTAAAATTATGCGAAAAAATGTACAATGCAGCCATTGCAGAAAATGCAGATATGGCGGTATGTGATTGCAATCGTATAGAAAATGGAATTATTTTCAACTGGAGATTCAGAGGGGGCAATGGTAAATTTGACACATCTGATTTATGTGAACGGGTAAAGAATATAAAAAATCATAGTGTTTGGTTAATTATGATAAAAAAGTCAGTTATAGAAGATAATAATCTCTATTTTCCAGAGCATATTGAATTTGAAGATTATGTATGTACTTTATGGTACATGGCTAGCAAAAAGATAGTGCGGATAAACGAAGCATTGCATTATTATTTTATACGTAAAAATTCCATTATACAAGAAGAGAAATTAGAATCTTTTATCTCGGTAATTCGTACATATAAATATATTTTGAGTTCCGATTATTTTAATAATTTAGATAGTTCCATAAAAAAAATGTTATGTCTTTATTACGCAGAATCTATTCCTGGATGGTGCCAAGCTGTTTGTGTAAATTATTCTACGGAATTTGTAAAATACTGTAGCGGTATTTTGGATTTATTTAAAATATATAAAATTGATTACAATGACGATATATGGAGGCAATCAGAAAAAGATATTCGTTCTAGAGAAATGCTTTGTTTTATTGAGCAAAATATAAATGCACCCGATTTTACTTTGGAATTTGCAGCATATTACGAATACCAAAATAAAATATGCACATTAAGAAAAATACGCAAACTACTTTCTTTATATGCAAATAAACGCTTAACATTGTGGGGAGCTGGATATTGGGGTAAAAAAAATGCCGAGAATATGAGCATACTTGGTATTAAATTTGAGATTATCGATGTTAATACAAAAATTCACGGCGAAAAAGTGCTTGCAAACGTGGTTGTTAAGCCGTGGAACGAAGTGAAGGAACATACAGATATTGTTCTTGTGTCTGTTGTTGGATTTTTTGATGATATACGTGAAAAATTAGCAAAAGAATGTCCTAATATTGAAGTTGTAAATTTAATAGAATGGTTGGAGTAATTTTATGTACCATTATCTCTTTCCGTTTGAAAAAGTCACGCAAAGCAGTCATATAGTTTTATATGGCGCAGGTAACGTAGGAAAAGATTTTTATAATCAAGTAACAGAAACAAATTTTTGCAAAATAGTACTTTGGCTGGATAAAAACGCAGATGGAAATATTGTTAAATTACCAGAAACGATTGCCAGTTTAAATGCCGATAATTATGATGCTGTAATTATTGCCATTGAGAGTGAAATTATAGCCAATAATGTAAAAAATTTTCTTAAGGATTATGGAGTTCCTGAAAATAAAATTTTGCATAAAGTTCATTGTAAAAAATATAAAATATCCTTGCCTACATGTCTAAGCCAAACTGAAAAAGCCAAATTGATTGGTAAATACTGGTCAAATGTCCATAGCTCAAAATCTCAGATAAAATCTAATTGGTGGGATCATGAAATTGCCATACGCCATATAAATATGTTAGTTGCGAGTGTAGATTCTCCAATTTTCTCCGAAGGATTGAATCAATTATTGATTAAACGCCTTAATGGCAAGCGGTTACAAACAGGGGTTTCTGTTGGCTGTGGAATTGCCCATAAGGAAATGAGACTTCTTCAACTAGGTATTGTTGAAAAGTTCATTCTTTTTGAATTAGCTGAAGATGTAGTCAATATAGCATTGAAAAAAGCGAAAGAGTTAAATTTAGAGAATCGTATCGAATTTCGGATTGGAGACGCTTTTGAGTATGATTTTAGTAATACGAAAATTGATTTGGTTCATTGGAACAACTCACTTCATCATATGTTTGACGTACAATCGGCGGTGAAATGGAGTTATAACATTTTATGTCCAGGCGGTGTGTTTTATATGGATGACTATGTAGGGGCAAATAGATTTCAATATCCGCATAATGTATTAGAAATAGCCAACACAGTCAGATGTGCTTTATTAGATGATTTTGGAGCAATAATGGCAAACATAAACCCTGATTCCATTGACGATCCATCAGAAGCAGTTGATTCAGAAAATATATTAGAAAGTGTGCTAAAATATTTTCCTCAAGCCGAAGTAAAACGAACAGGGGGGATTATCTATTTAATTGTCATGGGCGGTAATATATGGTCTTCTTTTGATGGAAAGCAATTACCACTTTTAACACTTCTTTTAAAAATAGATGAAATGTTAGCTATGCGTTCAGATATTATGAGCCCTTATGCAGTTGCTTTAGCGGTGAAATGACTTTTATGTCCAAACGAGAGAATTGAAAGGTTAGATTTCTATATTTACAGTAAATGAATACCATTCTTATCTCTTTCGGTGCCGGTTACATAGGTTCTCACACAGTCAAAGCCTCAACTTACAGCTTTTTAACGGCAATGATTAATGCAAAAGTAAAAAACATATGAAACTATCCATAATCACAATAAACAGAAACAATGCAAAAGGTTTAGGAAAGACCATAGAAAGCGTTGTTTGCCAAACTTTTAAAGATTTTGAATATATAGTAATAGATGGAGCGAGTTCAGATGAAAGCATTGATATAATAAAAAAATATTCTGCAAATATGAGTTACTGGGTTAGCGAACCTGATGATGGAATTTATTATGCAATGAACAAAGGTATAAACATTGCAAAAGGAGAATACTGCCTATTTTTAAATTCTGGAGATTATTTAAGTTCTAAATCAATACTGGAAAAGGCGTTTCAATATGATTTTTTTGAAGATGTTGTATATGGAGATCTTATTTGTGAAAATTATATTGGACAGAAAATTTTAATAAAATATAATTCTACTTTATCAATTTTGAAGTATTTTAAAGGAACTGCTTGGGTCTATCTCAGTCATCAAAATAGTTTTATAAAAAAGTCATTATTTGAAAAATTTGGATTTTATAGAACAGATTTAACACTTTCATCAGACCAAGTATTTTTTACAAAGGTTATATTTGAAGGTACTTCTACATACCGTTATATTCCTATTGCAATAACCATTTGTGACCCAACAGGAACAAGTGCAAAAAATGTAACTTTATGTACAAAAGAACGGAATATTATTATGTTTGAATTATTCAAATATCCAGCTCTGATTGATTCCATAAAATCCATTGCCTTTTACGACCATGTTTGGAATACTCCACTAGTCAAGTCTTGGTATAGTTTTTACAACACTATGAACGCACTTATACTAAAAATCAAAAGATTTTTTTGCAAAGATTTTTCTTATAACAATTTCAAATATCTCAAACTTAAACAACCCAAAAAATTCCTTCCTAAAAAAATCAGAGTTCCTAAAACTAAAAAACTTTTAGTTTGGGGAACGGGCGATGATGGTTTAATGATTAACAACTATTGTAATTGGCATAATATTTTTATATATGGCTTTTTGGATTCTAATCAAGCAAAACAGCAATACGCCTTTTTTGGCAGACCGGTTTTTGCTCCAGAATTTGCCTTTGAAAACAAAGCACAGGATTTTTTCATAGTAATAGCAAGTCGTAATTATTGCGAAGAAATTTCTGAAATTTGCAAAAAAGCTGGGTTGATTGAGAATAAGGATTTTGTTGTGCCGTTTGAGGTTTTGAAGCAATGCCGTTGCTAGTTACAGATAAGGGTGGGTATTGGAGGGTTATTTTTATATATTTTATCTAAATATGAAAAACATAGAAGTAATTCTCTGCGATGGCGAGAATTATAAGGTAGAATTTAAAGAAAGTGCCGACAAGTCGCTTGCATCGGAGGTTTGTGCTTTTGCCAATGCCTCTGGCGGATGCATATTCATAGGAGTTGACGATAACGGAAAAATTATTGGAACAGATGTAAGCAATACAGCTCGTTCTCGTATTCAAGATACAATAAACCAGATAGAACCTAAATTAAATGTAAAAATATCTAATCCAGGCGGTGTTCCAAAAGGAATAACAAGCAAAAATTTTGGAACTCTGAGTATTACCAGAAATCCTATTTTAGCTAGTTTGCTGCATAGAATTCACTATATAGAAAGAATGGGAAC
>Ga0268262_10001618_pt1 | contig 27513 bp, 30 predicted proteins | sample TergutNc150P3_FD_190354 | JGI IMG/M metagenome (GOLD analysis project Ga0268262, IMG submission 190354) | Nasutitermes corniger P3 segment gut microbial community from laboratory colony in Florida, USA - Nc150 P3 (SPAdes) (version 2) | ecosystem: Host-associated > Arthropoda: Insects >... | reverse complement strand
TGGAACTTGAAGAAAATGATGGAAGTCCTCAAGAAGAAATTCTTGCTCTTTATTTTTCAAACCATTTTCCCGAAACATTTACTCCCTATCGCCGCCTAATCTAGGGTTGATAAGGAACGACTAAATAGGCGTATTCCAAAAAAAATGCACGCGGCAACGGGGCGGCAACTGGACGTTGCGCAGGGGCAACCACGTGGCACAACGGGGCAACCACGTTGGGTTGCCCCTACGGGAACCGTAACGGAATATGATTTCCCGACATTTGGGGTGGTCAAAAACGGCGTTATGTTGTTGAATGATCCGGGAAAAATGGTTCAACAAATATGGAACGAAATGCCCGAACATTATTCAGGCATTGAAATGGGCGAATTTATTGTCATGCCCGACCATATCCATGGAATAATCAAAATAAATGACCCGCCCACAACCAACCACGTCGTAGGGGCAACCCAACGTGGTTGCCCTCCTTGCGCAACGTGTGGTTGCCCCTACGCAACGTGTGGTTGCCCCTACACAACGTGCGGTTGCCCCAATGCCGCCAATGATAACCCGGTTTCGTTACCGTATTTAATTGACCGTTTAAAAACAGGGACAACGAACAAATACGTAGATGGGGTCAAAACGTCCAATTGGAAACCATTTCACAAAAAATTATGGCAACGCAATTATTATGAACGCATAATCCGCGATGAAGCGGAATACGCAAGAATTGCGGAATATATCCGCAATAATCCGATTTTATGGGAAAAGGTGCATACGCCCCAATAGCAAAAAACCTCCCCAAGTTTTTTTTTTTGTTTTACGTCAACAGTTGTTTGACAAATAGGTATAACAGACATTTGGTAAAGAATTTGTAGATGGGCGTTCTTACTTTTCTGGTAAAATGTGCCAAGGTTCATTTTTTTGGTAAATTTTGCCTGTTTTTTATTATATTTGCTATTATGGATAAAAAGAAAGAATTAACAGCCGCCGATGTTTGGGCAATGTTCGCCGAGACGGATAAACGTATGGAAAAATCGTGGGAAGAAAGCGATCTACGTATGCGAGAAACCGATCGCATAGTAAGGGAAAGTATTTTAGAAACTGGTAATTTTCCTTCAGCAAAAAAACTACAGAAGAAGCAAAAAGATACGGCATAGGCCTAATCCGCCAAGTAGGCGATTCCGTGGAAATCCGAGCGGAAAGATTAAAGGTTTATTGACAACCTCCCCGGTGGGGGAGGTTTTTTTGTATATTATATATAGCAGAGGTATGTTATGTTAAAAACAGTTGTTTTAGAGAAAGCTAAAAGTAAAAGAGTTTCTTTGGGTTCTGTAGATTCAGAAATAGAGCGATTGGCAATTCGCAAAAGATTATCTATTGCCGAGCGAGAAATTTCAGAAGGAAAGCTATTAGACCACGAAAGTTTAAAACGTATGAGAGGTGTCATTTGAAAATTCAGTGGACTAATGGAGCGGTTTCTGAATTTATAGAGGGTATGGGTGATGACTGATAAAGATTACGATGCTTTAGACGAATTGTTAACAAAAACAACTCCAAAGGTCGGGGCAAATGGAACTGGCTTTGTGAGCAAGCTGAACGCCAAGCTATTTGGCTTAGATGAGCTTTCTGCTTTAGATGAATTGCCAACAAAGACAGCTTCTAAGCCTACAAAAGTTTTCACGTCAGCAGATATAGTTTGGTTTAAAAATGTAAATTACGAAGAAAAGGGTGAAGCGTATTTAGATTTGCCAAGGAATGTTTTTGAGCTTAATTTTCCCAAAAAAACCTCCCAAAAGAATGTTTTAGATCCTGCTATTAATGAGATAATACTTATATATCAAAAAGTACATGGTACTCCTGCATTTACTCATCTAGTGACTCCAGTAGATAACGAATTAATTTTTGACAAAGCCAACCCTGGTTTTTGTCATGCAAGACGAGTGAAAGTTATTGCAAAGACCGACAAAAATAATTTTATTCCTGTTTCAACAACAATGTTTAATAACGTGAGATTAAGTGGTATTACCCAAGGTAACGTTTGTAGACTTAGCAATGTTAAAGGAATCTCAAGTATTGGAAACCTTAAAAAACTTCAAGCTGATATCTGGCAAAAATTTAGTAAGTATTTAGTTCTTTCAGAATCTCCAGAAATAACCTATTCTGCAATTTCTACTGAAGTTGAGTTTACAAACCCTGAACTGACGGTCCCTGAAGGCAAAGAGCAATTAGTCTCCCATATTATCAAGGAAAGAAATCGCAGAATCGTAAATGAGAAAAAGCAGCAAGCAACCCAAAACAATAATTTGAAATGCGAGGTTTGCGCCTTTTCGTTTCCTAAAACTTACGATATGGATTTCATTGAGTGTCATCATCTAACTCCAATCGGACAAGGAGGAGTTAGAGAAACAAAGTTAGAAGACCTTGCATTGGTTTGTGCAAATTGCCATAGGATGTTGCACAAAAAGTTTGGCGGACAATATTTGTCGATTAATCAATTACAAGAAAAAATTTTCTCTTTGCGAAAAATCAGTAAGGATCCTGATAATTAGAGAAAATTCAATAAATAAAGCCTAACCCTATCCGTGGGAGTTTTTTTGTATAGTAAATGCTGATTAAGATATTTTGTAAAAAAGGAACCAAGTTAGCAAATTCCCCGCTCCTAGCGGGGTGGCAGCGTAGCTGACGGGGTGTGCCCGCCGAAGGCGGAGCTATTTTGTCTGCGAATGCAATGCGGCTCTAGTTCTTAAAGGAAGCGGTATATGCACAACTTTCTTTGCATTATGCGAATATAAATTCTGCCGCCGTTGGCGGCCACACCCCGTCAAGCCCACAAGGGGCTTGCCACCCCGCTAAAAGCGGGGAATTTTTACCATTTCAATTCTTTGGTCCATACTCTAAGCAGTGAGCAAGGGCGTTGCATAACGCCCCAATAACAAACAACCTCCCCCGGTGGGGGAGGTTTTTTGTATATTATGTATAGCAGAGGTGTATTATGTTTAGGATTTTCAGGTGTTAACCTGTAAAAATTTATTATATTACATATTAGAGAGATTTTATGAGTATGAATGGGATGAAGCCAAAAATACTAAGAATATTGGAAAGCATCAAAGCTTGCCTTTATCTGATGGTATTGAAGTATTTTGGGATAAAGCAAGAGTTATATCTGAGGATGAACGGTTCAATTATGGAGAAAAGCGTTATATAGCGATAGGTTATGCTGATGGAAAAGTTTTATCCGTATGCTTTACATATCGTAGATTTTTGAAAAGGCGTTTAATATCCGTCAGGGTTGCAAGTAGAAAAGAAAGGAGAAGGTATTATGGAAAACAAAGTTTACGTTATGACCGCCAAGCAGGCAGCTAAGGCTTTCCCTAAGGATAAGGAATTACACGCTCGCCTCAAGGCTCTGCAAGATGCAGGCTATGAGCCAGATATTGACGAAGAGCATCCAGATGCTTCAGATGAGACAAGATTTGTTAGAGTAAGCGAATTTGATATCATAATTGATAACCTATTCGGTGGCATATTTAGTCGCATTTTTAAGAAAAAACCAAAAGCCGTACTGCATACACCCACTTCCACTGAGATTAAGCCCGGACATGCCTGAGTGAGGAATGTAAGAGCGTTATTTTAAACGCATGAGGTCAACAATCAATCCACCAATTTATGTAACATTTTTCAGGTTTAATGTTATTTTCTTTGCATTTCGCCAGTGCTATATCGTGTAATCTTTGCAAATCACGAATAATTTTTTTTAATGTTATTTTACCTTTTTTATCCAGCTCTATATCCAATTTAATTTCTTTTTTTATCATTTCTATTTTCTTGGCAATTTTTTCTATACCCCACGAGTAACACCCATGCCAACTTGATCGTTCAAGCGTCTTAATTGAGCGTTTTTTATCGGGATATTTGCTTAAATCCCCGTCATATAAATCTTCCCAATCTCTTAAAATTGAATACTCCAATTCACCTATTCCGCATAAAAACGTATTCCTTATGGGATTTTTCCCATCGTATTCCAAGATTATCATAAACTGTCTGCTCATAAAGCAATCTCCTCATTTTAAAGGTTTGAATTGCTTTAGGGCGACGCAATAGTAGGTAAAAAATATTCCCTAAAGGTTAGCTAACAAAATAGAAAATTTCTCAGGAGTTTTTTGTATATTCTCAGCAAATGGATTCTCTATATAAACGAATGCCTGTTGTTAAAAGCATACCGCAGGGCAAGCTGGACCCTCTTTGCGTTTTTAAAATTTTAAAAAATTTAAGCCGCCAGTGCTTTATTCTGGAAAGCTTGGAAGATAAGGAAAAATGGGGACGCTACACATTTTTGGGCTATGACCCCAAGATGGAAATATCCTGCTTGAATGGCAAACTCACCATAAAAAACGGAACAAATATAGATATAACCACAGACAACCCCGGCGAATACATAAACCGGATAATAGAAGATAACAAGGCCCCCAAAATAGAAGGCTTGCCGCCCTTCACAGGCGGGCTTGTGGGATATTTTTCCTACGATTACATAAAATATTCCGAGCCATCGCTAAACCTAAACGCGCAGGACAACGAGCATTTCAAAGATGTGGACTTAATGCTATTCGAAAAAATCGTGGCGTTTGATTTATTGAAACAGGAAATTATACTCATCTCAAACATAAAAACAGACAACCTTGAAGAAAATAAACACCGCGCTCTGAGCGAGCTGGATTATCTGGCAAACGTATTGCAAAACGGCCAACCTGCAAACATCCCGCCCCTATCCATAAAAAGCGAATTCAGGGCATTGTTTGGCAAAGAGGAATTTTGCGCAATGGTGGAACGTGCCAGAAAATATATCTACGAAGGCGATATATTTCAGGTGGTGCTATCCAACAGGCTGGAAGCCGACATAGAAGGCAGCCTATTTGAAACATACAGCATTTTGCGTAAAACAAATCCATCGCCTTATATGTTCTACTTTTCCAGTAGCGATATAGAGATTGCTGGCGCAAGCCCGGAAACCTTGGTAAAGCTCCAAGACGGGATTCTCCACACCTTTCCCCTTGCAGGCTCAAGACCGCGGGGAAAAACACCCCAAGAAGACGAGGCTCTGGAAAAGGATTTGCTGGCAGACCCAAAGGAACTCTCGGAGCACAATATGCTCGTGGATTTGGGGCGCAACGATTTAGGGAAGATAAGCAAATTCGGTACGGTGGAAGTTGAGAGATATAAAACCATAGAGAGATTTTCTCACATAATGCACATAGGCTCAACGGTGCGCGGAGAAATTTTGCCATCCAAAAACGCTCTGGACGCGATAGACGCCGTGCTGCCAGCCGGCACGCTTTCCGGCGCTCCTAAAATAAGGGCCTGCGAAATAATAAACGAATTGGAAAACAACAAAAGGGGGATTTATGGCGGAGCGATTGGCTATATGGATTTCTCCGGCAATATGGATACCTGCATTGCAATCCGCATAGCTTTTAAAAAGAACGGAAAAGTTTTTGTGCGCTCCGGCGCGGGCATTGTTGCAGACAGCGTCCCAGAAAAAGAATTTACTGAATGTGAAAATAAAATGAAAGCGGTTTTGATCGCTTTAAAGCAAGCGGCAGGTGCAGCATGATTCTGTTGATAGACAATTACGACAGTTTTTCCTATAATCTGTTTCAGCTCATAGGTAGCATAAACACCGATATAAAAGTTATCAGAAACGATGCTATGAGCCTCAAAGAAATTGAAGAACTCGCGCCGTCCCATATCTTTCTCTCACCAGGCCCAGGCAAGCCTGGCGATGCAGGCGTTTGCGTTGAAGCCTGCCGTTATTTTGCTGGTAAAATCCCGCTGTTTGGCGTGTGCTTGGGGCACCAAGCTATGTGCGAGGCTTTTGGGGCAACCGTTAGCTACGCAAAAACGCTTATGCACGGGAAGTCCTCCGTTATCTCCATAGACCGCTCGTGCAAGGTTTTTGAGGGCCTGCCGGAGAAAATCTCCGGGGCAAGGTACCACTCCCTTGCGGCGGTAGAAAGCACAATGCCGGAATGCCTAATAACAACGGCAAGGACGGAAGATGGCGAAATTATGGGGATTATGCACAAAAATTTCCCTATTTACGGAGTGCAGTTCCATCCTGAATCCATATTGACGAGCGATGGCAAAAAAATAATTTCAAACTTTCTACATTCCCCTTAGAGGTCTTATATGAGGAATGGAAATCCGGGATTTTTTGCGGGTAAATTAGATGAGCTGGTTAGCTGGGGCCGCCTGCATTCGCTTTGGCCCTTCCCTTATGGAACGGCTTGCTGCGCCATTGAGTTTATGTCCACCGAATCCGCCCGCTACGATCTTTCGCGCCTAGGCTCCGAGTTTGTGCGCTTTACCCCAAGGCAAGCGGATGTTTTGGCAGTTTCAGGGACAATAACATTTAAGCAAGCCCCTATATTAAAACGGATTTACGAACAGATGATGGAACCCAAGTGGGTAATCTCAATGGGGGCTTGTGCCTGCTCTGGAGGCTTTTACAATTGCTATTGCACCGTGCCCGGCATAGACCGCATTATCCCTGTCGATATCTATATAGGAGGCTGCCCAAGCCGCCCCGAAGCCTTTTTTGACGCCATGCTGGACTTGCAGGAAAAGGTGAAAAATCAATCTTATATGCAAGAGAGAAAAAAGAAATTGAAAGAACAGTGGGCAGCCATTTTAGAGCGGGTAGAGAAAAGAGCAGGGGAGTGAGGATAAAATGGATGAAATCTCGGTATTGCAAGAAAAATTTGGCGCAGAGCAAGATAAACGCGCAGTTGATAAATGCGTGCTAATCGCGGCGGAAAAATTAACCGATGCCATAAAGTTTTTGAAAGAGGAAGCATCTTTTGATGTGTTGATAGACATTGCAGGCGTGGATTATCTAGGCATGGAAAATCACAACGCGCCGCGCTTTGCCGTTATATATTGCCTTAAAAGCACCAAGAAAATGTCTCGCCTGCGCTTGAAGGTTCAAGTTGACGAAGGCAAAAAAATTCCTACTTTGAGCAAAGTTTACCCCATCGCAGATTGGCAGGAACGCGAGGTTTGGGACCAATATGGAATTTCCTTTGAAGGCCACCATAACCTTAAAAGGCTCTTGAATCACGTTGATTTTGAAGGGCATCCGCTCCGCAAAGATTATCCCGCTAAAAAGCGGCAATGGCTTTCTGAAAATGATAAAATGCTAGACCAGCTTGAAGAACGTTTAGAAACTCTGGGCTATAATGTTGTAGAGGCATAAAAATGAAAGCAGCGATACTCACAAATGAATATCCACCCAATATATACGGTGGCGCGGGCATCCACGTAGATTTTTTGACAAGGGAACTGAAAAACCTGTGCGAAGTTTCCGTGCATTGCTTTGCGGATTTTTCGCCACGTGCCTTTGGTGAATTTGAAGACCCAAGGTTCAAAAAAATCCTTGACCCTCTGGACATAAACCTGCAATGGATTTCCGCCATGCGCGGCATAGACATTGTGCATTGCCACACTTGGTATTCCCATTTTGCGGGGACGCTGGCAAGCCGCTTATACCAGGTACCGCTTGTGCTTACAACCCATTCCCTTGAGCCTCACCGCCCCTGGAAAGCCGAGCAACTCGGCAAGGGCGGCTATGCCATGAGCTGCTGGATTGAGCGCACCGCATATAAAAACGCAGACGGGATAATTGCCGTAAGCGAAAGGATGAAGCACAACGTGGTTAGCCTTTACGAAGTTGACGAAAGCAAGGTAAAGGTTATCTACAACGGCATAGACCCAGAATTTTATAGCCCCACTTTTGATGAAGCTATTTTGCAGAAATACGGCATAGACCCAAAAAGGCCCTTTGTGCTTTTTGTGGGCAGAATAACAAGGCAAAAAGGCATTTCCCAGCTGATACAGGCAATTCCTCAAATAGATAAAAACGCCCAGGTTGTTTTATGCGCTGGCGCGCCGGACACTCCGGAGATAGCGGCTGAGTGCAAAGGCTTGATAGACAAGGCTAGGGAAAAGCGTGATGGCATAATCTGGATTCAGGAGATGCTGCCGCACACGGAGCTAAGGGTGCTTTACAGCCACTCTGCGGTGTTTGCAACCCCATCGCTTTACGAACCTTTTGGCATAATAAACCTGGAAGCTATGGCTTGCGGGACGCCTGTTGTGGGTAGCAATGTAGGCGGCATTCCAGAGATAGTTGTTGAAGGCGAAACGGGATATCTGGTTCCTCTGGAGCACATATCAGAAACGGACTTCTCGCCCAAAGACCCCCAAAAATTCCAAAGCGACTTTGCGGAGAAGCTCAATTTATTCCTAACAAATCCCGATATTTCCAAGAAAATGGGCGAAGCCTCCAGAAAACGGGCAGGAGCGGTGTTCAGCTGGAAAAGCATTGCCAAGCAAACCGTGGATTTTTATGGGGAACTTGCAGGCAAAAGGTGAATTACCCTTGACAATACGGTTTTTTTTTTATATATTTTGAATACATTTTTAACCAGAGGATACTGTGATAGGAGTAACTGTAAAGCCCAATGAACCTTTTGAAAAAGCATTGAAGAGATTCACAAAATCTTGCGAAAAAAATGGCATAATTTCCGATGTTAAGCAACATCAGCGTTTTGAAAAACCATCTGAGAAAAAGAAACGTATTTATACGGCAACCCGCCGCAAGCAGTTGAAAGAACTCGCTGAACAGCATAAAAAGCGCCTATATTGATGACTCGTTTTATAGACACCCATTGCCACATAGATACCATTTTAGAGAAAACAGGAGGCACGTCAGAGGTTTTATTTGAACAGATAAACCCTGAGCTGGAAGCTATTGTGCATATAGCCTGCGACCCAAGGGACTTTGCCTGGGGCAGGGAATTTCTGTTGAGAAGAGAAATAAACGGAGTTAAAATTTACGGGGCTTTTGGGGTGCATCCTTTGAATGCGGAGAAGTTTTGCGAGCAAGCGGAGGCGGAAATTTTTGAGTGCCTAAAACTGCCAAACGCGCTTGCCCTTGGCGAAATTGGGCTTGACTACCACTATCCCAATTATAGCTCGGCCTTGCAGAAGAGGGTCTTTGCAAGGCAGCTGGAAATGGGCTTGGAATTGAACAAGCCCTTTGTGTTTCACACTCGCGAAGCGGAAGACGATACCTTTGAAATTCTGCAAAAGTTCGACAGCGAAAAAGTTAAAGCGCATATACATTGCTATACAAGCTCGGCGAGTTTTGCGCAAAAAATTTTGGCATTAAAAGGCACCTATTTTTTTGGCTTTACAGGGGCTGTTACTTTCAACAAAACCGCAACCATAAAGGAAGCCGCCGCTGCCATCCCCTTAGACAGAATCCTTCTGGAAACCGATGCTCCCTACCTAGCTCCCGTGCCTTTCAGGGGCAAGGTCTGCACCCCTGGCATGATTCCAAACATCGCTCAGGTTCTAGCGGGCATAAAAAACATATCGCTCGATGATTTGTTTAAGGCCTGTAGGCAAAACACGGAAAGGATGTACGGGATTTAATCGTCGTCGTCTTCATCTGGGAACAATTTAAAAAAGGCCTTTCTCTGCTCTTCAAATAGGTGCAGGGCTTGTTTTTGCTCAAACTGCTCCCTATCTATGTTTTGCATAAAGAAAGGCTCCAGCACAAAGCTCCGCTTTGTTATCTGGTCTTTTATCTCCAGAGCCGCATCAAAATTGGACCAAAGAATAAATATGCTGCCCAGCGGCATTTGCGCAAAGATATTTATGTCTGCAAATACCGCCTTGTCTGCGGAGAGTTCTTGGTTGTTGTTGGAAACGGAATCGGGAACCGCTTGTGCAAAACACAGCGAGATTGCCAAGGCAACAAATGCAGAAAAACGTACCATTTTTCTAAACTCTCCATAAGAATGTTAAATTAACACAACTCTAAACGAATGGATATACAGGCACCATAAACTTATCAGGAGGGGAGCGATAGAGTTCAATTAGGATTTACCCTGCCTATCCAGCATATAATATAGATTTTTTTTAGACCCTTTGTCAATTTTTTTATTTTTTTTGTTAAAAAGTTACGTAAAATCGTTAAAAATACGCCCTTTTAGTTTACTACATTCCAAAAGATGTCTATTATCATAGTTGACTATGGGGCGGGTAATTTAACCTCCGTTTATAATGCTTTGAGTTATCTAAATATAAAAAGCAAAATTTCCCATAATCCTGCGGAAATAGAAAGCGCAGAGAAAATCATATTTCCAGGCGTAGGCGCGGCAAAAAATGCGATGGAAACCCTAAACAGAACCGGCATAGGAGAAGCCATTAAAAACTCGGTTAAAATGGGAACCCCTGTTCTGGGCATTTGCATAGGCTGCCAAATAATTCTTGAGAGCAGCGAAGAAAACGGCGGGGTTCAGTGCCTTGGGCTTTTGAAAGGGAGCGCGGTGAAATTCAAAGCAGAACCTAATTTAAAAATTCCACATATAGGCTGGAACCAAGTCCGTTTTGCAAAAGAGCATCCAATTTTCAAAGACATCCCCGATAACTCAAATTTTTATTTTGTGCATTCCTACCATCCAAGCCTGGGCAAGGAGCCTTTTTTAACCTATGGAGCCTCCACCTACGGCTCCCAGACCTTCCCTTGCATCATAGGGAAAGATAATTTGATAGCCACTCAATTCCATTTGGAAAAAAGCGGCGAAATAGGATTAAAGGTACTGGATAATTTCAGCAAAGTTTAAAACTTCTTTTCCTCTATACGCATCCAGCCCATTTTTAGCTCTGAGTGGTTGCGCACAAAAGGCATTGTTGTTTTAGTTGCTGTGCCATTTGAAGTTACGCAACCTTCGTAAGGCAGGTCAACTTTGGCTATTTTCAAAATATAAACGCCATTGCCAAAACTGCGGCCCTCTGCATTGAAAGGGTAGATATTCACATTCACTTTCACAAGGCCGTTTATGGTGGAAACATTCGGCGCACCGTAATTAGTGCTTGTGGGTGCCACGCAGTCTTCGCTGGGAGCGATGTTTTCTGCCCCGGAGCCTTCTATATAGTTAGGGCCTTGCACAATGTTGCGGAATTCCTTTTCATTGACTGTCTCGCGGTATTGGGTTACAAAATTGCCGTACTGGTCATATACGGTGACGGCAATTTGAAAGGGCTGCTTTGCCAGCAAACTGAAGTTGAGGCAGTTTATGCGCGGTTTGGTTTCGCTTTTATCTGATACGCAACGTGTTGGGGCTGCTTTGATTTTGCCGCTTACCGAACTTTCGCCAGAAAAACCGTTTTTGACGAAAGTGTAGCCCCCCTCCTTTGTTTGCACAGCTGGGTCTGCTATTCCAAAAGATCCATCTAGACCTACTGGAGGCAAGCCGAAAAGTTTTTGCAATGAACTATTTTCAATCCACTGGGAATACGGCATTCCGTTTACATAGCCAGACGAGTTTGGATAAGCGGTTAAAATCAATTCGCCAGCCTTATTTGGAGGAATTGGTTTTCCCTGGCCGAACCATTCGTCTTTAAACGGAGGTTTAACAGGATTATCGTCTCCTGGAACGGGAATATCCGAAGCAAACGCGGTAAGCGCAAAAACAAAAATTAAAGGTATCTTTTTCAGCATCGTAAACCCAATGGCTTTATGTCCACACTTATAATCTAGTTATTTTTAAGGTTTTTGTGGGATTTTTAGCCAAAAAATCGCAATATTTGCATTTTTTTGTGATTCTCGCATGGGATTTTTGAATTTTCTAAATTATCGTCCATGAAAAAAATTCTACCATTTATCGCTCTCAGCGCGCTTGCTCTAGTAGCATGCAAAAAAGGCACGGTTTCTGGCTTGGTCATAGACCCATTTAGCGGAAAAGCAGTCGAGTTACCAACAGTGTACATAAAAGGTACCGTATTTAATTCGCAAAAAATCCCGGGCGGCTTGCCAGATGGCAAATTCAAATTCGAAGGCATTGAACCAGGAACTTATACATTGGAAGCCGGCAAAGGCAAGTATTCAAAAGGGCGGGCGGAATTTACCATAACCAAAGAAAGCATGGAAGCTACCCAGAATGTTTACATTTACGGCCAAGAGGTTAGCCCCGGGCTTTACCGCACCATTGAAAACTCAAATGCGGAAAAGATAACCAGCGACTGGGAAGTTTGGCGGCCCACCTGCAAAGAAACCGGTTTTGCCCTGCGCTCAAAATTCGATAGCGAAGTGGAGAATCCAAAGACAAAGAAAAAAGAGAAAAAAGAGAATGTATTGCCGGCGCCAAAAAATGTCCCGGCGGAAATAGTCGCATTGTATAAAATAGCCACCTCGGTGTCTTCTCCGGTTGAAGCTGTTTCTTATCCGGTTATCTCTTCCCCAGCCAAGAACCACAAAGACTGCGTTGGGGTTGGCGAAAAAGAAACATTGCTCGTTCCAGATACAACCAAAGGGGTAGCTTTGACCTCTGGCTACAAGAGCGACAATCTTTACGAAATAAAAGGAAGCCTAATAAGTGGCAAAAAACAATTTTTGGCACTTAGCCAAAACGGTAAGCTGGTTGGGCTTTATTATCTAAACGCCCAATGAAATATAATTGGTTGCAACCCATTGTATTTACGCTCCCTGTTCTTTCGGGGGCGTTTTTGCTTTTTCAGAGATTTTCGCAAAGCTATGCTAAGGCTTGGGATATAAAATGGGGCTATTATGCGGTGCTTGCGCTGTTCGTGTGGTTCTGTGCAGCCCTTGCCTGGAATGCAAAAGAGATTTTTCAAAGGGCAAAAAGCTATTTGCCATCAAAAGTTTCAGGGCTTTGCCTAGCGGCTCTTTTGGTTTTGTTCGCGGTTTTTGCCATAACTCAAATAGACTTGCAGCATAGGGTTCTAAGCGATGAAACTAGCTGGGAATCCATGGCTTTGGAAATGCGGTTTAACCAGAGCGGCGGGGTGTGCAATCAGGGAGTGTGGAGAGACGGCGCTCTTGAATGCAAGGATGTGGTGAACAACTTTAAAGGCAAGGCATTTGCCTTTGTTCAGAGCATTGCGTTTTTGTTTGCAGAGCCTACCAGGGAAACCGCTTTGCGCATAAACTTGCCGCTTGCGCTTGCCTCGGTGGTTTTGCTGTTCTTTGCCTTGTTCAGATTCACCAAAGACGAATGGCTTGCGCTCTCGGCTGCGATTTTTTTGGCCAGCCAGCCCATATTTTTGATGCAGTCCAGAAGCGCGTCAACAGAGGTTTTGTATGTGTTTCTGTTTACCGTTTTGCTAGCTTTTTATTCCATTGTCCCGCCAAAGGAAGTTAGCTTTAAGCACTTTGCTCTGATAATTCCATTGCTCGGTTTTTTTGCGCAAACAAGGCAAGAAACTCTGTTTTGCTTTATACCTTTTGTTCTTTTTTATCACTCATATTTCACGGCAAAGCCTCAACGCTTGGCTATTTTCACCGCCTTGACAATACTGGCTTCCTGGCCCTCTATAAATACCATGATAGCCTACAGAGGCTATGATTTTCAGGGTGGCGAACATGCGGCACATTCATTTGCAAATTTTATATACAACTTAAAGAGCGATATTGCAATAATGCTGAATACGGAACTGGACCCAAACGGGCTTTTGAAAAATCCGTTTTACACAACTTATACGCTTTTGCTTTTTTTGAGTTCTGCATTGCTCATATACAAAATTGCTTATGAAAAAAAGTACAGATGGGCGGCTATATTGTTCGCTTTATTCTGCTTGCAAATAGGGGTTATACTTTTCAACGTATCGGGAACTTTTGAAATAGATATAAACCAGAGGTATGTGCTTGTTGCCCTGCCTCTGTTTGCCATTGTTATGGCTACGGGTTTGTGCAGCATTTTCAACGAAAGCAAGTCAAAAATTGTATGCGGCGTGGCAGCTGTTTTGGCTATTTACCTATCGCTGTACCATAAAGAGAGTTTTAACAAGAACATTTTATACAACAAAAACCAGCTTCTAGCGGAAGAGGTTTTTTTAAACACCGAGTTAAAAAAATTGCCTAAAAATTCCATATTCATCTATGCGCGCCCTTGGCAAATGCTGGCAAGCGGGTTCAATGGATTTTCTGAGAAGCAATTTTTGGGTTGGTCCCCAAATGAACTCGATGAATGGCGAAAATTTTCCGAAGACAATATCTACCTTGTGCGCGGGCAAGACGGCTATGGCGAAGTCAATAGAAAAACCCGCGTTGTTGGCTTTAAAACCACAAGCACCATAGATGAAATTTTAAATGAATACAAAGCGCAGAGAATTTTCTCGCAAACCAGGCCATTCGGTTATGCTCTAGAAGCCTATAAAGTAGGGAAAAAACAGGGGGAATCCAGCTATGCCTCTAGCATAAGATGGAATGGCGAAAGCGAATTATTGGAATGGAGCCTGCCAGATACTTTGGTAGATTACAAACTTCTTCTGAATGATGAATCTTTGAATCTGGAAAAGGGCAATCGCAGCACTCAAATAAAAACTCCGGGTATGCACTACGCGGTTTTAACGGCATTCCCAGAAAACGACACCGTTCGAAAGACGGCACAATTTTTTATACGCTCAGAAAACAATCGCTTGCTTCAAGATATAAAACCAAGCAGCTGGACCCAAGAATGGGGTGAGCCAAAAATGGGAAAATCTGTTGAGAACAATGCGATGAAAATAGACAATAGAATTTTTGAATTTGGCGTAGGCTCCCATGCGAAATCGAGATTGGTTTTGGATTTGAATGGTGCATATAAAAAATTCCACAGCTACATAGGCTTAGACGATGAATCTGCCTGCGGCAACGGAGCCATCTGGGTTGTTAAAGGGAATGGCAAGGAGCTTTACCGCTCCAAAGTTTTAACCTCCCGCGAAATAGACTCTTTGAAAGTTGACATTAGCGGGGTTAATGTTTTGGAATTGGAAACCTTGGACAATGGCGACAAAGACTGCGACCATGTAAACTGGGCAGGCGCATGGCTTGAATAGGTCAATTGCTGTAAATTTGCCTAACAGTTTCTTCAATATGCCCTAAAACCGTTTGAACGCGCATATCTACCGAAGAACCGTTTTCCGATTCCAATAAGCAGCCGCCTCTCTCTATAGTGCTATCTGGGATTAATTCAACATTTTTTAGCAAGCCCATAGCGGGTTTCCAAAACGATTCGGTTTCATTTGCGGGGGTCACGTCCAGAGGATTTAGCCGAACTCTCAATTTTTCCTCTTGCCCTAAAAATACAAATGTCTCTTTAAGAACCCTAGCGATGATATTTGGATTATTGATAGCTTCTTCGCAAAAAATTCTCTTTGCAATGGCAAGGGCTATCTCTGTTGTGACGCTTTCAATTTTTTCAAAATTCTCTTTTTGCTTTGCAGCCAGGGATTCAAATGTTTGGTCAACGGAACCCCGCAAAGCGGCTAATTCGGCTTTCCATTTTTCAGTGGCTATTTTTTCGCCTTCTACCGTTCCCGCAGTTTTTCCCTCTTGAAATCCCTTATCGTGCGCGTTTTTTGCCTCTTGCTGGGCTTTGCTTTTTAAGTTTTCCGTTTCGCCTTTGAGGGTAGCTATTTGCGATTGCAAATTTGTCACTTCGGCTCTAAGGCGGTCTTCCGCGGACTCCAGCGTTGCCTTGGGGTTCATCTGGAATTCCGCCACCTTAAAACCAGCCATCGCGGCGGGCCTTATGGCTTGCGCCGCGCTTCCCTTTAGAATGGTTTTTAGCTGGACTTTACCTGGGTCATCGTTTTGCGACATCTAGGGAATAATATAGAAAAATGTTCGCCAGCGAGTAAGTAGCCCTATTAGACGGAAGTTATGGCGAAAAAAATTCAGAAAAGCTAAAAAAAGCAAAAATACCTGTTTTTTTTGCAAAAAATTACTACATTACCCCCATTATGGCTTTGATGTCTGAACCTTACACCCAAGGATCTAGGTAGCGTTGAGGTTGCTCCCAACCGTTTTTTGCTCTGAAATCTTTTGCCCTGAATATATACAAAAAAATGACAATTCAATAAAATTTACCCCCCACCCCCTATTACTTGCGGCAGGCATCTCGCTTGCACTAATAATAATACCGAAATTGCAAACAATGCTCTCCGAAAACAACGTGACGGTCACGGAAAAGCAGGAAGAGGCGAGCCATATACTCAGCATAGAGACAAGGGTTTGCAATGCGAGGGCAGACGAGCATTTTCACTATGCAAGTGCCTGCATAAAGCTTGCGGTGCTTGAACCGGAAGGCAAGGGGCTTTCCAAAGACGAGGTGTGGATGCTTTCGCTGGTGCAAAGCTCCATAGCGGCAGATTTCAACAAGTATTCGTCTATAACAATAATAGACAGGCAAAACTTGGAAGCTATAATAGCGGAGCAGAAGCGTTCCTTGTCTGCCATAACATCTGACAAGGATGCCATTGCGATAGGCAACCTGGCAAGCGCAAGCCATATATTGACAGGCAAGATAACCAAAACGCCCAAAACCTTTATGCTTGAACTCGCGATAACGGATGTGGAAACTGGCAAGAGGCAGTCCATTGCTTAACAGTCAAGCACAAGTCAATACAAAGAAATGGAGCATTAAATATTTGATCAATTCCAATACAATATCTTTTATAATTGGGATAACTATGCTACTATTAAACTTGCGATTCCCAAATATTATAAACGCTCCATTAGAACGTCTAGGTTCAGCAACTACCCCCTTATCAATGCTGTTTATTGGTTCAATCCTTGCACGAACAGAACTAGTTAAAGCAATAAAAAATATTTCCATTTGGTCTGTATGTTTAATAAAAATGATTTTAATACCATCGTTATTTATATTTGGGATAAAATTATTCTTTCCTTCAAATCAAGATATAAATGTTATAATACTATCTGTAGTTGCTTTGCAAATAGCAATGCCATCACAAACCAATTTATCTGTATTGGCAGACAGATACAATTCCTACCCTGAATATGCCGCCCAAATGATTTTTGTAACAACGTTTGTCAGTTCCATGACTTTACCTTTAATGTACTTTTTCTGTTTATACATTTTTTAAAAATAAAAAAGGAGCCTTCTTAGATAAACAAATTCGTAAGATTCATCTCCTGCCTTATTCTGAAAATTTTTGAATTCTGGTAATTCTGGTTCAGACAAAAAGAAATGCGCTTGTCGTGCATTTGTTGTTGGTTGTCTGTGTTTAATAAAAATCATTTCACATTTGGACATCATTTCATATTTATGGGCAACCACGTAGGGTGGGTTGCCCCTACAAATCTGTATCATTGTGTTATTTTACGCATCGGATTGTTGTGCCACATTGCGAAACCAAATGCGAAATCGGGAAAATCCTTGAATCGGGTGAATCGAGGTTCAGACAGAAGAGCGGGTTTGTTTGAGAAGGTGGTTTTTAATATCAGCTGTAGAATAACCTTTCTCTATGAGGGCTAGAATTTCGTTGTCTCTTTCTTCACGCTCATCTTCCCTGCCTTCCTCATACCTAACCGCAAGGGCTTCATCCTGATTCCATTCTCTCAATAACATATTCAAAATCTCCGAGCTGTGCCTTTCCAGAAAAGATACTAAAATATTTTTGCTAATACAAGTTTTCACTGCCAATTTTATTGCCTCACGAAGATCCATAGATTTCAAATTCTCTTTTACCGCTGCTATGAACTCCTCGTAACCGCTTAAAACAGGGCTTTTGACTGCCATCTCCGCATTACGACCCTTATTTATGTTGTAAATTCTTACCACAAGCTCCAAATATAAGTCTGGGGTTTTAGACTTGAAGGAATCGGATAGTTTAAGTTCCTTGTAATCTGGGAATTTTTTATCGCCGTTGTACAGAACTATGAACTCAGGGGAGGGTATCATTACCCTTTTCTGCTTGTAAAGGCTTTTCCTGTCAACTATCATACCATATTCCGCAGATAGATAATGAAGCATCCTAAGCGGCATATTGTTGTTGATCGACGATTGATGCTCAATGAGTACTATAAGCCTGTCTTCCATCACAAAAGCTATATCGTTGATTTGATTCATATAAAGCACATCCGAGAGAGTGACTATCTCTATCTTTGTACTTTCAGGATAGCTTTTGCCGCTGATTGCGCTATATAGCTCCAAAAGATTGCTTTTTTCGCTGAAAAGCCGCGTGAAAACGCTATCCTTGTGATTGCGGTTGGTTTGAATCTCGGTCATTTTGAACCTCCTTTTTTTATTCATTACCTTAGACGCTTGTAAACGGAAAAAAAATCAAGTTTGTGCATTTTGCAAACAACTGTTTGCATTTTTGAAAAAATAATTTTGAATCACACTGTCCAAAATACTGTTTAAACAGTGTTTAAACACTTTTTGGACACTTGAAAACGGCGAAATTAGCGCAGGGGAGCCGTTTTTTGCATGGCACGCAAATTGTCTTTATTATAGAAACTTTAACAAGAGGTTTCGATGAATAAAGAGCTAAAATCGGCTAAGAAAAGCGAAGGAAAAAGCACATCTTTTTTTGATGCTCTCACTTGCACCGCCGTCCAAGTATATCCCTTCAAAGAGTCCAGCGGCAAAACCAAAGCCTTTGCAAGGGCAACCATAAACGACCAACTCCAGCTAACCGGTTTAAGGGTTGTGGACGGTTCAAACGGATTTTTTGTCTCATACCCGCTTGACCCAACCTACAAAGGCGAGGACTATCACTCCATCTATTACCCGCTAAACAAAGAACTAAGAGACCACATAGAACAATGTGTCTTAGAGAAATACCAAGAGCTAGTCAGTGCCTGATATCGGGTAAATCCTTGAATCGGGTGAATCGGGGTTCAGACAAAGTGTTCAAGAGAATCAAAAGCGCGGCGTTGCGTGGCATAGAAGCGGTTCCGGTAGAAATAGAGGTGGATAGCACTTCTGGTTTGCCCGGGTTCTCGCTTGTAGGCTTGCCAGACAATGCTGTTCGGGAAGCTAGGGAAAGGGTGGTTTCTGCTATGCGAAGCTGCGGTTTTTACGGCTGTTCCACCAGAATGACCGTGAATATGTCTCCAGCAGACTTGCGTAAGGAGGGGGCTTCCTTTGACTTAGGACTTGCTATTGGAATGCTCTCGGCTACGGAGCAGATTGAAATTATGAACATTGAGAATTACCTGTTTTTGGGAGAACTATCGCTGGATGGCCGGTTGCGCCCCGTGCATGGGGTTTTGGCGGTTGCCGCTAATCTTGCACGATATGCGCCAGAGACAATTTTTGTTGTCCCTTATGAAAACTTTGAGGAAGCCGCCTGCGTGGAAACGCTCAAGGTTATAGCGCCCAAAACTTTGGAAGAGTGTTTAAAAAGGTTGCAGGAGCCGGAAATGGCTTGTTGTCGTTACCATGAATGTCCTCCGGTTTCTGCAACCCAAAATAAAACAGCCGATTTTTCGCAGGTGTACGGAATGGCAACCGTTAAACGCGCCCTTGAAATCTCCGCTGCCGGAGCGCATAACTTTCTTTTGGTGGGTTCGCCAGGTTCGGGAAAAACGCTTTGCGCCCGTTGCTTGCCGGGGATTTTGCCAACCATGCGTAGAAACGAATCTTTGGAAAGCACCATAATACATTCCTGCGCAGGGATGTTCGGCACTTGCAAAGGGTTGATGAAAAGCCGCCCTTTTAGGTCTCCGCACCACACCGCTACCGTTGCATCGCTGGTAGGCGGGATGAGGCTGCGCCCTGGGGAGGCGAGCCTTGCCCACAACGGAGTTCTTTTTTTGGACGAATTGCCGGAGTTTCAGCGAGCAGCTTTGGAGAGTTTAAGGCAGCCTTTGGAAGAAGGCGTGGTCCGCCTTAACAGAGCCTCTGGGAGTATATGTTTCCCAGCCAGCTTTGTTTTGGGCGCAGCTATGAACCCTTGCCCCTGCGGTTATGCTATGGATAACCGCAGAGACTGCCGCTGTATGCCAGAAGCTATAAAACGCTATAGAACCAAGGTATCTGGCCCGTTGCTGGACAGGATAGACCTTCAAGTATCGGTTCCGTCTGTTCCCATAGATGAGAGCAGGCAGGGCAAAATAGGGGAGAGTTCCGATGAAATTCAAAAACGTGTTGAAAGAGCCTGCGAAATTCAGGAGAGCAGGCTTAAAGAGAGAAAAATTTTTCGCAATGGGCATCAAGATGGCAAAACCCTTAAAGACATTCTCTTTTGGGATAACGATTCGGAAAATTTTGCTTTAAAGGCTGCGGAAAAATGGCGAATGAGCCACAGAGGTTATGACAGAATGTTAAAGGTTGCCCGTACCATCGCAGACCTTAGGCAGAGCGTAAAGGTGGAGCGTCCCGACTTGGCAGAGGCTATTCAATACAGAGCTTTGGAAACGGTATGGATGGATTAAAATTTGCTACATTTACATTCCGTTGTTGGGATAGAATATGAGAGGATATTTATGGGTAGTAATGATTGTTACAACGGAAAAAGCAAATTTATATTTATAACGGGCGGAGTTTTGTCCGGTCTTGGAAAGGGTGTAGCGGCTGCATCGATTGGCGCATTGCTCTCCCGCTTTCGTGTTATTCCAGTGAAGTGCGATGGTTATTTGAATGTTGACCCAGGCACAATGAACCCTATTGAGCATGGCGAAGTTTTTGTGCTGGATGATGGCGGCGAAGTTGATATGGATTTTGGCCACTATGAACGTTTTTTGCACATAAACGGCAAGTCTGAATGGAGCCTGACAATGGGCAAGGTGTTCTCCACATTGATAGACAGCGAGCGGCAGGGTGTTTATGCTGGAACAACAATTCAGTTTATTCCCCACGTTGCCGATGTTATAAAAAATCATCTTTTCAAAATAGCGAGCAAGGAAAGCGCGGACATTATGCTCGTTGAAATTGGCGGAACCGTTGGCGATTTGGAAAATGAATTTTACATAGAGGCAGCCCGCCAGCTCTCTAACATAGTAGGCCCGGACAACTGCATATTTGCGCATTTAACTTATGTTCCCATTCCAAACGGAACTCACGAGCAAAAATCAAAACCAACGCAAATGTCCGTGCGCGATTTAAACGAAAGGGGAATTTACCCCGATATAATAATAGGCCGTTGCTGCGAATCCCTAACCCCAAAAATCAAGGAAAAAATTGCCCTCTACGGGAATATCCCCAGCAAAAATGTTATATCGGGTTTGGATATGGAATTCGTTTATGAGATTCCATTGAGTTATCAAGAAGAGGGGATTCTGGATATAATATTTAAAAAATTGAAAATAGTTGGCGTAAGCTCTCCGAGAATGGACGAATGGAAACGCCTTGTTGACGTTTGCAAAAGAAAATACGAAAACCCAAAGAAAACTCTAAATGTGGCTTTATGCGGAAAGTATATGCAGTTGGAGGATTCTTATGCGAGCGTAAGGGAAGCCTTGATTCACGCCGCCGCCAACTTAAACGTCGCTTGCAAATTGAAAATGCTGGATACGGAATTTTTGAATAAACCAGAAGGCAAGGATGTTTTGGAATACATAAAAGAACAGTTGGCAGATGTTGACGCTGTGATAGTTCCGGGCGGTTTTGGCAGCCGTGGAATGGAAGGGAAAATTTCGGTTATACAGGCCGCTAGGGAGATGAATATCCCTTTTCTTGGGATTTGCTACGGAATGCAACTGGCCGTTGTGGAATACGCTCGCCACAAGTGCGGAATGCCGCTTGCCAACACCGCAGAGGTGGAATCGGAAGGCATAGAGGTGAAGGAACCTGTAATAGCATTTTTGCCAGGCTTGGAGTATGTAAAGGTTTTGGGCGGGACGCTTCGCAAAGGCGGCTATGATGTGTTTTTGAAAAAGAATTCCTTGGCGGAGAAAATTTACAACGGGGCTTCTGTTATAAGGGAGAGGTTCAGGCATCGCTATGAGGTTAATCCTCTGTATATAAGCAAACTGGAAGAGAACGGTTTGATATTCTCCGGCCATTCCGTGAAAGAGGACAATATAATGCAAATGATGGAAATCTCCGAGCATCCGTTTTTTGTCGGGTGCCAATTCCATCCAGAACTCACATCAACTCTGCTAAAGCCCTCTCCTTTATTTTACAATTTATTGAAAGCGGGGGAGATTAGGCGCAATGAACGCAGCTGAGAAAAAATTCCTATTCTTAGCTCTGTTCTTATTCGCCTTGGGGGGAATATCTCGCTTAGGGGTATTCAACAGCCTTTCCCCTCTGGAAAGCATTGGGCTGCCCATAAACCCCGAATTTGCAAGCCTTGCCGACAGCGTTTCGCTAGACTCCATCGCAACCGATAGCCTAACAACTGGTGATAGTGATTTTTCCAGTTTCAAAAAAGAAAATAAAGAAAAGAAACCCAAAAAGAAAGCCCCCGCCTTTCCCCTTTCCATAAACACCGCCAGCAAAGAGGATTTGTGCTTTATAAAGGGCGTTGGCCCCTCGCTCGCTCAAAAGATAGTGGAGCATAGAGAAACAAAAGGCCCCTTCCACTCCGGCAAAGACTTGGAAAAAGTTTCTGGCATTGGAGCCAAAAAAAGAGTGGCTATAGAGGAATTTGTGAAATTCGATTAAACATACCTACATCTCCCTCAACACGCTCTCAACATCGCTTGGTTTCACCGCTTTTTTCCACTTTACATTCGCAATTTTCTGAAAAGTTTTCTCTTGGGCAGAAATTGCGACTTTTTCAGAACTGCGTAAATCTTCGCTTTTTGATTCTATTACCAGATGCAATTGAGTTTCATTTTGTTTTTTAACTGCATATACAAAATCTGGGCTGGTTGAGCCGCCTGTGTAAAGTGGGATTTTGATGGCTCGGCGAGGAATTTTTCCAAATACCGTAACTTTGCTGTCTGGGTTTATGGATAAAATTTCTTTTTCTATTTCAGAATCGTAAGCCAGTCTGCCTTCGTAAAGATTTCGTTTGTCTTCTGATATGTCTGCTAAATTTATTCCAACTAAGCCTTGTTCCAATTCATTGACAAAATCCCCATTTTTATATACGGTGGTTTCTGCGGAAAAATCCAAGGGATAATAAGAGTATTTAGCAGCGAAAATTTTTTCGAATTCTTCTTTGAATTCAGATACGAAATTCTTTAGAGATTCTTCGTTTAGCAAGGAATTTGCATTGCCTTTGCTTTTTTCAATTTCTAAAAACTTTGCCCATATTTTTTTATGCAGCAATGAGATAGGTATAAAAGTTTGTTTGTGAATAGCTTTGATAAAAGCACCATATTCCATTTTGCCTATATTTGAATTTGCATCCCATTTGGGAGATTTTGAATCGGAGAGGCTTAGGGTTTCGCCTTTTTCTATTTTTTTGGTAATTATGTTGATGGATTGTTCTTTGAATATGCCTTTTTGCAAAACATTTTCGAGCAAATTCTCCATTTCGTTTTGCGGTAGCCTTTCCAAGCCAAGCATATATCGTTTGGAAACCTTTTCCCAAAATTCACGAATTTTCTCCCAATTCTCTTTGCGAAGTTTGAGTTTTGTCTTTCCCTTTTTATTGTTGGATGTGACTTTCTCTTTTTTGAGTTGTGTTTGAGTTAATTCAGGATACATTTCCACCAATTTTTCAAAGCCATTTTCTTTGAAATCATTGTTTCTTTTAATGATTCCTTTTTCATCCAAAATTTCCAACAAGTCATTTTCTGCGATATTTCTATAATCGCTTATGATTTTGAGCATTTCGGCAGTTAATTTTTCTTTGCTTAAAATAATTTTTGCATCGCTGTTTATTTCGCATATCAGTTTTTCAGCAAAATCTTTTTCATCATAGCCTATTATGTAATTCAGTCTGAATTCTCTGTTGCTCAAACGATTTCCAGCTTCGTCCACAGGCAAACGCAAGCCGCGTCCTACTTCCTGAATTTTGCTGTTTTCGCTGCCGCTGGTTCTCAGTTTGCAAATCACAAAAACATTGGGATTATCCCAGCCCTCGCGTAAAGTCCATTTGCTGAATAAAAATCTGCGTGTTTTCCATTTTCCGTTCTTGTCCCTAAAACTGAGCATTTCTTCTTTGTTGTTCAATATATCATCTATTTCTTTTTGAATTGCTTCATCACCTTTGCCTTTATCTTCTGCAAAATATCCAGCGTGAACTTCTTGCTTTTCGCTATTCAAGTTCGCTTTTGTTGCACGTAAATATTCACAATAATCGCCAGTTTTGTGTGTTTCCAATAGTCTGTCTATTTTATTGTTCAATAGCTTTTCAAAAAATTTTTTTAGCCAGCCGTCTTGTTCTCTGTAACTTTTTATGTTGTCTATGAAGAATAGGGAAACGGTTTTTATTTTTGGTTCGTTGTTTTCTGTGAAAAAATTTTCCTGTTCTTTTTCAAAGTGCGAATCTATGGCTTGTTGGAGCAATAGTTCTTGATAAGAATTGCTGAAAGTTCCTGCAAAGAATTTCATTCCTTCGCGAAGTTCCAAATCGTTGCTCAATTTTTTGTCTGCTCCGCCAATGTATTCTATATCGGTTTGAAAAACACCTCCGTCTATTTCCGCTAAACTTTCATTTGCCTTTATTTCCCATTCTTTGCCGTCTTTTGCGAAAATTACCCTGCTGTTGCTTGCATTTTTAACAGTATATACTTTTTTCGCCTCGTTTTCTGGCAAATTTGGATAAGAAATATCTACACCTTTTACTAAGTCTTTGTTGAAGGCTTCAACAGAGCCTAAATCAAAAATCGGTGCTGCTCTGTAATAATCCTTTTTGCCTTTGCCAGTTTCGGGAAAAGTTGCTCCAAAGCGGATAATGATTTGCGGTTCCAATTTTTCCATTATGTTTTTGTAAGCATTGCCGTCTCTTTTTAATCTATGCGGTTCGTCTATAATGACGATGGGGCGGCATTTTTTTATCGCCTCGCTTGGGTTGCTTATTCCGTCAAAAAATGTTTGGTCGTAATCGTCTTTGAACATCGCGGAATCTTTTCGGTCTAAAAAGCCTTTGTCGCTTAAAAGCAGGCATTGAATGGAATTTGTTTCGTTTTTGCTTCCATCGCAGAATTGCGTAAGCTCAGGCGGAAAATTTTTTCTTCCGTTTTTTCCAGAGAAATCTCCGGCATTTATGGTTTGCAGGTTTATTCTTTTGTTGGGAAAAAATCTGCCGAAATGCCGTTTTGCATATTCCGAATTTATGAAATGTTTTGTCCCCTCTTTTATAGCTAAACTTGGCACAACTATGATGAATTTGAACAGCCCGAATTTTTGATGCAGTTCAAATATGGCTCGCGTATAGACATAAGTTTTGCCTGTGCCCGTTTCCATTTTGCAGTCAATGAAAAATTCCTCTTTTCCTGCGTTTTTTAAAATTGGGTTTGCGTTATTGTTAAGTTGAGTTTCGCTGCTCAATTGCGGAAAAGCATCCATTATTTTTTCAATGGCTTCTTTTTGGTGTTCAAGCTCGCTTAGTTGAATATTCATACTAAATCAGCGAGCATAATTCCTAGTAACCCCAAGCCTTCGCTTCGCTTCCGCCAAAGGAATACCCTTTTCCAAAAGGGCAAAAACCTTTTTAATGCCATTCTCTTCGCCCTCCTCTTTGGCTACAGCGATGGCATCTTTCAATTTGAACTTTGTGCTCAACATATTAACTACCTCCGATGAATGTTGTCTCAAATAATCACGTAATATCCCTTTGTCTATGCAATAAAGGACTGCTTTTGTAAAAGATATGTCGTTTTGCCTATTTGGGAACAGAACACCGTCTAATGTGTTGATGTTTATTATATTGGGGTCTTTGTAGGAAGTTCCTTCTATCGCGTTGTACAATTCCAGCAACCGCTTCTTGTCTTTGAACAAAGAAGTGAAAACCGAATCTTTGTATTTGCGCTTGGCTGGCATAAAGGCAATATAGAAAAAATCAATACCTCAGTTCAATTTCAACATTGCTCAAAGACTGCGATACATTTATTTTCAATTCCCTTAGGCTTTCCATGCCAAGCGAGTATCCGTATATGCGGATATGGTTTAGCTGCAGTTCATTTTTGCCAACGAGGTTTAGCAATTCTTTGGTCTGTTCTTTTCCCCAGCCTTGGTTTATTATGTATAGCGAACCGTCTATGTAATGGGCGCGGTAGCCTGCGAAATTTTTTGTTTCTGTTGCTTGGCTGAATTCATAGCCGTCCGAGAGCAGCCAAGTTTGCAAAATGGTTTCTTCGCCAAAGGCGTTTGCCATTTCTCCGAATAAGTCGCCTTGTATTTCTTTTGACGGGTCGAATTTCTCTATTTTGTCTATTGTTTGGGCAGGTGGCACTTGACAACGATAGTGCTTAAATCCAGCCCCAGCACGCTTTATCCTTTCCCTAGCAATTTCATCTATGCTATTATATCCAGCTTTTCTAGCTTCGCTGCCTTCTTTTGTCGGCTCATCTAACTGAACCATTATGAATTTTCTATTTCCGCCATCTTCGGAATTCAACTGCGTTACCGCGTGAGCGGTTGTTCCGCTACCTGCGAAAAAATCAAGGATAATGGAATCGCTATCCGTTCCAATTTGCAAACATCTTTTCAACAAAGAAATTGGTTTGGGGTGGTCAAAAATAGTTTCGCCAAATAATGCCCTCATTTCTCTTGTACCATTTTCTGTTCTCATTTCAGTTTCATCTCAAACAGATTTTACTTTTATAGTTGTTATTCTGCTTTTCTCATATATATTCCAATTTCCATCACTTTTTTGCTTTGCAAGGATTTGACTTTTATCTAAATCATTTTCAATTATATTTTCTTTGGCTTTTATCTTACCCCAACGCCAAACACTTTCTTTTCTTTCACTATTGTAAGGTTTTACTTCTATTGAAAATTCATTATTTTTTTCGAGACTAACTGCACAATAACCCTCTTTTGTTTTAATATTTGGATTTACATAAAAAGGATAAAACAAATTCGGTCGATTACCTCTATGAAATTTGGGATTTCTATTTCTTAATTCTCTAAAATCAAAGCCACCCTTAGAATCTGAAAATGTAAACTCCACGTTTTTTTGAATTTCATTTATTTCAGAATCTTTAGATTTGGAATATATTAAAATATATTCGTTTGTAATTGCTATTTGTTTATAATCTCTTCCTCCTGGATTTACGATTGGAATAATTGTGGCTTCAAAATATACTTCTCCAAAAATCTCGTTGCAAAGCAATTTCAAGTTTGCCTGTTCGTTGTCGTCTATGCTTATGAAAATAACCCCGTCTTCACTGAGCAATTTTTGAGCTATTTTAAGGCGTGGATACATAAACGAGAGCCACGCAGAGTGCGAGCTTTTGCCTTGCAAACTCTTTAAACGAGAAACTTCCTCATCAGTATAGTTGAGGGCATTTCGCAACTGCTCATCGTTGAACTTAAATTTGTCATTGTACACAAACTCCTTGCCAGTATTGTACGGAGGGTCTATGTATATCATTTTTATCTCGCCTTGATAAGCGTTTTGCAAATGCTTCAATACATCCAAATTATCGCCAGTTATGAATACATTTTCGCTGTCTTTGTTTTCCGGCTTGCCGTTGTGTTCTGTATCTGGTTTCAGTACAGTTTCCGTAGCCAACCCGTATTTGAGTTTTGCATAATCCTTTCCTACGAAATTTAAGGAGTAGCCGCTCTTTGCTTCGTTTATGTTGTTTTGTACAAGCTCTGCGAGAAATTTATTGTAGTCTAGGGCGGATTTGAGCATAATGCAACCTAT
>Ga0268262_10001617_pt1 | contig 27514 bp, 30 predicted proteins | sample TergutNc150P3_FD_190354 | JGI IMG/M metagenome (GOLD analysis project Ga0268262, IMG submission 190354) | Nasutitermes corniger P3 segment gut microbial community from laboratory colony in Florida, USA - Nc150 P3 (SPAdes) (version 2) | ecosystem: Host-associated > Arthropoda: Insects >... | reverse complement strand
TAAAACTGGCTCCGCGCATATCGAAATGATTATTAAACAGCTGATACATGGCAATAATTATCGGAAACTGGATAAGCATAGGCAGACAGCCTGAAAGCGGATTGTATCCTTCTTTTTTGTAAAGATTCCCAAGCTCTGTATTTAATTTCTGCGGATTGTTTTTATATTTTTCCTGTATTTCTTTTATCCTCGGCGCAAAAGCCTGCATACGCATTGTAGCCATAGAACCTTTTTTTGTTAAAGGGAAGAAAACAATTTTAATAAACAATGTAAGCAAGAACATAGCCGCGCCGTAATTGGGAGTAATTTTATAAAAAATACTGAGCAGCCATTTTAATAATTTTTCAATAGGCGCTAAAATACCGCCTGAGTTTGCCACCTCTCTGAGGTTGGCGTCTTTTATGCCGTAAGTATTTTTACCTGTGTTATAAATTGAAAGCGCTTCCTGAGTTTTCGGTCCCAAATAAAAACGGTAATTATCTTCAACTTTAGAAACGTTTACGGCCGGACGGATAATATTTAAACGTGAAGCCGACACAATTCCCGGCTCCGGTTTTTCGGAAAAATTAAGCGTATACTGCGCAAGGTACGGAATGGCTATGAGAGTAAAATATTTGCCGGAGATTGAAGCCCACGCCGGACGGGTATCGATAATATCGTTTACTTTTGCATTTTTGCGTTTACCGTTGACAAACGTAAAATACTGACGGAAATCGTAATAACGATCAAGTTTTTCAAAGGGCGGCCCCATCTGCGGCCCGAATGATAAAGTGTACGCGCTGCCAGAGAAATTAAAACTCTGCACGGAAAAGCCGCCGTCCAATATTACCTTTAACTCAAACATATATTCATCGGGTTTAAATTCATAGCGTTTTGTCAGGCGGAATTTGCCGACGCCGCCTGTAGACATAGGTGTTGAAAAGTCGCGGTAAAATTCCACGGAATAATCCGATATGCGGTTTACATGAAAATTATTCGTAATAGCAGGGGAGTCAAGATCGCCGAACGCCAATGAAAAAGCGCGCGCTTCCTTGTCTCCCGAAAAAATCAAATCTACGTCAGTGTTGTTTCTTTTATCCTTCCATTTGTAGGAAACCATATCGCCGCCTGAGTTAGTCAGGATAGCGGTAAACAACTCCGTATCAATCATTACCCTCTCAAAAGGAATTTGCGATTCCGCAGACGCGGCTTCTTTTTCAATAACGGTTTTTTCTTCGGTTGCAGGCGGCGCACTCAGCGGCGCGCTTAATACCGGTTGAGCGTTTTGCGTCTGAGTTTGTTCGCTCAATGCGGGCGTCTGTTCTGTTTCAACCGCCGTTACCTGCGGCTGCTTAGGCTGAGCGGCGGCGGCGGATTGTTTTTTCGTCGCTAAGTAACTTTGAAAAATAAAAGACCCTACCAAAACAATGACAGAGAGTACTACGGCTAAAATTGTATTTTTTTCCATTTAATTTCCTTCTTATTTATTTTAAAAATTGTTCCGCGCCAAGCCGGAAACATCGCCGGGTAATTCCGGCACAGGATCATAGCCGCCGGGATGAAACGGATGACAGCGTAAAATTCTTTTTACAGCAAGCCACCCGCCGCGCAAAATACCGTACCTTGTTACGGCCTCGTAAGCGTAAGCGGAACAAGTAGGGTAATACCTGCATGACGGCGGCAGATGCACGGATATCGCGGATTGATAAAATTTAATAAACATAAGCAATATATATTTCATTTCAATAAACCGGCTTTCATAAAAAGGGTTTCAAGCTGCGAATTTCTGTATGAAAGAGCCGAACCGGAGTAATTTTGTTCCGTTTCAGCGGAAACCAATAAAATTAAATCATAACCGCCTAAAAGACGGTTTTTCATCAATCTGTAGGCTTCACGTCCAAGGCGTTTGGCTCGGTTTCTGGAAACAGCGTTTCCGTAACCTTTGAACAGTGAAAAACAAATACGGTTATAAGGCAAATTATTCTTTTGTACAAATAGTTTTGCGCCTTGGCAGCTATATCGTTTTCCCTTGCCGAAAACTTCCTTAATCTCTTTCCTTCCCTTTAGATGCTCTTCTCGCTTAAAGCGGAAGAGGGCTTTTTTCTCCTTTACAGGGATTTTTTCGTCACTAATAAGGCTTTTTCTCGTCAGAAACAGTAAGTTTTAACCGACCCTTTGCCCTGCGGCGCTTCAAAACAAGTTGCCCCCCCCTCGTTTTCATACGCGCGCGAAACCCGAATTTACGGTTTCTTTTTACCTTACTGGGTTGATAAGTACGCTTCATGGTATCTTCTCCTATATATTAAAGGTTCTTGAAAACTAAATTAGGTTTTTAGTTTAGAATATTAAGAGGAAATGGTCAAGCGTATGGAACTAAAATATACCCTTTCCGGGTACATATTTATTGAGTCCTCTGACAACTGCCGAGAAGTAGTAGACGCTATGCTGGAAACCGGTTACAGCGAGGAATACTGCCTTGCGGACACTTTTGACCCTTATTTTATAGCCAAATTGATGGAAGCCGGCTTTTTGGTAATGTCCGTCAATATTTCAAAAGAAGACCCATTTTACCTTTTACTGCCCAAATTGCACCTTGTCCGCTCCGCCCTATTTTACGAAAACTTGCACATAAAAAAATCCATCCGTAAACTGCTTCCCCGCTACGAATTAAGAGCGGACGCGGATTTTGACTATATAATCGACCGTTGTGTGGAAAAACACGGCGACGACTGGCTGACCGTTCCGCTTGTAGAAAACATTAAAAAAATACGGCAAATCGCCATTGAAACCCATCCCGCCCAAGAGACCCTTTCCCCTGTCCCGTACGCCTACCCTGCCTCATTCGCCCTGTACCGAGACGGGGAATTCGCAGCGGGTGAATTCGGCGTAGTCTGCGGAAAAATCTACACCAGCTACTCAGGCTTTTATGACGAGGACAACGCCGGAACCGTACAACTCATTCTCGCCGCCCTCTATTTGCAGGAACACGGTTTTTCATTTTTCGATTTAGGTATGCCTCTTGATTACAAGAGTGATTTAGGCGCAGTGGATATAACGCCGCAGGAGTTTGTCAGGCTGTTTAGAGGGGACTAACACGAAGAGCTCACACAAAGGACACGGAGGAAGAGAAGGACACAAAGAGGAATTAAGGGTTTCTGTTCGAAGACTATGCGTGAGTTTCACGATAAGATAGCGGACATAAACCCCTGTTCTTCCCTTTGTGCTCTTTTCCCCCTTTGTGTCCTTTGTGAGAATTCTTATTGTTTTCTTAAATTAGTTCTTACGAATATCGGATCAAAGTATTTCTCTATATCAATTTTTTTCAGTAAAAATTTTAACACAACACGGTATACTAAGATTGAGATCGCTATTGAGGAAATCAGAATTAATGAAACCGCCCAACTGTAAAATGACTCAGGAATTCTGGGGTGGATAAATTTTCCGTATATCATTATTAAAACAATAAAACTAACTACGGAGACCAGAACATTGAACACGGTCGCGCCCAGAATAAATAACATGGTATTAACTTTTTTGTTCATTTGTTGTCTCCTTTTTTTGGGGAGTTATAAACATGGTCACTAACAGTAATATACAGCATACTACAACCGACGAATCGGCGATATTAAAAGTAGGCCAGCGCTGCATTCCGCCGAGTCCGTAAATATTTATACTGATAAAATCTACAACTCCGTCAGGACGGAAAATACGGTCGATTATATTTCCAAGACCGCCGCCGATTATTCCCGCCGCCGCCCAACGCTGAATATTAGTGAATTCATCGGATTTAAAATAATACCATACAAGAAAGCCTAAAACTAAAATAGGGACGATAATAAACATTACAGGTCTGAACTTATCAGGCAGATTTTCTCCCAAACTGAACGCTATCGCCTTGTTGCGGACATGCCATATCCAAAAAAAACCGTTATTAAAAACATCTTTAATAAGTCCGGTTTCAGGTTTAATTTTTACAATAATTGCTTTTAAGATTTGATCCGCAAGAATAACAAACGCCGTAAGCGAAAACGGCAAAACTTTCTCTTTTTCAAATTTTATCACTTTTATACTCCTTATAATCCCGTCGGTATATCCAAAAATTCGGCGTCAACGGCAAGCTTCTCCGTAGTATGACGCATAACTTCCCGAACTCCCCAGACTTCGGTGCTGTAATGACCGCCGGATATCATATTGAGCTTTGCTTCCAGGCAGTCATGGTAAACATTATGGGATGTATCTCCCGTTACAAATAAATCTACTCCCTCTTTAACCGCTTCCCACGCATTTACAGCCGCGCCGCCCGATACAACCGCCGCAGTTAAACAATCTTTCTTTCCGAAGGGGTAAACGCCCAGCGGCGGCCTCCCCTGAAAATTAATTTTTTTTACCGCATCGTCAACCGTAACAGGTTTGGGTAATGTTCCTTTATAACCTATTTTTCGTCCGTGGTACAGTCCGAAAGGCTCGATATTTTCCAGTCCCAAAAGACGGGCAAGAACGGCGTTATTCCCAAGCTCCGGGTGTTGATCCAAAGGCAGATGCACCGCATACAGGCAAATATTGTGATCCAAAAGAAATTTAATCCTGTGCCTTAAATTTCCGGTTACGGCGGCAGGGTGTCCCCAGAAAAGTCCGTGATGGACAAAAAGCAAGCCTGCGCCTACAGCGGCGGCTTGTTCAAAAGTCTCCATTGCGGCGTCAACGGCAAAGGCGATTTTACGGACAGGGCTGCCGTCATTATCAACCTGTATCCCATTCAGGGAATCGTCGATTGAAGCGAAACCTTCTATATCAAGAATGCCTTTTAAAAAAGAGTCAAATTCAGCTGTGGTTAATTCCGCGCTCACATAGACAGTGTATCACAGAGAAAGAATAAATTCCAGTAATTAGAATTTATTTGAAAAGACTCTCACAAAGGACACTAAGGGGGAAAAGATCACAAAGGGGAGGATAAGGGTTTTTGTCCGAAGACTAAGCTTGAGCCTTACAATAAGTTCACGAACAAGAACCCCTGATTCCTCTTAGTGTCCTTCTCTTCCTTTGTGTCCTTTGTGTGAACTCTTTCGATATCCATTGTAAAAAAAGCCGCATACGGAATGTATGCGGCTCTGTAAAACGGTTTAAATACTCTTAAACTCTTTTGCTTGCGATAAGAAGATTTGCGAGAACCATAAGATGAACAGCCAGCATCTGCAGTGTAGGCCACAGACTGCCGCCTTTGGTTATCCAACCGATAATTTCTATGACGATATACACTGCCCAGATAATTGCAATAATAAATATTAACGCATCAAGAAATGCAATTTGAAGACTTAGCATTTCCAATATAATTGCAATACCGGCTACCAACGCTACAACGCTGGCAACAGCCACAAAAACACTCAGTGTATCGCCCTTAAAACCTATTCTGCTGAAAATAGTCCAGAAATCACCTTTGTTCCAAAGTGATTTACTCAAGCCCAAAACCCCGTTTGCAATAAGATACAATGCAACCGAAATTTTCCATAAAAAAATTCCTATTCCGTCTTTCATAAAAACCTCCATAATAAAAATAATCTTTGCAACTCAAAGAATTATCAATATTGTAAAATATATTAAAAAATTAATCAAGCGGAAAATAATATTAATCTTTCAATTTTTGGTATTCGTCTTTAAAGAAATCATCCAGATATGAATGTCCTTTAATAAATTTATCGGGATCCATCACGGCATAATACGCCTGACTTGCCTTTTTTTCATGATCAAAAAGCACATAACTGTTTAAAAAGCTGGCTCCGAACTGACTCCATAAAATAACATGATCGATATATTTTTTATATTTATCGAATAATTTAAAAAGCAGACCGTATTGATAGCCGATAGCGTCGGCTTGTTTTTGATTAAGCACCGCGGGCGCAAGAGCTTCGCCGCCGGGAGCGCTGTTAGGCTGCCTGACATCAATCTCCGAATAAGCGACGCAATTTAAAAGCCCTTCGTCAATTAATTCCGTAAACAGAAGTAAAGATTTCCGGTTCTTGGAAACAGTTTCGGGGGCAACTAAATCATGTCCTTGTATTCCCATACATTCAATTAAATTTCTGCCGTCATAAAGAGGATCGTTTTTCCACACAGTATTTATTTCTTTAATCATGTTATAGGCGACTTTTGCTTTAAAGAAAAGACTAAGCTCATATTCATTGTAAGTAAGAATGGGAGGCTCCTCCGTAATGTACGCGTCAATACTGCCGTTGTCGTCGTGATTATCCATTTTCATGTAAGCGGGAACAATATTATCATCGTTGTAATGCGCTTTGTATTTTTCCGCCATAAGCGCGTTGGGAATCGCTATATGAGCGTATTTATAAAGCAGATAAACATAATGACTGCTGATATCGGAATAATCATTATCTGTCATCGCCATAAGCCACGAAACATTTTTAAGCGCCGTTTTCCATTCATTTGGATTTTCTTTTATAATAGCGTTGTACCTGCTCTCATGAATATCCACGTTTAAAACATCAAACGAATGGAACGGTATAATGCCGCGCTCTGCGGAAGAATCATACTTTGGATTTACAGACATAAAATGCCGCATAATATAAATGATGTGGTTAAAATAAAGTCTCCGCGCAACTAACTTGTTTGCTTTTAAATAAGGTCCCGTGGAATTGGTACTGCCTGAGAAAAACAGCCCGCCGCTATTCCATTCGCGCGAAGCGACATTTTCCGGTAAAATCTGCCTCATCCACGGCGGAGATTGATTAATCCACGCAAGACAGTGACCGTGTATTTTAAATTCACCGGGTTTTCCGGAATCTCTTATACTCATAAGTTCTTTAGTCGGAAGCAGCCATTCCGTTTCTTTCCCTTTGGTAAGCGCGCTGTCTATTTTAAATTTAAATTCAGGAAATTGATCTTTCAGCCACTTAGGAGGATTTATGTGGCACTCGGGTTTTAAGTTATCTTCGCAGGTAAATATTTCGTAATGAAACCCTCTGATTGAATCCGGCTCGACAAATCCCGTTCCTGTAACTCCGATAAGGAAACTGCCGTTATTCAAATTATATTTTCTCTTAAGGGGTTCAACTTCCAAGAAACTTTTTGTATTTACAACATCAGGTATTTTTTCCCCGTGCGAATCTATCTGCGTTATTCTGATGTTTCCAATCATAAGCTTATCGCCTTCAAGTTTTGTGCCGTTTTCCGTATGAAGATCGATATTTAAATATTCCCAAGTTCCCGATGTTACAGGCGTTACCACATAAACCGCTTTTTTATACCATGTCTCTCCGTCAAAAAAGCCAATCCAGTCCGGTAAAATAGTTCCAATACCTGTTAAATCCGAAGTCCTTATATACACTTGAGATTTAGCGGTTCCCGGCTGACCTGCAACGCTCTGAACGCCCTCGCCGCTTGTGGAAGTAGACCATATCTCAAACCGCATATACTTTCCCGCGGCGCTTTTCGGGTAATAAAGATCGAACTCAACATAAGTTTGAGTATCTATTTGTACCGCCGGATCGATAGGAGCCCTCATGCCGAATCCGCCGAACGCTCTGCCGCCAACAGCGGGATCAAAGTAAGTGGTAAGCATAAGAAGACTGCCGTGCTCAAAAGGATCATTTATAAGTTCAAAATGACTGTTTGGGTTAGGCAGAACGCGTCCGTCGTTTGTACGCCATAATTTCCAAACGGAAAATTTCTTTTCGATATCAAATTTGTAAACCGGAATATGCTGAAAGCCTACGCCGGGGTCTTTGCGGAAATAAGGATCGTTATCATCTTTTTTTTGGATCATATTTACTATTATAAATATAATAACACAATATCTAATAATTTGTCATATAATGTATGTTTTTTTGATATATGTGATATTATTTATATCATTTTAACACAATATTAACCAATTTATCCGAAACTGTAATAATTTTCGCTATTGTTTGCCCCTCAAGCCATTTTTGAGTCCCGGGCAGAGCAAGAGCTGTTTTTTCAAGCTCTTCCTTCGCTGTTCCCGCGGCGGCGGTAAACTTCTCCCTGATTTTGCCGCCCACCTGAACTACAATGGTAACTTCATCAAAAACGGTCAAAGCCGCGTCAAAAGACGGCCATTGGCTCTTGGAAACCGATTCCTTGTGTCCCAGCTTTTCCCACAATTCTTCGCCAAGGTGCGGAGCATAAGCCCCCGCCATCATCACAAGGGGCTCCCACATTGATCTAGGGATTTCGTTTAACTTTGCCAGTTCGCTTGAATAGATCATCATTGCGCTGATAGCGGTGTTAAAGTTAAGGGTTGCGGTGTCTTTTGTTACTTTCTCGATTGTACGGTGCATGAGTTTTTGCAATTCAGCGCCGCCTGCCTGCTCGCTGCCCGGCTTTGCATCGATTACAGGTTTTTCGCTTATCGCCCAAAGACGCTCAAGGAAACGGGACACGCCGGTAACGCCCGCCATGTTCCACGGCTTACTCACTTCCAGAGGACCCATAAACATTTCGTAGACACGCAAGGAATCAGCCCCGTACTCTTTGATAATATCATCGGGGTTTATTACATTCCCCCTGCTCTTGCTCATCTTCTGATTGTCTTCCCCAAGAATCATTCCCTGATTAACCAGACGCTGAAACGGTTCTACGGAGTTTACAAGACCGAGGTCGTACAATACTTTGTGCCAGAAGCGGCTGTACAAAAGATGAAGCACAGCATGCTCAACTCCGCCTATGTATAAATCGACGGGAAGCCAATAATCAATTTTTTCTTTTGCGGCAAAAGCTTTGTCGTTCTTTGAGTCAAGATAGCGAATGTAATACCAGCAGGAGCCTGCCCATTGCGGCATGGTATTTGTTTCTCTTTTTGCTTTTCCGCCGCACTTGGGGCAAGTTGTGTTTACCCAGTCGGTAATTCCGGCGAGCGGTGATTCGCCCGTGCCTGTCGGAGCGTAGGACTTAACCTGCGGTAATTTCAACGGCAAATCCTTTTCCGACAACGGAACAATGCCGCACTTCTCGCAATGCACAACGGGGATTGGCTCTCCCCAGTAACGCTGACGGGAAAAAATCCAGTCTCTTAATTTGTAATTAACCGCCTTTTTGCCGATGCCTTTTTTTTCAAGCCAGTCCGTTATGCGCTTTTTCGCTTCTTCGGTGGGAAGTCCCGTAAATTCGCCCGAATTTACCGAATAGCCGTCCGCAGCGGTACATTCCGCAGGTTCGCCCGAATAGTCTTTTCCGGCTTGCGGTTTATCGGCACAGACAACCAAAGTTATCGGCAAATTAAATGTTTTGGCAAATTCCCAGTCACGCTCGTCATGAGCCGGAACCGCCATGATTGCGCCGGTTCCGTAAGAGATAAGAACATAGTCCGCTATCCATATCGGTATTTTTTGATCGTTCACGGGGTTAACCGCATACGCACCGCTGAACACGCCGGTCTTTCCTTTCGCTAAATCGGTGCGTTCAAGATCGCTCTTTCTTGCGGCATTTTCAATGTATTCCGTAACCGCCTGTTTTTGCTCCGGAGTTGTAAGTTTATCAACGAGCGAATGTTCGGGAGAGAGTACCATGTAGGTAACGCCGAAAAGAGTGTCGGGGCGTGTGGTGTAAATTTCAAAAGAGATGTCTTCGTTATTTTTCAATGTTGATTTATCGACTTTAAACACAACATTCGCGCCCTCGCTTCTGCCAATCCAGTTGCGCTGCATAAGTTTTACAGGCTCAGGCCAGTCCAGCAAATCCAAGTCTGCAAGCAGACGTTCTGCGTAAGCCGTAATTTTTAAAATCCACTGGCGAATTCTCTTGCGTGTAACTTTCTCGCCGCAGCGCTCGCAAAGACCGTCTTTTACTTCTTCATTGGCAAGACCCGTCTTACATGACGGACACCAGTTAATCGGGCTTTCCGCTTCGTAAGCCAACCCCTTCTGGAAAAGTTTAAGAAAAATCCACTGCGTCCATCGGTAATAATCCTCGGCGGATGTATCGACCTCTCTGTCCCAATCATAAGAAAAACCAAGCGCTTTAATTTGCTCCCGAAACCTTTTGACATTTGCGGCGGTTGTAACGGCGGGGTGAGTTCCGGTCTTAATGGCGTAATTTTCGGCGGGCAGACCGTAAGCGTCAAAACCCATCGGGTGCAGAACATTGTAACCGTTCATGCGAAGGTAGCGGCAGTAAATATCGGTAGCGGTATAACCCTCAGGATGACCGACATGAAGCCCCTGCCCCGAAGGATAGGGAAACATATCAAGAACATAACGACGCTTGTCTTTCGGGAAACTAGCGTTTTCCTCGGTCTTAAAAGTTTTATTGTCTTCCCAATATTTTTGCCATTTTGGCTCAATTGTTTCAAAAGGGTATTTCGCCATAATAAGGAATTATATGGAATTTTAAAAAAAAAGAGAATATCCGTATATCTGTTTCCTTCTATAATATAGGTAAATTCCCGATAAAATGGCGTTGACATTAAAAACATTATATGTTAAATTCGCTCTTATGGATTATTATTTTATTAATGCCATCTCGGAAATTTGTGAACATTCTCTTATCGCAAAGAATATGCCTTTGCGCTGTATGATTATCCTTAATCCTGTGGCAGGCGGCTTTCATAACAAGAAAAAATGGGAATCTCACGTAAAAACGTTAAAAAAATACCAGCAGAAAGCTCAGGCGAACCCGAAAAGACAAATATACAAGAACGTAATTTTAAACCTTACGGAAGGAAAGGGTTCGGCCTCGGAAATAACCAAGACATTTTTGGAAAGAGCGGAAAAAGACCCTATCCCGTTTTATTTGATAATCAGTGCAGGCGGAGACGGAACTCACAGAGAAGTTATGAACACCATGTTTACGGCATCCGCCCCTGTCCGCAGAAGTATAACGGTAGTGCGCCTCCCAATGGGAACAGGCAATGACGGAGCGGACAGCCCCACGCTGGCGGGCGCTTTGGATTTAATCCTAAATCCGTCCCATATAGAATTCGCCCCTGCAGTGCAATTAAAAACGGCGCAAAACGGATCGTCGGAATGGAAAAACCGAGACCTCTTTGCATTTAACATTCTTTCTATGGGGCTTGACGCCTATGTTACCCACATGACCAACAACATGAAAGGGAAACCCGGCAATAGATACGGGTTCTGGATAGACATGGCAACTCTGTCTTATGAAAAAAAATACAAGGTGGATTATTTTGACGTACGCGCGTTTGACAGCAATAACAAGGAACTCCTGTCTTTCAGAGAGAAGCTTTTATTGTTAGCAATGGGCGTATCAGGGAATAGGTCTTACGGTTCTCAACAGAACATTCTTCCCGATCACCGCAATGTGTGCGGTGTAAAAAAAATACCACTTTTCCGTAAACTGAAAATTAAAAAACAAATCTCTATCGGGAAACATATAAAAAACCGCGACGCCCTTTTATTTAACGCGCACCAAATGGAAGTAAAATACAATCATCCCATACTGGCGCAAATGGACGGAGAAACAATTTTACTGCAACCGGACGATTTTCCCGCAACATTATCGCTTACAGCTCCGGTAATCCCGCTTTTAAAACCAGGGAATGAAAAATAAAACTATTTTTGTTTAATTATGGAGAAAAAATACAATGGCTGCGACAGGTACAGGAAAAAAGAAGAAAAAGCTTCCTCCGATTGATCAGGAATTCCTTGAAAAAATGGAAACAGCTCTTTTAGCCTTAAAAGCCGAAATTGTTGACGCTCTTGTCGCCAGCAGTGAAGAGTTCAAAGAGATAATGGAAGGCGAAGAGCCTAAAGACCTTGCCGACGTCGCTTCCGACGACATGGACAGAAAGATGATAGAAGCTATCGGCACACAGGAATTAAAGCGCCTTAAATTGATTGAGTCGGCAATTACAAGAATAAAGCAAGGCAAGTACGGTCATTGTATAAAATGCGGCAAGCGTATTCCGCAAGACCGTCTTATCGCAATCCCCTACGCCCTCATGTGCATCGAATGTAAATCCGAAGAAGAGCGGCGCAACCGCTGAATATCATGGCAAAAAAAGCAATTGTTTTACTGGCGGACGGTTTTGAAGATGTCGAGGCGGTAACGCCGATTGACTACCTTCAGCGCGCCGGAATAGAAGTTACAACAGTATCAATTTCCGAAAGCCCGAATGTAACAAGCAAATGGGGCGGCATTAAAGTAACTGCGGCAACAACGCTTGCCCAAATCGTCAAACAGGGAACAACAGGCTACGACGCAATAATTCTTCCCGGCGGAATGCCCGGCACATCAAACTTGGCGGCTTCCAAAGAGACAGGCGCACTGGTTAAGGAAATGGCGGCAAACGGAAAACTAGTCTGCGCCATTTGCGCCGCCCCGGCTCTTGTACTCGGCCCTCTTGGCCTGCTTGAAGGGAAAAATTTCACCTGCTACCCAAACATGGAAGAAAAAGTGACTAACGGCAAATGGTCAGCCGACCGTGTTGTAACCGACGGCAATGTTATCACCAGCCGAGGCGCAGGAACAGCCGGCGAATTTGCCGCCGCGATAATTGAAAAATTACTGGATAAAGCCGCCGCTCAGAAGTTGGCGGAAGCGGTTTTACTATAGGTTATAGAAGAATTTTCTTTTATCCATGCAAAAAAAATGCGGCGCATAAAAACTTATGCGCCGTCATTACAAAATTTTCTCTTACTTTACTCGTGAATATTGTAAGCTATCTTGCCTGAACTGCCGACTGCAACCCCTGTAGGTTTCATCCCATAGTCAAAGGCAATATCATATATATCGTTGTACCCAAACGAACCGTCCGTTACCGCCGTCCATGTTATGCCGTCGGGAGAAGTCGCCGCATTTCCTCCATTGCCAACCGCAACAAATAACCCAGCGTAACCTTCGGAACCGTTATTCCAAGCAACATTCCTGATGGCGGTGGTACCAAACGGGCTGTTTGTTACCTGTGTCCAAGTAATACCGCGATCGGTGGAATACGCTATTTTGCCGTAATCACCAACCGCAACATATTTGCTGCCGCCGTATGCGACGCCATTGATGGCGGTAGTACCGAATGTGCTGTTTGTTACCTGTGTCCATGATGTGGGGGACGAGGAACTGCAATACGCCATTTTGCCGGAAGCACCAACTGCAACCCAAGAGTTACCCCCTAGTCCGGAACAAGCAACGCTGTTGATGGTATCGGAACCGAATGTACTGGTTACCGCTGTCCATGTTACGCCATCATCTGATGAATATGCTATCTTGCCGGAAGTTCCAACCGCAACACAGTAGGAAAGATTCGAGGCGACACTAATGATACCGGCAGAGAATGTGCTTGTTGTTACCGCCGTCCATGTTGCGCCATCATCTGATGAATATGCTATCTTGCCGGAAGTTCCAACCGCAACCCATTTGCTACTACCAAAATTGACGATATCAGTTATGATGTTGCTACCGAATACAGTATTAGTTAACGCTGTCCATGTTTTACCATCTGCGGAAGAAGCCATTTTACCCGAACGACCGACTGCGATAAATTTATTATTGCCATAAGCGACACTTTGGACGACATCGGTGCCGAACGGGCTGTTCTCTACCACTGTCCAGAAAGGACGAGCTACAGCGGCTGTCGGGGCGCTGTCTATACTGCCTGTATAACCAGCGCGTGTTACAGTTACGGTAATGGTCTTGCCTATATCGGCTTCTGTGACAACATAAGTTGAACTATCCGTACCGACAATATCGGTTCCCGCTTTCCATTGATAAGTAACGGTTCCTGTTCCGGAAAGACTGGTGATATTCGCCCTCAAGGTTTTCCCCACAATAGCGTCTCCGGTTATGGTTACGCTTCCGGTTAGTTCAAGGGCGGTAGTTACGACTGCTGTCGGGTCGCTTGTTTGACTGCCTGAATAACCGGCGCGTGTTACGGTAACTGTAATTGTCAAACCTATATCGGCTTCCACAACGATATAGGTATTGCTGTCTGTGCCAATGTTTTCCGTTCCTCGTTTCCATTGATAAGTAACGGTTCCGTATCCATCAAGATTGGTGATATTCGCCGTCAATGTTTGTCCAACCGCGGCGGTTCCTGTTATAGTTACGCTTCCTGTCAGAAGAGGGTCACTGTATGATGAATTATCAATTTGTGGTGTATCGTCTTCTCCAGTGTCTTCGCAGGTAACCATTGAAAATACAATTACCGCCGCAAATACGATAATCCCAACTAATTTAAACACTTTTTTCATAAGAAACTCCTTTTTATAGTGTTTTTATAAAAAAACCATTCCCCGTTAAGAGGAATGGCATTTTTCCGAGAAAATAAACTGTTTTTTGAGAAAATAATCGCTATAAAATCATTATTTAGGCAGTGTGTGCGGTCAACGGTTTTCGGGGGGGGGGGGGGGGTACAATATAAACGGACGTTTTATGTCCGTTTTTGCCTATTTTGGCATATTGGAAGGTTTTTTGCTGTTTGTACTCTTTATTAAAAAACATGTTAAGAATATACAATAAATAGTTAAAAAAGTAAAGAAAAATTTTTAATGTTTCTTACTTCTGCAAAATCTTCGCAAATGATTTTAATTTTCCGCTCTTAATATGTGTCCCCGGGACTTCAAGGATTTCTCTTGCTACTTTGTTTCCAAGGTTGGCGCATTCGGAGAGGGATTTTTGCCTTATCCATGCGGAAATAAATGCGGCGCAAAATGCGTCTCCGGCTCCTACGATGTTTTTCGGCGTGGTAACTGTGAAGGTTTCTTCGCGGTATACGTTTCCGCCGGCGACTACTATCGCGCCCCGCCCGCCGAGTTTGACAACAACAATCGGGTATAATTCGCCGTCGGTTATCATTTTCAGCATCGGGCAAACGTCACGCAGGATCAGGTGTTCTTTATCCTTCTCTGTCATACCGATTCCTTCTTCTTGACCTTTTCTGACTGTGTTGTAAAAAGCAATTGTTTCATCGGCGTTCATAAAAATAAACAGCGGGAACTGTCTGCTGTATGTTAAAATTTCTTCGGCCTTGCTTTTTACCTGCATGATGGAGGCAACGTCAAGGGCGACGGGTATTCCCAAGTGGCTTGACTTCAATAAAATAGACTGCACCAGCGAACGGCGGTCGAGGATAAAGCCGTCCAGAACAATGGCTTCCGCGCCTACTATCAATTCATCGCTTACATGGGTTTCATTAAACCCAATGGCCGCGCGCGGACTTGCGGCAAAACGTGTTTCGCCGTCAACATTACACGCAAAGCACACCCCTGTCTTTTCATTTGATTTTATCAACATGGGAGAAACGCCTGCGTCTTTTATTTCTTCTTCAAAAAACGCCGCAAGCTCATCCTGCCCGCAGCAGCCGCAAAATGTTGCGTCCATTCCCAGCATGGCGGCGATTTTTGCGACATTCGCCGCTCCTCCGCCCGAGCTTTTTACCGATTTTGCAAAATCGATAGAAGCATCCTTCAGAAATTTTTCGGCTTTATCGCCGTCGATATGCTGAACGGGATCGACAATGCCGTACTTTAGCGCAAGACTTCCGTTAATGTTTACAAATATATCGACAATCGGGTTGCCGATACATAACAATTCTGTTTTATTACTCAAATCGTACCTTTTTCAGTTTTTAATATCATAACCAAATCATTTCGGTTTGGCAATTATCTCGGCAATTTCGGGGTGCTTCACAAGGTCGTGCTTTAAACCCTCCGCTCGTCCCTTGTTCACATAGTCCTTGCTCTGGAAGGAATAAGTAAAATTCGTGTGGATGTCGTAATTTCCCTGCATAAGCGCAAACGCGTCCTCGGTCATTACCAGCTCTTCATCTGTCGGTATAACAAAAATCGGTATTTTCGATTCAGGTTTGCTGATAATTGTCTCGGTATTTCTTGTGCAGGAAATTTTATTTTTCCTGGGATCATAAACTATCCCGATACCTTCAAGCCCGTCAAGATATTTCTCTCTCATAAACCACGCAAACTCTCCGACGCCGGCGGTAAAAACCAATGCGTCTACTCTGCCCAATACAGCCTGATACGCTCCGATGTATTTTTTAACGCGATGGGCTTCGATATACTGCGTAAGTAACGCCTGCTTGTCGCCCTCGACTGCCGCCTTCTGAACGTCGCGCCTGTCGGTATGTTTGCCCGTCAGTCCCAAAAGACCGGATTTTTTATTAAGAGCGGTTTCAACTTCGGCGTCGCTCATTCCCGTCTTACGCATAATATAGAAAGGAAGCGCGGCGTCAACATCGCCCGAGCGAGTACCCATGACAAGCCCTTCAAGCGGAGTGATACCCATCGATGTGTCATAAGAACAGCCGTCTTTGACAGCGTTCACAGAAGCGCCGTTCCCGACGTGGCAGATTATCACGTTTGTTTTGAAAGGGTCTTGCCCCAATAATACGGCGGCGCGTTTTGCGGTATACAGAAAACTTGTTCCGTGAAAACCGTAACGGCGCACCTGATATTTTTCGTACCATTCTTTCGGCACTGCGTACATAAAAGACTCAGGCGGCATTGTCTGATGCCAAGCGGTATCCATAACCGCGCAATGCGGCACATTCGGCAGAACTTTCTGCGCCGCCTCTATACCCATGATATTCGCAGGATTGTGAAGAGGACCTAAATCCTTAACTTCGTTAAAAGCCGCCATTGCGGCGTCATTTACAATAACACTCTTTGTAAATTTCATTCCGCCGTGCAGAACACGGTGTCCCACAGCTTTGATTATCGACATGTCGCTGATTACGCCCATGTCTTTGCTTGTAATGGTTTTTATGATGAGTTCGATAGCATCGGTATGAGTGGGACAATCGTGGTTAATGACGACTTCTTCCTTACCCTTTGCGTTGTGGGTGATAAAAGAACCGCCGATGGTTACTTTTTCCACAATGCCGACCGCCATAACATCTTTCTTTTCCCAGTCATAAACCTGATATTTAGCCGATGAAGACCCGCAATTCAGTGTTAAAATTATCATATTCTCCGCCTTTTTATAAAAAATTCAATGGAACAATTATACCATATTTGTATATTTTTTGAAAGGGGCGGGTTATGTTGTTTTTATTTCCATTTCCGGCATTTTACCGTTCCGTTGATCAGCGGATAAAATTTGTCATGACCATTGGCGGTTCTTCGGGCAGATCAATTTTGCTCTGTTGTTTACATTTGATTAGATATGCCATATTGTTTGCCAACACTGTTAATGTGCGCACGCCTTCTTTATCGGCGTATACGTCTTCGGGGGTAAAACCATGTATGCCGTTCCAATAACAAGATGATACGATGGGCATTTGCGAAATGGTAAAGTATTTATTCAATTGATCGAATGCGGCGGTTGAACCTGCTCTCCTGCAACTGACAATACAAGCGCCGAATTTTAATCTTTTGGCTTCGGGTTCCAGACTGAAAAATAAACGATCAAAGAATGATGTCGCCGCACCGGAGGCGGAAGCATAATGCACAGGAGAACCGAGTATAAGTCCGTCCGCCTCTCTTAAAGCCTGACCAACTGCATTTACCATATCGTTATCAAAAGCGCATTTTCCTGTTTTACCTTCTTGTTTGCAAGTTCTGCAAGCGGTACAACCTATGATTGGATTTTTCCCTACCTGAAATATTTCGGAATCAACTCCATGTTTTGCCAATTGTTCCTTAATAATGGCAAGTCCTGTAAATGTACATCCATTGGCGTTTGGGCTTCCGTTGACTAATACTACTTTCATTTATTTTCTCCTTATACATATATTATTTATTTTGTGTTTCCATTGCCGTTATATTTAAACTTAATCCATTTATCCATGTTTCAATTGCTGAACGTGATGTATTGTTTGCAAAGCGAGAACCGGAAAGCCATTTTGCATTAGAAGAAAGACTATGAAGATTAGACGCGCTTGAACCTATCTGACTGCTTCCCGATGTGCAAAATGGTACAATTGTTTTATCGGAAAAATCATAACTCTCAATGAATGTGTATATAATTTTCGGCGCTTGCCCGAACCATATTGGATACCCCAAAAATACAATATTATATTTTTCAAAATCAGCCGCTTTACCCGAAATGGCGGGACGAGACGACGAGTCGTTTTGTTCTCTGGTTGAACGGCTGGAATTATTTCTCCAGTTAAGGTCTTCCGATGAATAAGGTATTTGCGGTTTTATCTCATACAGATCAGCTTTTATTGTATTCGCAATTTGTTCCGCTAAAGAGCGAGTATTGCCTGTACATGAAAAATACGCAACTAGGACATTTTTCATATTTTCTCCTTGTGCTTGATTTTCTGTTTTTTTGTTATCGGATGTTCCCTTATTTTGCGCACATGCGGTTAATGTGCATAAAACAACTAATGCGATAATTAACATATATTTCTTCATTATTACCTCCAAAAAATAAAACTTAAAGATTCATGTTTTATTTAATATAATATATTTTACTAATTTTTGCAATAATTTTTTGACTATATTTAGGTTCATGTTCATATACTAAAAATGTAATATCATATTTACTTTTATTAATATTCCCACGGATTAAAATAATTATTGGATATAAATTGGAAATTATCGGGATCGGGAAATTTATATGATGTCCAACTTTCATATATTTCGATTAACGTTTCAGCGTTGTCATCGGTTAAATCGGTCATGAATTTTTGGCATTTCTCTACTATGCCGTTTGGTTTATTGGGGGCGTTTATTACAAATTCTTCTAATTTGCGCACAGATGGAAACAGCATTTCATTCTCAATTAAAATAAGTCGGTATAGGTTGTATACCATTCCGTTTGCGACATGATCTTTCATAAAACCTTTTGGTTTGCAAATTTTCCAATAATACCGATAAAATTGTTTGAATGTACAGTAAAACCGAAGTTGTTTTTGCTCCGCTTCTTTTTTCTGAAAGACCGGGATTTTTGCGGCAATCTCCGGCAAACCCGGCTCGTTGCAAAAAAGCACACGGGCTTTTGTAAACATATTCCGCATCGGCTCGGAGCCTTTTTCCGCCAACTCTTCCATTAATTGGCGTGTTAAGAAATGAATGTCAAAATAGCCGCCCTCATAAGTACATTTGCCGAAAACCGATTCGCAATCTTTACTGTTCTTTTTCTTTTCTTCGTAATATTCCTGCGATACTACGGCAACGCCGTCAATATCTGAATTTTCACGTTCAGTGCCTGTAGCGACAGAGCCTATCAGAAACAGCGCAATAACTTCAGGATTTTGACTGTAATGGGCTTTCATATTTTCGATTGATTCCTGATGATGTTTATACATTTCTTATACTCCTTAAATAATCAATAACAGTTATTAAATGATAAGTATGAATAATTTTTATCATTTATACAAGCTATAATTATTTATTTTTTATCAACCATTTCGCTACTCCATCATAGTTATTCGACATTATTATCCCGGTTGCATTTTTTTTCAATTCTTCTTCCGCATTTTCAACGGCATAACTTTCATCTGATACTTTGAACATGTCTATATCATTTAAACCATCTCCAAACGATATAATTTTATTACATTTTATTATTTCCTTTAATTTTAATATTGTATTTCCCTTAGTTGCTTTTTTGGGTAATATTTCGCACCAATAATGTTCACTATAATATTCCTTCTGTAATAAACAGCTAAATTTATTTGTTTCCATTAAATATTTATAGACATCTATTAAACTCTTTTCTTCGCCTATACATCTAATATAAAAAAGATCTCCATAATATAATTCTTTTATATTATTAACAGGTCTATATCTTGAATCATTTTCCCATATATTTAATACATCTTTAATAGCTTCATTTTCTTTATTTTTTATATAAGACCTTTTTTCTTCTCCATTAATAAATGAACTTGCTAAAGGATAAATTGAATATTTTTCCAATATTTCCATTATTAAATATTTTTCTTCTTCAGAAAATTTTAAGGAGTATATTTTTTCATCATTAATATTTTCAATAAATATGCCATTTCTTGTAATAACAGGAAGATTTAACAACAAATCTCTTGTAACTTTAGAAGCCGATTGCAATGATCTGGAAGTTGCATAGGTAAAATACATACCTTTTTCAACTAAATTATTTATAGTTTTAATAGAATATTCTGACAATTTTCCGTCATTATTAAGTAATGTGCCATCAAGATCAGTAACATATAATGTTTTCATAACTTTATAACTTCCTTACTATTATGTAAAACCTATGTAAAACAAAATCCATAAACCCGTTCTTTTTTATTATTTCATTCATTATTTCCAATTTTTTATAATATTTATCGATATTAAAATCTTTTACTTGCCATGGAATACATTTTAAATAATATACAACAGCTCCTATGTCGTTAAATCTCATTTTCCCGATGTTTTCATCGAATTCTTTTATTTCCATGCCGATATTTTTGAACATTTCGATATTTTTGATTAAGCACCATTCAATATTATCCATTGTCTTTGTTTCAAATACCATATTAAAATCTATTCCATTAAGTCCGCCTACTTGTTGAGTAATAAATAAACCGCCTTTTTTTAGTATTCTTTTGAGCTCCTTTATATCAAAAGATTCATGCCTGTTTATTACAATATCAAAATATTCGTTATCAAACGGAATTTCATCATCATTATTTATGGGTTTTAGAAGTATATTTTTCTCTTTTAATCTTTTTTCCGCAACAGGTATATTCGGCTCATAACCCTCTGTCGCACATACATTTTGGGGTAAATTTGATAATGAGCAAAGAAATTCCCCTCCGCCTGTTCCCATATCTAACAAACTTTCTTTTCCAATTATATTATTTTCTACAATATTTTTATAATTCCAGGGAAGTTTGTCTTCTATCATACGTCCTTTGATATATGAGAAGTCCCAACCGGAAAAAGGGGCGTTATATTCTTTTGTTAAATATTCATATAAATTTTTCATATTATATAATAGCAGTCCTTTTATAGCAAAAGTACGCGCCCGGTTTTACTTCCTCATAATAAAGTAATCCCAATTCGCTAAAAACCGATTCAAAATTGTAATCATTTCCCTTTAGTTCATTGAATACTTTATCATACTGCGCTTGCGGAGCCAATCCGTAACATATTGTCATATGAAAAACATAATCATCATCATGTTCGGCTTTACATTCGCCGAATTTGCTATTTAATTCAGCAAAAAATCTTTTTTGTAATTCATCAAGCTGCGGTTCTCTTTCCGCTTTTATTGAAATAACGCCTGAATCAATACCCATAATCTTTGCTTTATATAAATCCAATTCTGTAAATCGGACTGTTACAGGCTTTAATGTTTTTACAAAACTGTCGAAATATTCTTCGATGCTTTCCACGCTTGGGATTTCAAAAGTTTGTTTCAAAGACACATGGAAAGGAAGCCTGCACGCCTCAAAACCCAATTTGCCGATATTTTGGGCTTTAAGTACCAGTTTTTTTGCGAAATTATCCAAATCGTTGTTCGCCAAAAGAACAAAAGTCGCTCTCATATTTTCTCCTTAATCCATTTATCAATCTCTTTGGCCGCCTGTTCTGGCAATAATCCGGTAGTATTTAATAAATGTATATTTTGATCCTTTCCATTATCTTTAATCCATCGATTAAATTCCATTGAACTTTTTACCCAATTTTCATCTTTTATTTTTCTTCCGTTTTTCATTCGTTCTTCCAAAATATCATCATCACAAGTAATTGCGAGATAATATACTTCTGTAAACAGGTCTTTTTCAACACAAACATCAAGTTGTTCAGGGGTAACACAACCGCAAAGAACCACTGGTTTCCCAATTTGTGAAATATTTGCGCATACACGAAGCCATAATTCGCGATATTCGCGATAATTATCTTTTGGGGTATTATAAATATCATGCCATAACAAATCACTTTCCATTATATATTCAGTTTCATTTTGAAAAAGTATTTCACACGCTGTCGATTTTCCGGCACCACTTGCTCCGGTAATAATAAATAACGGTAATTTTTTATTCGTTTTCACTAAAATCTCCTGATTAATAAGTCTTATTCTATAATTTATCTCTATATTTTTATACTAAATAATATTTATCCTAATATATCAATATTTTAACTCCATTACATGTTGATTATTAAACACCCTGCTGTCAAAATTAAAACCTAATTTTTTGTATAAACTTAATGCAATATCATTATCTTTTTCAACACATAAATTTATTTTATTATGATTTTTATCTTTCTTTATTTCATTGATAATTTTTTCCATTGCCAATTTACCATAACCTTTTTTCTGATACTTTTTGTCAATAATTATTACACGAATCCAGTATTTATCACTGGTAGTATCTTCAGGATAATTATTATACATTAAAAATCCTATAATAATTTCATCATCATAAATTACAAGCGGAAAAAATCCTTCGTGCTTTTTTGATTCTTCTATTGCGTCATTTATTCCTCCGACAAATGCCTTTTGAAAATCATTGATTTCCAAATTAATTACTTTTGAATAATTTTCTTCTGTAATTTCCTTAAATACAATCATATATTTAACCCTAATATTATATTCCCTTAAAAATATTCTTTGCAATTCTCCCATATAATCTTTAATTATCAAATTAAAATATGTATCGGCGTATTTCCAAACATAACTTTTGCACAACTGTGGAAATAACCTAAATGAAATGCCATATGCCTGAATTGAGACAATATATGATCTAATTTTGTCATTTCAATTGTTTTATGATTACTTTTAATTAATAATTCATTTTCATTAATTTTATCGAGATAATTATTAATTTTATATTTTACATCTTGAAAATAAATATAAAGGCATTCTTTTGTATATATTTTATCAAAGTGATATACTAAATTATTGATATTTTCTTCATGAAATTCCGGATATTTATAATTTTCCGGATCAATGAAAATTCTATCCATTGAGTTAATCATATGATAAAATTGCTGCCATATTGGAAACCCATTTACTGTTTTCTCAAAATCGTTTTCACTAAATGTATTGAAAAGTATATCTATACTTTCAAAACTATTTTTAGTATGTCGTTTTATAATATTTATAATATTCATCTAGCCTCCAATAAGATAATATGCAATTATCAAGTTATTAAATGAATATTTTTAATCATTTTTAAAAAGCAATTTTGGAACAATAAAATTAATATTAATGGTATAATAAATATTGGAACCAACTGTATGGATCATATTGATATTTTGCAGGAAATGCTGCAATACATAGATATTCACATAAAAGAAGAAATGAATGTTGAAAAACTGGCGGAAAGAGCCGGTTTCTCACCGTATTATTTCTGCCGGATGTTTCAATGCGGAGTCGGCGCTTCCATTATGGAATATGTCAGGAACAGGCGGCTCGCTTATGCGGCTTCCGAACTTAATTCCGGGCGCAAAATACTCAACATAGCGGTTGATTACGGATTTGAAACTCATTCCGGGTTTTCAAAAGCATTTCGCCGTCATTTTGGGTGTTCGCCGGAAATATACCGCGCTTATGCGACATTCGACGTTCCAAAGATACCCGACCTTTCAAAATCCAATCAATTTATTTCCGAATTCGTTATAGAACCGAAAATAATAGCAAAGAAAACATCTTTTAAGATAGCGGGTTTTGCTTTTAAAATAAAACTGCCTATAAATAATTCGTCTTCGGTGTCGCATTATTTAGACCCTCAAAGCCCTGTCGCCGATATTAATGACGGAAGAAAAACTCTTAATAAGCTTCAGGAACTATGGGAAGAATGCAGGGCTGACGGAAGACTGGAAAAATTACACAAGGAATCATTTCTTAAATTTCATGCGGAATACGGAGCTTGTTTTTTTAAAGACAATGACAAAGATAACTCCGTATATCTTATCGGAGTAGAAGCAAAATCAAGGGTAAATATTCCTTTTGGGTATGACGTCTATACCATACCCGAAGCCCTGTTTGCGTTTTTTTCAACGCCTCTGGCAAATGAAGATAATTTTTCATTAATGCTAAAAAATACATGGAAATTTATTTTTTCCGAATGGCTTCCCAATTCAGGTTATGAATTTGATGATAACTCTTATGCCTTTGAACTTTACGATGAACGCAGTACGAGTGATACAGGGAGAGTTTGCAATATATGTATCCCTATTGTAAACAGACAGCTTTAACACCTATTTACAAAAAGCAATTTTGGAACAATTAACGGCAATTTTAGAACAGCATATTATCTTCTTGATTATTACATTTAATGTATAAACATTAAGGAGGATTTTATGAATAGCTTAAAACAGGGCTGGATATTTCCTATTTTAATTTTTTTTGTTTTAATTGCAGTTATAGCAGTTGGTATATATCAACTTAATTCAGAGGGAAATCCGTGGTATTTCGGTAAAAGCGATATATCAAGATTCCACTGGGATTTTTCAGGCAGAGAATAATTGTAATTCTTTTTATTTTATGCCCTTATATATTTCCCACATTAATATTGACGCAGCGCATGATACATTCAATGAATTTACGTTTCCTTCCATTGGTATATTAATTATTTTATCGCAAATTGCCTTTAATCCTACGCTCATGCCTTTTGCCTCATTTCCTATTATTAACATTACGGGTTTTTTTATTTTACAGTCTTTTAATGATTCAGTTCCGTTTGAATCCGTTCCCACTACTTCCATATTATTTTTTTCTTTTTGAGCTTTTATATAATCCGACAACACTTCCATTGATTCTATTGCCGCAATTTTTGTAAAAAATATACTTCCTAAACTTGCCCTAATAACTTTCGATTCGTATATGTCTATTCCATGTCCTATTATAAATATTCCATCGGCATTAAAAGCGTTTGCCGTGCGGATAATTGAACCTAAATTTCCATAATCGCTTGGTCTGTCAAATACAATTATAAACGGATTTTCGCTATCAATATCGCCTATTTCATTTTGTATTATTTTTGCGGTTACTAACATTTCCGAAGGATTTGTTTTGTCGGTTAATTCATTATACAATTTATCTGACATTTCAATAATTTTTGCGTTATTATTCTGCCTTATAACATCTTTTCCCCATTCAGATAAACTCGCTTCGTTTTTAACAATTATTCTGGTAATTTCGATACGCGCGTTAATCGCCTGTTTAATGCATTCAATGCCTTCGATAAATATTTCATGCAATTTATTCCGCTTTGTACGGTTTAATTTTATGGATTTAATAATTTGATATTCTGCGTTTTCTGCGCTAATAAGCAGCTTATTCATGGGTTTAATATATATTATTTGCCGTCTTTTGTCATTATTCAACATTTTTTATTTATCCTTATTTCTTAATTATAGAGTTGATTAAATTTACAATATTCATTTCTAAGATTTTTTCTACTTTAAAATAACTTAAAAAGTCTTCCTCATTTCCAGCCATATTGCCGGAAAATTTTTTTATATAATTCGGAATTAGACTTTTATCTGTTCCTTTTATCAAATAATAATCCGCCAAAATGACAACATTTTCAGAAACATTATGTGAACCATCATCAAAGTTAATATTATTTAACAAATTGTCTGTAAACTGATGTGTATATTCATGTAATAACATAAAAAATACACTTTGAAAATCGTTTTCGGTCTCAGGAAAAGGTACAGCGGCGGAAAAATAATCATTTATATAGAATCCTCTGCCGTTTCTGGTTATAGAGTATGACATAAATACGTTTGAAGATTTATTAAAATACTTAAACATGCGATTAAACTTTTCAAGTTCTGTTTTTATGTATTTTTCTATTGATTCTCTAAAAGCCGTATTACTATTATGCAATCTGCCCCAATAATCAAAATAAAATACTGATTCATTTTCCATTATTTCAATAAGCGGGGTAATAAAATACTTAATATCATCTTGTGAAAATTGATTAAAGTTAATTAGCGTATTCTTTAACTCATTAAAATTATTACAATAAAATGGTAAAAAGTTTATCATTGTTAATTGTCCAAAATTAGCATTATAATATTCTTGTAATGTATTTATTTTTGGAATAATATTATATTCGAAATCACGTTTTTCTAATGATATTTTATTAATATATTCCGCATCGTATAAATCAGAAGCGTTATTGACTTTCAAATAGGCAAGTACATGAAAAACTAAATCAGAGTGTTTTGAATATATAAAATTAATTTCCAATTTTTCATCCTTAATATTTTTTGTGTTTGTGCAAGATGAAATAAAAATACAAAACACTAATAAAAAAATAATCCAATGTTTTTTCATATTCTTTAACACTATAAACTATAAAATGAATATTTTTAATCATTTCTTAAAATAATCTTCTGCTAGAATTCCATATTCAATATAATCAACTATTCCTTGATTATTTTTATCTGCCTGTCTCATATGTCCTTCATATTTCATTCCGCATTTTGCCATTACTTTTCCGGAATTTGGATTATCTGGATCATGTCTTGATTCTATTCGGTTTACACCTACCTCTTCAAAGAAATATTTTATTAGCATATTTAATGCTTCCGATGTAATTCCCATTTTCCACCAATTTTTACCAATACAATATCCAATATGAACCATTTTTATATCATCGTCTTTTTTTACAACGCTTATACTTCCAATCGGTTCATTAATTTCTCTTAAAACTATAGCCCATTGATAAAAATCATTTTTTTCATATTCTTTCATCCATTTTTCTCTAATGCTTATTGTTTCATTTATATTTTTATGAGAAGGCCATGTTAAGTATTTTGTAACTTCATCATCATTTGCCCAATTTTTATATATACATTCAGCATCATCAATAGTAAATTGCCTTAAAATTAGTCTTTTTGTTTCCAATTTTCTTGTTCCTAAATGTTCCATTCTATTCTCCTATATTATTTTATCCATTGTTTTATATATATAAACAACCAATTCAAAAATATTATTCTAAATACTTAGAAAATGTATTTATATCTATGTCTTTTCCCCAAATATAAACCACAGCGAGACCATCGGCAACAGTTGTTTTTCGATCTATTGCATGAACAAGTAAAACAATCAATTCGGGATAGTATTGACCAAAAACAAATGTTTTTACATACAATCTATAGTTATCCATTAAACTTTCATCATAACCTGTAATATTACCAAATTTATTTTCTAACTCTTTCTGTAAATTTCGTACATTATCATCTGAGTCGTCATTATATAAAACCGAAACTTGAACTAATTTGTCCTCAACAAATAGAAATGTTCTATTTTTAATACTATCTGAAATATTTTCTTGGATTAATTTTATTATATTTGGCTCATTTTGAGAATATGTCGGTTGAATTTCTTGTCCAATATTATAAACATTTCTAACAGTATCAACAGAAGAACCCCAAAGAACTAAATCATATCCCATATTTGCCTTTGACTGCGTTGATGCACAATTTAATAAAAACGATACAATAAAAACTAATAAAATATATTTTTTCATTTTTAATCCTTTATATGTTTATTATATGATAAATCAAAAATAATTAATGAACAATTTTCATCTTTTGACAAAATAATATGTTCTTTCACATATTGTTACTATTATTGCAACAATTAACCACATAATCCAACTTATTGACCACATTTTTATATTTGTATAATTGCCATAAAAAAATGTTATGAAAGATGC
>Ga0268262_10001616_pt1 | contig 27515 bp, 22 predicted proteins | sample TergutNc150P3_FD_190354 | JGI IMG/M metagenome (GOLD analysis project Ga0268262, IMG submission 190354) | Nasutitermes corniger P3 segment gut microbial community from laboratory colony in Florida, USA - Nc150 P3 (SPAdes) (version 2) | ecosystem: Host-associated > Arthropoda: Insects >... | reverse complement strand
ATATTGGGCGTTTCCCGGCGGATTTTATGTTTCAGTTGAAACAAAAGGAATGGGATAATTTGCGGTCGCAAATTGCGACCGCAAAAAAGGATGTGTCCAAGGTGCGCTATCTGCCTTATGCTTTTACCGAGCATGGCGTACTTATGCTGACTAATGTGCTTAATTCCAGAAAAGCAATTAACATGAGCATACAGATAATAAGGGTTTTTGATAAGTTAAGAAAATATGTCCTGAACCAAACATCAAAAGACGCGCGAATAATGGAACTCCACAAACTTTTAATGCTTCATATTAAAAATAACGATTACAAATTTTCAGAATATGACGAAACAATAAAGCAAATCGTACAGGCCTTAAACAATCTTTTAGTGCAGCCTAAGAAAACCGGGACAATCGGATTTATTACAGGCGAATAATATGGGATATTTTGCGGTCACAAATTGTGACCGCAAAATATATTAACCCTTGAAGAAGCAGTAGAAAATACGATAGAATATTGTTATAGAAAACAGCGTACTTATGAATAAATCTTTATCCGCCGATTTAATCGTATCAATTCATTTTTTAATTGTTATCTTTAATGTCGGCAGTTTATTTGTAATCATACTCGGCGGCGTTTTACGGTGGCGTTTTGTCAGGAATTTTTGGTTCAGGGCAATTCATTTGGCAATGATTTTAATCGTCGTTTTTGAAACCATTTTTGGAATTACTTGCCCGTTGACGGATTTGGAATATGAGCTCCGTGTCGCAGCAGGGCAATTTAACGCTTCCGGGGAGTCGTTTATCGCGAGGTTGATTCATCTGCTTATATTTTATAATTTTCCGCAAATTGTATTTAATATTGCTTACTGCGTCTTTGGGGCGGCCGTTCTTGCGGCATGGCTGTTTATTCCGCCACTTTATCCGTGGAAACGCGGGAAGAAAACATAGTGTACGGCGTACTTATGTTTAAAAATTATTGATTATTTTTTGATTGACAGTTTTTATTTCCTGTATTATTTTATTAATATTAGTATTTTTATCGTTCAGAACATTTCTGCTGCCTATAAAAACACTATTTAAAAAACCGGGGACGTATGTTTGCCGGAGCTTTATTTTCTAAGGAGGGCTTATTAATGAAGAAGAGAAATTTTATTGCGGGGTTATTAATACTCCTGCTGCTTTCATTTGGGTTGATCTTTGGGAGTTGTGAAGGTTCGACCGGGCCTATGGGGCCGGAAGGTCCGCAGGGGCCTGCGGGGAACGATGGCGACCCGGGACAACAGGGGCCTGCATGGGAAATACCCGTTCCTCCGTTTGCTAACGCAAAATTTGCCGAAATCAACCTGTTCAGTTTTAATGACTTCCATGGGACGGTGGACAAATCAGCGTCAAATTCCAATCCGGGCGCGGACAGGTTTTCCGCTGTTGTGAATAAAGTGTTGGAAGACAAAGATAACTACGTGAATCCTGCCTTGATAGCCGCCGGTGACAATTACCAGGGGTCAGCGCTTTCCAATGTGTTTTACGGAGAGCCGGTTTCCGAAATGATGCGGTATCTAGGTGTAAAATATTCCGCAATTGGGAATCATGAATTTGACTGGGGCGCCGAAAAAATTAAAAAATTTGCCCAGGATGGCGGCACAACTTTCCTTGCGGCAAATATCTTCATAGATGGAACGGATAACCGCCCTGATTTTTGTCAGCCCTACGGCTTTATAGAAGTAGGCGGAATACGGATAGGGCTTATCGGTCTTACTACTGTAGAAACAAAAGTCATTGTCAAAGCTGAATATGTAGCGGGGCTTGAGTTTAGAGCGCCCGGCCAGTGGCTGACCGATATGGTTACAGATTTAAAAACCAATAAGGATTGCGCGCTGGTTATAGCCCTTACCCACATGGGCGGAGGCGCGAACAGTAATACTAATAGCGCTATTGTTCCTGATGCCAATTCTGAAGCCGCGAAATTAGCGGCAGGCAATCATGGCTTTGACGCTATTATCGGCGGCCACCAACACGCTCAAATATGCGGGACAGTAAACAATGTACCTATTGTTGTTGGCGGTTACAACGGCAGGGGATTAACCAGATTACACATAGAATATGTCAGGGATGATCCTGTTGCTACCGTTATTACGCCGAGTGTATGGGTGCAAAACGATGTGAACGGCGGTTATAATTACGGTACATCCACAACTTCTAGCGGCAATGGCAGCCTTCTTGCCGTCGCCACTGTTGACGATTATATGAAAAAAGTAGTCGGCTGGTATAATACTGCGATAGGCCCCGCATTTGACCGAACAGTAGGCACATTTGGTGTTGCCATAACAAGCCGTGATGAACAGGCAGCATGGTGTAATCAAGTGGTCTATGATTACATTGCTCGTAATAAGCCGGGTGAAACCTTTATCCTTTTCCAGAACGGCGGAGGCTGGAGAGATACTGCTCCGTACGACAAAACCGCAACTACTCCTGTAACAATAAGATACCTCTACACTGTAATGCCCTTTGACAATGAACTCAGGTATTTTAATATGAAAGGTTCAGATATACTCTATTTACTCAATTTACCGGTAGGTAATGATGGTAGTCCGCCTGCGTATCTGGTTTCTGCCGCGATTGTTACCGGCGCCTTCAAAGATAGCGGCACATGGAAACTCGGGTCAGCAGGCGCGCCGGGCGCGGCCATTGCTACCGAAACTTGGTACAAAGTTGCATGCAGCGACTTTATGATTACAGGCGGCGACAACTTCCCGTTCCCGGGAGCAACCGTTCAAGGCCATACTTCAGAAGTACAAGGTACCGTAGATGTCATGGGCGGCGTAGCGCTTCGTAACGCCATGATTGAGCAGCTTCAATGGAGAGTTGATCATCCCTAAGGTTTTAGCGTTCTGAAAAAAATTAAGAAAGGGCTGTCCATGCGGCAGCCCTTTTTTTATGACGGATAAAAGTAGGATTGAATGTAAAACAAATATAGATTATTCTGATAAAACAATGAAACCAAAAAATTTTATGAAAATAAATTTTACATACATCTGTACCATTGTTGTCTCTATATTACTTGTTTTTATAGGTTATAAAATATCGGCAAAGGGCTTTGCTGATGTTAAGGACAGATCTCAACAGCCGCCTATATACGGTAAGGTGCTGAAAGTTATTGATAAGAGCGAACCTGACGAAGGGCTTTATAATTTCGCTAATATTAAAAGTTATCGCGTAACTTTTGAGGCTAAGATAACAAAGGGAGCGCAAAAGGGCAAGACTATTGCCGCAACTCAAAGTGTTAATAATACGGTGAAAGTTTCGGTAAGGGACGTTCGTAAAGGCGATTATATTACTTTGACCGAAACTCCCGCCGGATGGTATTTTACAGGGTATATAAGAACGTACAAACTGCTTATTTTGGGATTGCTGTTTGTAATATCCGTTTTGGTTTTTGGAGGGAAAAAAGGGCTTAACACGGTTCTGTCCCTTGGGTTAACCTGCGCGGCGGTTTTTTTGGTTTTTATTCCTTCCATTCTTACGGGGAAAAACGTATATGTAATGGCCGTTATTGTTTGCTTGTATACGACAATAATGACGCTTTCGCTTGTTGTCGGGTTTAACGTAAAATCGCTTACGGCGGCAATAGGATGCATGAGCGGGGTTTTGGTAACAGGGATAATTTCCCTCATTATGGATAAAGCTCTGTTTTTTACGGGCATTGTCGATGAACATACGCGACATTTGGGAAGCGCGTCGTTTTACGCGCCAATTAATCTTAGGGGGATAATTTTCGCGGGCATTATCATAGGCGCGATGGGAGCGATTATGGATGTTGCCATGTCAATGTCGTCCGCGTTATGGGAAGTAAAAGAGAAAGCGGGAAAAATAAGCTTTAAAGAGTTATTCCGTTCGGGACTGAATATAGGGCGGGACGTTATGGGCACTATGGCAAATACTCTTGTTCTGGCTTATATCAGCTCTTCGTTATCTATTGTTTTAATGTTAAGCATCTACAGCGCGTCAATTTCCAACCTGTTTAACAGCGAGATGATCGCCGTGGAAGTCCTTCAGGCTTTAGCAGGCAGTTTCGGTATTTTGTCCGCAATGCCTCTGACCGCGTTCTTCTGCTCAACAATTTATCTGAAAAATAAATCACCGCGAACCGACACAAACAGCGGCGGGAAGCAATGAAAACATTATTGCGTATCGCGAAAGAGGCTGTCAGGTATAAGTGGTGGCTGCTGCTGTCGATTTTCGGCACGCTTATGATGACGGCGGTTAACCTGATTGCCCCGCGGATAATGGCTTCCATGACGGGGCTTGTGGCGGCGGGCATGACGCGGGAAAAATTTACCGCCGTTTTGTGGATGGCTGGCGGATTGCTGGGACTTTACCTGACGCGCATTTTGTTCCGGTTCTTGTCCAATTACTGCTCGCACAGGGCGGCCTGGCGGCTTGTGCTTGAACTGCGTATAAAAGTCTATAACGCGATCCAGTCTTTTTCCATGGATTATTTTCACAACAAGCAAACGGGCGATCTTTTAAGCCGCGTGATGAACGATGTGGCGACATTTGAATTAATATACGCGCATATCACGCCCGATGTTATTACAAATTTTGTTACCCTCACGGGCGTAACAATTATTCTTTTTAACCTGAACGCCCGGCTCGCTCTTATAACATGTATTCCCATTCCGTTCATTTTGCTGTCGGGGTGGATTTTCAGCCATAAGGTGCGGCCTAATTTTCAGAAGACGCAGAAGTCGCAGGGGGAATTATCGGCGCAGCTGCAGGATAATTTGTCGGGGATTCAGGAAATACAGGCTTTCGGGCGGCAGTCTTACGCATCCGAAAAAGTCCTGGTCAAGGGCAGGGATTTTACGCATAATATGCTGCGCGCTTTAAAGTTAAGCGCCATATTTCATCCCAGCGTGGAGTTTTTAACTTCTATCGGCAGCGTTATTGTCGTCGGGTTCGGCGGATATTTGGCGTATAGAAGTGAGCTTTCCGTCTCTGAGATCGTGGGGTTTCTTCTTTACCTTGCGCTTTTTTACGCGCCGATTACCGGCGCCGCTCAGCTTTTGGAATCCGCGCAACAGTCGCTTGCGGGAGCGGAGCGGGTGATTGAAATTTTAGACGCGCCGCAAAGCGTTAAGGACAGTCCTGACGCCAAAACTATAGGGAAAGCGGAGGGGCGGATTGCTTTTGAGAATGTCAGTTTTTCTTATATTGAGGGAGTTCCCGTTCTTGACGGCGTGTCTTTTGAAATTAAACCGGGGCAGATGGCGGCGCTGGTGGGAGCGACGGGCGTGGGGAAAACCACCTTGAGCAAACTTATTTCAAGGTTTTATGATCCTACGGGCGGAAAGGTTTGCATTGACGGGCATGATTTGCGCGAGATTACTTTGGAAAGCCTGAGAAGCAACATCTCTTTGGTTTTGCAGGACACGTTTTTATTTAACGGAACTATCGAAGAAAATATCGCGTTCGCGAGATCGGATGCTTCTATTGAAGAGATAAAAAATGCGGCGCAGACGGCGAGGATACATGACGACATAATGCAGATGCCCCAGGCTTATCAGACGCAGATAGGAGAACGCGGAGTTAAGCTGTCCGGCGGGCAAAAGCAACGGATAGCGATTGCGAGAGCGATTCTTTGCCGCTCTCCGGTGCTTATTCTTGATGAGGCGACCGCGTCCGTGGATGTACACACGGAGGAGCAGATACAGATGGCGATCAACGAAATTGCGGGGAGCCGCACAATCGTGACTATCGCGCATCGGCTTTCTACTATTCGTAACGCGGACGTTATTTATGTTTTTGAAAAGGGGCGCATTATTCAATCGGGGAGCCATGACGAGTTGGTTGAACAGGAAGGGCTTTACCGGAGTTTGTGCAGAACGGGGAAAAAGGGAGGTGACCAATAAGTAAGAATTAACCACGGAGGTCACGTCGTACCTTCGGTACGCGTTACACGGAGTTTTTGTACGAAAATTATATATTCCTCCGTTAAACTCCGTGTACTCCGTGGTAAAATATTCTTCTTGGACAGCCCCTTAAATACGCCACTTATCGCTTGTGTCGCTCTGCATTAGGGGTATGCCTTTTTCTAAATTTAACACCCGAACAGACAGACGGCGGGAAGCGCCTGTTCCGATTATGTCCAAAACGACAATCGTGTCCGCTCCGGTTGCGTTGCCTATGCTTACAAAATCCTTGTCGCTTACATAGCCGGACATTTGCAGTTTTTGCTCAGCCTCAATTAGTTTTATGTTTTGCCTGTCGACAACGGTTATCTTTTTTTTGATAAAATCGGAAGTTATGTTGTCCGCAACCGCCGTCGTAATGGGATTTTTAACCGCATTATTATAAATCCATACCCGCGCGTTTTTAGGAAGAACTTTTTGGATTTCCTCGCCGGCGTAGGCGGCGACGCGATCCGTATTGTCTTTTTTGTCGCCGTAATCGCTGGCGAGTATCGCCTGATCCTTCAAAATACTGTTCAACCGCGCAAGCGCTTCCAGCGCTTTTGGATTTCCGGTTTCGTTATAAACATTCTGTATATAGCTTGCCGCTGTCCCTGTATCATTAACCAGTTCATGAAGAATAGATGCGTTATACGCCGCGGCTACGCTTTTATACTCATCGTAAATCCCAAGATATAATTCCAAAGCTGTACTGTAACTTCCCGCTTTTACCATATCAAGGGCGTTTTTCATTTCCGCTTTTAAGACTTTGTCCTTTGTGCTTTCACTCGCGAAGGTGCGGGAATCATAGGTATAATAAGGAGCTATATCCCTGGCTATTTGTCTCATTTGATTGTCAATAACAGACTTTAATAGCGTCGCGGAGGAAGGGTAATTATCGCGGCTTGTAGAACTGTTTGATCCGCCTCTTAAAACAGGGCCTATAAGCCTTCCGTCGCGCGCAAGAACAAGCGAATAGTAAAATTCAATTTCCACACTGGTTGTATAATCAATATAGTTAACGGTTTTTCCGTCTTTGGTTTTGTATGTTCCGTGGTAGGTGTCGTTCTTTGTATTAATGCGCGTTATCTGCCCGGTAAACATGGCGTCCACATAATTCTCTATACTTTGATTGGTCCTTCGCAGGCGCTCAACTTCGGAAGCCGACACCAAAGTAAAATAATTTGTTTCCTGTACCCTTTTTACCGCGACGGATGTGGCGTATTGGGCCATATCCCTGTTGGCGGCTCTGGTTTCAAAAGGCATAACCGCAATGCGCCTGATTCCGGCTGTGTTTAAGCGGGGCGGATGCTGGACCTTCACGTTAATTGAAGTCGCGCAGCCGGCGGCGAAACAGACTGTGACAAATAAAACCAACAACATAAAGAGTTTATAAATCATTTTTACCGCTGTTACTTTTATTTTTTCCATTTAACTTTATTTATCTCTCCTTACATTCAGGCTGGACCAATCCAGTCTGCGGGTCAGGAACATTACAACGCCGGTTATCAAGAAGGCCGCGATTGAGCCAATCAGCAAAGCCCAGTCCTCGGCATTGAGAGTGAGGTACATGATTAAGTACAGGAGCGCCATGACGAGCCCCATGTACGCGCTGCGCGTCCATGATTCGAGTAACGAGCGGGCGTATAACGTCATCATGCAGGTAAGCGCGGCGGCGGCGATAAGATAGGAGAGGGAAAAGGAAATATGTTCGGAAATTGACAGCAGCAAAAGATAAAAAATTACGTTTGCAAGGCCGGAAAGCAGATATTGTATGGGGTGTATAGACTTTTGAGAAAACACTTCCAGAAAGAACAGAGTTAAAAACGGAATTATCAAAAACAGAAGCGCGTATTTTACCGCACGCGTATTTAGCGCGTAATGGTCAAGAGGCTTGAAAAAATCCACGCCGAAGTATTCGTCCGCCCAATCCCTGCTGCCTTCATTGTTTACGCTGGTGTTGGTGCCGGATATCCAGTAAAGAGGGATTGACCTGCTTAAATAACTGATTTCCCATTCGGCGTCAAAACCGCTTTCGGACAGCGTATAACTTACCGGCAGGAAACCTCCCTGAAACGAGGGCGAGGGCCAATCGGTTTTTACGCGCACTCGCGTGGTCTCGCCTATGGGAAGCGCTCTAAGCGATTTTCCGCCCTGCACCGCGAATTGAATGTCGAAAGTATTTGCCCCGTTCGCGTTGAAGGGGCTTAAAGCGTTGACGCCGTTGTTGGCCGAATAATTAAGGTTAAAACCGCGGTTGCCCGGCTTAAAAGAAAGTTCGCTTCCGTTCCAGTCCGCCTTGACTACCCTGCGTATTCCCTTCTGGCTTGCCAGTCCTATAATGATTTCAGCCTGATCAAGGCTCATTGCCTGGTTTTGTTTTAGCTCGCTTTTCGCCCTTTCAAGATTGAAGCTTCCCGAGAGGGAAAGATTGCCGGAAAATAAAGCGACTGAAAAAATGCCCCGGCGTTTTTTCTGGGCGGAAAAATCGGCGTTGATATCCACATTATTCGGCGTAATCCAAAGTGTGTGATTTTGTTTAATTATTTCGATCTTTTCTCCTTCTTTTTCTGTTTTTGTCCTGATTTCCGTGCTTTCGATGACAGGTATACGGGCTATGGGGCCGTATAATTTAAACTGGCTGCCCCAGGCTTCCATGATTTCCCTTTCCGCTTCATTCGAGCGGTGACTGCGCTCGCTTATCAATGAGCGAACCATGGAAACAGGTATCAATAAAATTAAAACGAGTATGATAAGCACGGCGATTTTAAAACCGCCGCTTGATGTAAAATTGCGGAATTTTTTCGGTTTCGGCGTATCCGTATTGGAAGGCGATTGGTCTGACATATTAATCTCCTGAGTAAAATATATACCATTTTACCTGATTATTCAGGAAAATCAAATGTTATTTAATGTTTTTTCTGTTAACTTTACCTATAGCATTTTCCGCCGTGTTACTGTATGCTGATAGTATATTAATTATAAGGAGAAAATCATGTCGTCATTCACAGAAAACAAACAGGGGCTGAAGGTACTTATTATAGGAAGTATTCTACAGTTGTTCCTTGGGATAATTTATGTCTGGAGCGTTTTTGTAATACCGGTAAAAAATTTTTACGGTTGGTCCGTTGACAGCGTTAAGCTTACGTCTTCGTTTATGCTCTGCTTTTTTGTCATAGGCATTTTGGCGGGCGGAAAGGTGCAGATGAAAATCGGCGTAAAGCTGACAACCTTGATTGGCGGGCTTATGGTCGCGGTGGGCATGCTGGCGACCGCGTTAATCCCCGCGGGCGGAACGGCGCCTGTTTTTCTTATCTATCTTTTTTACGGCATCATAGGCGGCTTCGGCGTGGGCGCGGGTTATAACGCGAACATTTCCTGCGCGCAGAAGTGGTTCCCGCAAAACCGCGGCCTTGCCACAGGCATAAGCGTTTGCGCGTTCGGAATTTCAACCGTCATCTTCGCGCCGCTGGTTACAGCGTTAATCGGCAAGTTTGAAGTAAAGTCCACGTTTTTAATTTTAGCCGCGGGGTTTGCGGCGGCAGTCCTGATATTATTCAGTTTTATTAAATCGCCCGAACAGGTTCCAAACGCCGCCGCCCCGGCATTAAAAGGCAAACAGTACACGACTCTGGAAATGCTTAAAACTTCGCGTTTCTATTTAATTGCCTTGTCCCTGATGTTCGGCACTTCGGTATTTTTCATTATCCTTCCCAGCCTTAAAGAATTGGCGATAGACAGAGGGCTTGCGTCTTTCGCGACGGGACTCGTCATGTTCACGGGTATTGCCAACGCGCTGGGCAGGCTTGGCGCGCCGCTTATGTCCGACAAAATCGGGCGCGAGATGGCGGACATTATCATTCTTGCCGCGACCGCGCTGGGCGCTTTCGGGCTTTGTTTCGCGACCGGCCCATTGCTGATAGTGATCATTGCGGTAGTCGCGTTCTGTTACGGCGGCTATTCGGGACTGTATCCCGTTCTTACTTCCGGAAACTTCGGCATTAAAAATATCGGCTCCAACTACGGCGCGGTAATGGTGGGCTTTATGCTCTCGGCGCTGTTGTTCCCAATTGTGATCAAAAAAATCAACGGGCAAAAGCTGCAATTTATCGCGCTTGGCGCGTTGGCTGTAGTGGGCGTGGTGCTGGTTGTTATATTAAAACTGATGAATATGAAGACGAAAGAAGAAAGCTGATATCAACGATGTATGCCTGAGAAATTTGTTCAGGCATACATCAATTTATGTTAAGGAAGAAAATGAATTATTATTGAAGCCGTTGGGGGAATATTTTGTCTGGAATGTGTGATTCATCTGTTAACAAAATACCAAAAACTAAAATAATATGTATTTCGGGTTATAGCGGCAGCGGCAAAACAACAATGATGAGGCTCATGCAAAAATATTTGCCCGATTCTTATTACATTACTAAAGATGAGGAAATGACAAGGATTCAAAATCCAAAAGAGCTTGAAAATATTTACGGTATTACTGTAAATACCGATAATGTAATAGATTATTTTCGGGAAGTTGCGGTTTCAATTACAAATACAGCCAATGCTTACACAGATATTGCTACCGATAAAAAATATCTTGAATTAATTGCAATCTACTTTGAAGAAAAATACAATGAAAGATTTACGGAAATTTTATCAAATAAAGCGCCCCAATTTATCATCCTGGAATGGATAAGCATACCTCAATTTAAAATTTGGAAGAAAGCGGATTATCGCATAATGGTTAAACCGGCTAAATGGGAATTACTTGCCGAAAATCTGGAAAAACGTGAAAACAGGATTCCTGTTACCCCGGAGATTACTAAGGCGAGATACTTATCCAACAAGGAGATAATTGAAAGCGCGGAGGATATTACTCATGAAATAATAAATAATTATGATGATGAGTATGAGCAAGCGATAAGAAATTTATGTAATGAAATAGTCAGTAAAAGTTATTAAAAGGAGAGAGGAGAATGAAAAGATATTTTGGCTATATTATAGCGGCTGCGGTACTATTGGTAATTGCAGGAACATTATTTTTCTTCAATTATAATAAGAATAAAAAGTCTGATGAACAAATATTAAGAATTGGCATTCCTAATATTTCTCCAAGCGCTCCTCTTTGGGTTATGAATGAATTGGATTTAATGAATAAATACTTGCCTAATAGCCGTCTTGAGTTAATTATTAACGGTTCCGGAAGCGCTTTGAATGAAGCAATGATAGCGAATCAAATTGACGGCGTAGTAATTGACTTGATAAATTTCCTGATTGGCATATCCAGAAACGTTCCTTACAGAATTTTAACATCTATGTCATATCGCTGTATGAGCCTGCAAACTAATAATCCCGGTATAAAAAACATATACGATGTCAGAAGTAATCACTTAATAGGCCTGAATTCAACAACAGGAACAGTTGCTTTAATGCTGCATTTAACTGCTGAAAAATTTTTTGGCAGCTATGATGCGCTAAACAGTCAAATTGTTGTAATAAACAATGATGATATTTCATTAGCTTTGGCAAATAACGTCGGTATCTCACTGGCTTTTACAGATTCTACAACTCGTATTTTACAGAATGAATTAGGTTGTCCTACAATATTAGAAGACACGGATTTATTTGAAGGGCATTTATTTACGCATTATGTGGTGTTTAATGAAGAATTTCATGCTAAAAACAAAGAATTAATTAACGCTTTTTTCTTGTCGCTTACGGAAGCTGTTAAATTAATAAACAGCAAAGATTATCGGGCATTAGAAATTGTTTCTAAAAACCTAGGAACGGATAAGGATAAGTTTATCGCGTTGTTAGATACAGACAAGCTAATTTACGAGCTAAATAACTTTGATAGTATAGATATTCTAACCGATATGGCAAAAAAAATAGGCCTTATCTCAACAAGAAAACCTTTAGATCAGATAGTATTTAAAAATGAATAGATTTAAGGCGGGAACAAAAATATTCTTTAGCAGAGTGGTTTTTCTTATAATCATGATAACGGTATGGGAAATAGTTTATCGTTTAAAGTTGTTTCCTGAATTATTGTTTCCGTCATTTAGGGCAATTTTTACTTCGTTAATTGAAAATATTTCTAACAGACAAATTCTTGTGATGACAAAGAACACATTGATTATAATTTTTAAAGGGGTGTCTTTAGGGACAATTATTGCCTTAATTTTAATGGGAATTTCATTAATAAACAAATATTTTTATTATGTTATAGATAACATAGTGTTAATTATGAATCCAATACCAAGTTTAGCGATATTTCCTTTAGTCATATTATGGTTTGGACTGGGAACTAACGCGATGATTATCATTTTAATTCATTCGGTTTTATGGGGATTTCTTATAAATTTAATGGCGGGCATTCGTTCTATGCCGCAAATATATAAAGAAATAGGGCTAAATCTGGAATTAAATAAGTATCGCATGTTTAAAGATATCTATCTTCCCGCGACCATGCCGTTTTTCATATCCGGCCTTAAAGCTGCCCTGGCAAGAGCATGGAGAAGCGCTATCGCGGTTGAATTGGTTGCCGGTATAATGGCAAGCAATGCCGGTCTCGGCTGGCTGATGAATTATCAAAGAAACACATTAAATATTCCCGGACTTATCTCAACTATTATCATAATTGTTATCGTCGGTATTTTTTTAGAAGAGATTGTATTTAAAGTCTTAGAAAGATTAACAATTAAAAAATGGGGCTTAGGATAATGGATTATTTAAATGTAAAAAATGTTTCCAAAGTATTTACGAATGAAAATAAGGAAATCAAAGTTTTTGATAAGATTAATATGTCCATTAGTAAGGGGGATTTAGTTTGCATAGTAGGCCAATCAGGCTGCGGGAAAACTACCTTGCTTCGCATGATGGCCGGATTTGAAAAAGTTACAGATGGAGAAATTATATGCAATAACACCATAATTACTAAACCTAAAATGAAATATGCGTATATTTTTCAGGATTATGATCAGTTGCTTCCATGGAAAACTGTTAAACAAAATGTTGCATATCCGCTTAAAATATTAAAATACAATAAGTTAGAACTTGAAAAAAAAGTTAAAGAATTCCTGGAATTAGTGGGGTTAATAGAATATGCCGATTTTTATCCGCACGCTTTAAGCGGCGGAATGAAACAAAGAGTAGCTATTGTCAGAGCTTTAGCGATGAATCCGGAAATATTATATATGGATGAACCTTTTTCCGCTCTTGACGCTCAAAACAGGGAAATACTTAATAATGTATTATTAAGTATTTGGAAAAAGTTCAAAATAACCATTGTTTTTGTTACTCATAATCTAGATGAGGCTATTTTTCTTTCAAATAAAATAGTAATTATAGGCGCTAAACCTGTAAAAAACGTCAATATCATAGAAAACAATGTTGAAGGCCAAAAATTACCCAGTGATAAAGGATATACAGAGCTGTGGAGTCTTTTATATAACAGTTTCAATTATAAAGACTCCTTAGGCTAAAACGATCAATTGGAACAGGCATATAAGAATGGGGGAGCGGGAACCTATAGGAGTAAAAATGGCGTCTGGCAGAAGGATTAACGCAACTGTGGCAACCCCCCTTGCCATTTATGTTTAAAAATGTTAATATCCCCATAATGTTCAATAAAATCACCAATAAAGGAGAAAGTGAAATGAAAAACAGGTATCCCCTATTACAAAGGCTGGGGCTTTTACTGGTTCTGGTAATTTTTACCCTGGCAGCCGTAACATCATGCGATAACAAAAAAAAGGATGTCGACAAGCTTGCCGCACAGCTGCAGGAAATGAAAGACGAACTTAATAAGGCAAAGGAAAAAGCTTCGGCGGATGAAATAGCCAGGCTGGAAAAAATTATCGCGGAACAGGAAGAAAAAAACAAAGCAGCTGCGACAACGGACAAACCCGCCGCAACGACGGATAAACCCGCCGCGACAACGGACAAACCAGCGGCAGCAACAACGGACAAACCAGCGGCAGCAACAACGGACAAACCAGCGGCGGCAACAACGGACAAACCAGCGGCGGCAACGACGGACAAACCCGCGACAGCAGACGCGGGAGCCGCGGCAACACCGGCCGCAACGCCTGCAAGCGAATTCAAAATGACTGGCACAACGATAACCAAATTCGTCGGCACAAGTAAAAGCGTAGTCATACCCAGCACCGTTACCAGCATTGGAAGCGACGCTTTTGCCGAAAACAAGATCATTACAGCCGTAACCATACCAACCAGCGTTACCAGCATAGGGAGCGGCGCTTTTTCCAGCACGGGGATTACAACCGTGACCATACCCAAAGGCGTTACCAGCATAGGGGCCAGCGCCTTTGCCGAGTGCAAGAGCCTTGCCAGCGCGACCATATCCGAAAGCGTTACCAGCGTCGGAAGAGCGGCTTTTTGGAGCGACGCCCTTCTAAGCGTAACTTTTCAAGGAGCGATTCCCGCGGGCGGATTCAACAATGACTCTTCATATCCTCCGTTCCAGGGTGACTTGCGCGCCAAGTATCTTGAAGGCGGAGCGGGAACATACACAAGGGCAAGCGGAAGCAAAGAGTGGGCGAAAAAGTAACTCATTGTAACTTCCCTCAATATAATGTAACTTAAATTAGATGAAGTGGGAAAAAAAAGAAATCTCTCCCGAAACGGTAAAGGAAATTTCCGCAAAGTACGGCTGTGATCTTTTGACTGCATCGATCCTTGTACGGCGGGGATTATGCACGGGCGACGCGATACGCTTCTTTCTGGAAGACGATCTTGCGTCCCTGCGCAATCCGTTCGCGCTGGACGGCATGGAAGACGCGGTGGAGCGTATTCTTGCCGCGAAGGACGAGGGCGAGAAAGTGCTGGTTTTCGGGGACGGCGACGTGGACGGCATTACCGGAACCGCGCTGCTGGCGAATTACCTTGAAAGCATCGGCATGGACGTGACGTGGCGCATTCCCACAGGAGACGAATCTTACGGGCTTTCTCTGGAAGCGGTTGAGGAATTCGCGGCGAAGGACGGCACGCTGATAATTACCGTGGACTGCGGCATATCCCGCTTTGGAGAAGTTAAAAGGGCGGGGGAACTTTCCGTCGATGTAATCGTGACCGACCACCATGAGCCGCAGGATGAGCTGCCCGAAGCCCTTGTAATAATTAATCCCAAACTTAAAGATTCATCTTACCCTTTCCGCGATCTTTCAGGCTGCGGCGTCGCTTTTAAATTGGTCTGCGCTCTGCGTTTCGCTCAAAAGAGCGAACTGTACGGCCAGCAAATTTGCCTTTTAAACACAAGGCCGGTAAATGACGCGTGGATAATTGAGGTCGCGAAGACGCGCAACCTTATGGTTATCGGCACATTGACAGAAACCATAGTGCCGGGCATGGTTTCAATTTCCGATACGCGCCTTCCCTCTTTTCTTGAAGGGCAGCAGATTCTAGTCTGGGACGCGCCTTTGCAAAAGCAGACCTTCGCTAAACTTTTCGGCAAGGGCGTTGAGGTGGGAATGTTAGACATCGCGCCGCAGATTGGCGCACAGATTAAACAGGTCGCGGGCCTTAGCCTTCTGCGTATCAAGGAACTTTCAAAAATAGCGAAGTACTCGGACAAGGAATTAAGCGAGCTTGATGTTTTTGTCAATCTTTTTACTTCTTACGCGCGGTTAAAAGAAAAAAACGCCCCGGACTTAGCGGGAGAAAGCGCGGATATTCAGCTTGCGGCGCTTGGGACAATCGCGGACGTTATGCCGCTGTTGGACGAGAACAGAATCATCGTGCGAAGGGGAATTGAGGCGCTGGGGAAAAAACCCAGAGACGGCCTTTTTGAGCTTCTTTTTGAACTTGATCTTGCCGGACGCAATTTTGAAACAAAGGATATTTCATGGAAACTCTGCCCGGTTATTAACGCCGCAAGGCGTATGGGCTGCGCGAAAACCGCGGCTGATTTGTTTTTTGAAAAAGAACGCGCTAAAAGGGAAAAAATCGCCGAAGAACTGGCGGAAATGAACGAGGACCGCAAGTCGCTGGAAGAAGAAACATGGGCGCTTGTCGATCCTTTGGCTTACAAAAATTTCGACGAGTACGGAAAAAATCTTACCCTTGTTTACAGCGAAAAAATTAACAAGGGCGTTACCGGCTTGATGGCGCAGCGGGCGGCCAAACAATTCAATGTTCCGGCAATAGCGGTTTCCATGGGCGATGAAATTCACACGGGCTCTGTCCGTTCCGCGAGAGGGTTTAATGTCTGTTCTTTGCTTGAACAGTGCAGCGATTTGTTTATAGATTCCGGAGGCCATAGGGCGGCCGGAGGTTTCAGCATGGTGGAAAAAAACTGGGACTTGTTTTTGGAAAGGCTGAAAAAAGTATCGGACACAATTTATTTTGAGGAAGAAGAAGGCGAGGAGATAATTCAAATTGACGCGGAACTTCCGCACGAATACCTTTCCCCGGACGTGTTAAAATTAGTAGACAAATTTGAACCTTACGGCAAAGGGAACGAACAGCTTGTCTTTTTGTCGAGTAAACTTACAATTAAGGAAATAAATTTTATCGGCAAGCCGGATCAAAAGCATGTAAAGATGACGCTGGACGCCGGAAAATTCAAATGGCCCGCCCTGTACTGGGGGAGCGCGGAGCGAGTCGCGAACAAGGAATTCGGCGTTAACGAAAAAATAGACATTGTGTTTAACCTTAACCGCAATTATTACAGAGGGAACGAAACGCCGCAGATGATTGTTTTGGATTTGAAGAAGAGCGAGAACAAATGAACAATGAACAATTAGCAATGAGCAATTAGCAATGAGCGAGAGCAATTAGAGGAAGGAGGAGCGGGGATTAATGAAAAGATTTTTTAAATTTTTTCTTTGTTTAAGTTTTTTTCTTTTTATTTGCGCGCGGATTTTTGCTCAGATTAATTATGCGGTTATTCCCGACAATCCTCGCCCCGGAGAACCTGTAACAATAGCGATAACTACTACGGCAAAGCATGCTTTGTTGATTAGGGACGAGAAGGAATTTAGTAGGGCTAGATTTTTTTCCATACCGGGATATATGACGGCGGTGCTGGCGATTCCAAGTACGATGAATCCGGGGAACGCGGTGATTAGGATTGAAAATGAAATCGGGATTCTTTGTGAAATTCCGTTTGTAATTGCGGACAGAAAATTTGTTTCCGAAGTTATTGAGCTTAATCCTACCCTTACGGGGATAAGGACCGACCCCAGCCCAAAAAGAACCGAAGAGGCCAATCTTCTTTGGACGATAATAACCACCTTCGGGGATAATATTTACCATACGGGAGCATTTGTTCCGCCGGTTACTTCTACAAGAAGGACGAGCTTTTTCGGCGACCGGCGCGTTTTTAAGTACTCGACAGGTTCCAGCGACACGTCGATTCACGCGGGGGTGGATTACGGGGTGCCGACGGGAACGGCGGTTACCGCGTGCGGAGCGGGAAAGGTGATTCTTGCCCGGCCAAGGATTGTTACCGGAAATTCGGTGGTTTTGGAACACGCGCCCGGCATTTATTCAATTTATTACCATCTGGATAAAATCCAAGTTGAAGAGGGCGCATTGGTAAATACCGGGGCGCTTTTGGGGCTGTCCGGCTCGACGGGTCTTGCGACGGGCCCTCATCTGCATTGGGAAGTACGGGTAAACGCTGAAAATACCGATCCGGACGCTTTTGTAGCCCGCCCCATTATTGACAAAGAAGCGATAAACAGTAAAATGTACAGGTAAAGCTAAATCCAATGAGGAAAGGAGGTGATTAATTTTGGCGCACATTACCGTTGATGACAATGAGATTCTGGAAAAAGCCATCAAACGCTTTAAACGCATGGTAGAAAAAGAAGGCATCATACGCGAGTTTAAAAAGCGTGAGTATTATGAAAAGCCCTCCACCATCCTCAACAGAAAGAAAAAGGCAAACGCCCGCAAACTGTTGAAAAGAAACCGCAGGGGCAAGGGCGAGTTTTAATCAAATGTCATATCTGAGTAAAACCTCTCAATTTATATTGAGAGGTTTTTTATTTTTATCCGTATCAATACTTTTTCTCTCATGCGCTACGCGGCCTCCATCAGATGCGGCGCGGAGTCCGGTCGAATCGTTTGCGGCGGTCGAGGCGGTGGTTCCGCGGTGGCAGGCGGTTGCGCGGGGCGTCGGGGTTTTTCATGGGAAAGCGGGGGCCCCGGAATTTGAGTTTTGGGCGCTTAGGATTGAGCTTGACGCGCCGGATTTGCAAGTTGTCGTGAAGGGCGGCGCACAGGACGCGGCGGGCGGAACATTAAGCGCGAAGGTTTCAAGTTTTGTCAGCGCGAACGGCTTAGCCGCCGGGATTAATGCAGCGCCTTTTGATATTTCCTCTTCCAAAGAGGGGCAGCCGATAAAAAATGTGGGCATTGTTGTTTCGGGCGGTAAACAGATTTCGCCGCCAAGTCCGCGCTACGACGCGATTGTTTTTTACAAAGACGGGAAAGCGGCGATTGTTAATCAGGCGGCGATAAAATCAGCGGAAAACATCGAAAACGCGGTGGGCGGGTTTTTTCAAATACTTGTAAACGGCGCTCCCGCGGATAGGACGCTGACACGGGAAAACCGCGAGCCCCGGAGCGCGGCGGGAATTTCCGCGGACGGGAAATATCTTTATCTGGTGGTCATTGACGGAAGACGCTCAGACAGCGCCGGCGGTACGGAGAAGGAGACGGCACTGCTTCTGCTCGCGCTTGGTTCATGGGACGGGCTTAACCTTGACGGCGGCGGATCAACTGCGCTTGCCTTGCGCGGGGCGGACGGTTCAGTGAGAGTGGTTAATGTTCCTGTTCACGGGGGGATTTTGGGGATGGAACGCGCGGTGGCGGGGTGTTTGGGGATAGCGGCAGGCAGGTTGTAATACGGGGCAATCCTTACGGAATTTCGTCTTTGGTCAGGCTCGGGTCAAAATCTATATTAAAATCGGCAAGATTCTCAACATCTTCAACAACCGCTTCTTTCGTTTCTTTTTTATCTTCTTTTTTCTCTACTTTAATTTCTTTTCTGTGTTTAATGTGATATTTCTTTTCTATAAAGCGCGTCATGATTTTAATAAATTCTTCAAATTCTTTTTCCGTCATCTTTTCGATTTTTTCTTTTTCTTCGTCGCCTTTTCCTTTTACCGTAAAACAAAACTCAAAGTTGTCCGCTATCGCTTCATTTCTTTCCGTTACTTCTTTGCTGTATACGCTTATTTCCGTGAATTCTTTACCCATCTCTTTGTACTCTAAGACCCTCACTGTGTAGTTTTGTTTTACGATTAAGGCTACTTCTTCGAATATTCTTTCGCTCATGGTTTTTTTCTCCTATGGTTTATTTAAATACCGCTAATTACCATTCTTTAGGTTGACCGTCCGGCGGAATAATATTAAAGGTATCTCCGGTATACTCCACCGAGCCGTAAAGCGGCGAAGGTTCCCCTCTGGAAGGTTCTATAACAAAAAAGCCTTGTTTTAACGCATACTCTTTTACATTGTTAGTCATTACCACCCCCGCAACAGAACCTAAAAACACGCGCTTGTCTCCGTGTAAATCGGCATATACACGCATTTTTTTCAAGCGTTTAATATGATCCTGCACATCTTTGGCGGTTAGTTTGGTTTTTACTTCGACAAGCATAACTTTATCGCCGTTTTCCAGTTTTACATCAATTTCAAGGAATATATTATTATCATAATCTGAAACATCGGAATTTTGATGGACCTGGGGAAAAATATACCCTAAATCCCTGAATTTTTTCCGAAGGGTAGGCGCAACCATGTATTCAACTACTTCGCCCATTCGGCTGCTGAGTTTGCCAATTTGATGGGCGTTTGCCTTTACAATCCGATCAGTTTCTTGCAAAGCCGCCCACACCGACTCGAAACTAAGCGGATTGGTATCCTGCGGATTACTTGTTTGCATCGCTTCCATTCTTTTCTCCTCCTTAAATATACTACTTTTCAGGACTTTTTAAACCTTCCCCGGAAAAGTATTTTCTACCCTATATATGGTGCGGACTTGCGTTTTTGCATTACTTTCGCGGGAAATTTTTTAACTTTTTTTAAAACTTTTTTGGGCGTTAAAAGTACACTAGGTATGGGGTAGGTCGGCTACTTAGGTACACTAGCAAAATATGGGGTCAGGCGCTTTTTGCGCTTCCGTGCTTGTTTTAAGCGTCTTTTATATGTTAGATTAACTTAATGACCATTGATGATATTGCACTGCTTTACAAGGCACAGTCTGTACGTTGGACAAGCCATATGCTTGAGCGGATGTTTCGCCGAGGAATAAGCATGGATGATGTGGCAAGCGCGTTAATCAATGGTGAAATAATTGAGCAATATCCAACTGATTATCCTTTTCCCAGTTGTTTAGTACTGGGACATTCGAAAGTTGGAAAAATTCTACATATTGTATGCGGTTCAAGCGGTGCGGAGTTGTGGCTTATCACCGTATACATTCCAAATCCTGCTGACTGGTCAGAAGATTTTAGGCAAAGGAGAAAAACATGACCTGTTTTATGTGTAAAGGCAATGTAAAAGATGGATTCTCTACATTTACCGCCGACATGGGCGATTGTATTGTTGTTATCAAAAATGTTCCGTCCCGCGTTTGCAGCCAGTGCGGAGAAGCTTCGTACAGCGATGAAGTTGCTAGGCGTCTTGAGCAGATTATTCATAGTCTGACGAATTCCGCTTCCGCCGAAATTGCAGTTGTTAGTTATTCTGAAAAAGCCGCTTGATTTTATTTCTTTATGTCTGTATAAAAATAGACTTCCATACCCATTATTTTCTAAATATTAAAAATTGTCAGGAAACTGGCAGCTTTTTTTACCACGAACCTACGAACCTTCGATACGCACACGAACGGCGAAGAGTGACAGACATCAAATAGAGGTGACAGACGCTGGGCGTGTCCACTGCTTTTCAGAGCTTTTTAAACCTTCCCCGGAAAAGTATTTTCTACCCTATATATGGTGCGGACTTGCGTTTTTGCATTACTTTCGCGGAAAAAAAATTAAGTTTTTTTTATGAGAGAGGTACCTACCCCATATGTAGCGTACCCGTGGCAAGAGGGTACACTACGAAAAAGCGGTGTCAGGCACCTTTGCGCGTCCACCGCTAATTACCATTCTTTAGGTTGACCGTCCGGCGGAATAATATTAAAGGTTTCTCCGGAGGGCTCTATAGCAAAAAAGCCTTGTTTTAATATATACTCTTTTACATTATCCGCCATTACCACTCCGGCTACAGAACCTAAAAACGTACGTTTGTCGCCGTGTAAATCGGCATATACACGCATTTTCTCAAGGCGGTAAATATGATCCTGCACATCTTCGGTGGTAGGTTTGGTTTTTACTTCGACAAGCATGGCTTTATCGCCGTTTTCCAGTTTAACATCAATTTCAAGGAATATATTATTTTTACGATCTGAAACATCGGTATTTATATTAGCTTGTGGAAAATCATAACCTAATTCCCTGAATTTTTCCCGCAGACTGGGCGCAACCATATGTTCAACAACTTCGCCCATTCGGCTGCTGAGTTTGCCAATTTGATGGGCGTTTGCCTTTACAATCCGATCAGTTTCTTGCAAAGCCGCCCACACCGACTCGAAACTAAGCGGATTGGTATCCTGTGGATTACTTGTTTGCATCGCTTCCATTTTTTTCTCCTCCTTAAATATACTACTTTTCAGGACTTTTTAAACCTTCCCCGGAAAAGTATTTTCTACCCTATATATGGTGCGGACTTGCGTTTTTGCATTACTTTCGCGGAAAAATTTTTAACTTTTTTCAAACTTTTTTTAGGACAATAAAAGTACACTCTATATGGGGTAGGTCGACTGCTTAGGTACACTATGAAAAAGCGTGATAAGCACCATGTGCATACCACTGCTATTTACCTTTCTCTGACAAAAAAGGCACCTTGTTCGCCTTTTTTTAAATCTACATTTATTTCGCCGCCAGATGTTTCTTTTTTAACTAATAATATTATACAAATAACAGTACCAACAAATGGTAATATTATAAAAAATATAAATTGAAAATTATTACTGATAATTTCAAATATATTCTTAAAAATATAACAATTGATATAAAAATATTGTATTAATAAAAAAAACCATGTTGCTATTACCACCCATGCAAGTATTTGATTAATTCCAGATACCGAATAAAATCTTTTTCCTGTGTAAAAGATTGTTTTGTATAAGGGACCAGTGATTCTATCTTCTAAGCAATCAATATGTTTTTCCCAATTGTCTTGCCATCGTTTACTGCCACATATAACTAATAACCACGCAACAGAAAAAATTATACCTAATAATATCAGATAAAAATATAAAAATTTTCCATTTTCTGTTTTACTAAATTCTCCTGTAACAACAGTAATATAGCCGCCAAAAATAAGAACTATAAACCCCCAGAAAAATGCGGAGCGTTGCCAGAATTTGTTAATTTCAAAATTTCGTATTTCCCATGCTTTTTTTAACGCCTCTTTATGTAACTCACATATTTCTGGATTATTTACCCCAAAAAGTTTGTCGTAATCCGCCTCGGTTATTGGTTGGTATTTGTCTTCCTTTTTCATAAAACCCCTTCTTTTATGTTCATTTTGCTATTCCCATCCGCCCGCAGAGCCGCTTACGCTTTCCCTTGTTACGGCGGCGGCGTTGTGGACGTATTAATCGCTATCTTGTATGTGCCGCTTCCTGATGAATTGTAAGGCCAAACCCGTATATAGTACTCCTGTCCGCTCGTTACCGTTCGGGAGTCGTATTTAGTACTATCATATAAATTTTTCCGGCCTCCCACTGCAGTGCCGCTTGAGTCATACACATGGACATACAGATCAGTCAACGTACCGAAACTGACGTGTATGTACTGCGGAGAAGCGGTTGCGGTGAATTTGAACAACTGCTCGCCTCCCGATGTGGTAATATTGCCGTCGGCCCAGGTATTGACTGTAAGCATGAGTGGTGCAGGATCTATCCACCCACCTAATACTCGTGAATCAAGGTTCACCCCCGGCCCGGCGGTAGTTTCCCTGCGTTTTACATCATTTACATACACCGCATGCCCCCGGTTATTCACGCCGGAACTGTTTTTAACAACATTGCCATTCACCGTATCGCTGGCATAACCTGTAATGGTTCCACCGCCTGACTTGGTGAAGGTTCCGCTACTACTCACATTCACCCCGCCGCCGTAGTCGTAGGAGGTGTTGCCGGAGATGGTCCCGCCGCTCATGGTGAAGGTTCCGCTACTACTCACATTCACCCCGCCGCCGTAGACGTAGGAGGTGTTGCCGGAGATGGTCCCTCCGCTCATGGTGAAGGTTCCACCACTCACATACACCCCACCGCCGCCGCCGCCGCCGGAAATGGTTAAAGCGGTATTGCTGGAGATTTCCCCGCCGCTCATGGTGAAGGTTCCGCTACTACTTACATACACCCCGCCACCTCCTAAGGAGGCGGTATTGCCGGAGATTTCCCCGCCGCTCATGGTGAAGGTTCCACTACTACTCACATACACCCCGCCGCCGTAGGAATTGTTTGAAGAGGTATTGTTGGAGATGGTTCCGCCGCTCATGGTAAAGGTTCCGTACACAGACACCCCGCCGCCGTCGTCGAAACTGTTTGAAGAGGTATTGTTGGAGATGGTTCCGCCGCTCATGGTAAAGGTTCCGTGCACAGACACCCCGCCACTTCCTAAGGAGGCGGTATTGCCGGAGATAGTTCCGCCATCATTTAAAATAAGTTTCCCTCCGCTGTAAATTCCTATAAGAGAATTTTTATTTGTACTCAGACCTACAAGAGTAATATTTTCATCAAGGGTGAGGGTAACTCCGGAACCCACGTCAAACAAACTTCCATTTGCATTAAGGGTTATTGTTCTTTCACCGTCATATCCCAGCAAAGTGATTCCAACAATTTTATTGTAATAAGAAAGCATTTTAGGCGGAGAACTTTCATCCGCTCCCAGAACAATGATAAATTCATCACCGGTAACCGCGTTAGTTGAGATATATGTCAGCGAATCTGCAAGATTCTGCGTGCCTATTTTTACCGCTCCCCTGTACAATCCCGGTGTTCCGCCCGGCGTTTCATTCGCGTTCGGCCCGTACCCTGAAACGCCGTTGGCATTTTTAGCCCTAAGGCGTACATAGTAAGTCGTGCCGTTAGTTAATCCGCTTATCGTCGCCGTTGTTCCGGTAGTGGTTGCCGCAAGCGTTGTCGGAGTACTGCTTGTTCCGTAATACACTTCATATTCATCCGCTCCGGCCGCTTGTGTCCATGTTACCTGTAACAGCTTTGGACCCGGAGTTAATATCGGCGCTCCCGGCACAGCAATAGGCTTGCCGTTTACCGCCGTACTCGCGTTGCCTGTTCCGTTTGCGTTTTTGCCCTTAACCCAAACATAATACGTTGTCCCGTTGGTCAAGCCGCTGATTGTTGCCGTTGTTGTTGATACCGTCTGCGCCGGGCTTCCCGGAATTGAGTTTGCTGTACTGTAATACACTTCATATTGATCTGCTCCGGCAGCCGCCTGCCAACTAACGACAAGTTCCCCACTTCCGCCAGGGGCAAGAGTAACCGTTCCCATATTCCCAATGGGCTTGCCGCTTGCCATAGCGCTTGCCGCGCTGGTTCCGTTGGCGTTGACCGCTCTTACCCAGAAATAATATTCGGTCCCGTTACTCAGGCCTGTAATTGTTTTACTCAATTCCGTACCGGTAAATGAAGCCGTAGCTGGTATCGTTGTAGTCGTACCGTAATAAACTTCATAACTGCTTGCTCCCGGCACCGCTTCCCAACTTACCGTAATCTGCTGGTTTCCCGCGCTGACCGTCAAACTGCCGGGCGTTGCTATTGGTACGCCGCTTACTGCGGTGTTGGTATTTCCCGCGCCGGTGGCATTCTTCGGCTTAACCCACACATAGTATGTTGTACCGTTTGTAAGACTGCTGATCGTTGCCGTTGTTGTTGAAACAGTATGCGAAGAACTTCCCGGTATTGTGCTTGTTGTGCCGTAATACACATCATATTCATCCGCTCCGGCAACGGCAGACCAATTTACAGTAAGCTGACCGTTTCCGGTATTCACCGTAACCGTCCCCATGTTGCCGACAGGTTTCGCGCTTGACGCGCCGCTCATCGCTCCGGTTCCGGTCGAGTTTTTGCCGCGTACCCACACGTTGTATGTCGTGCCGTTGACCAAACTGCTAATTGTTGCAGATGTACTCGTAACCGTCTGCGCCGCGCTTTCCGGCGGATTGATTCCCGTTCCGCAGAAAACTTCGTATTGATCCGCTCCGGCGATTGCAGTCCATGTTACGGATAATTGTCCGTTGCTTGCGCTCAAGGTCGGCGCTGAGGCATTCGCGATGGGCTTGCCGCTTGCCGAAGGACTGAACCCGCTGGTGCCTACGGCGTTCTTTGCTTTTATCCACACATAATTAGTTGTTCCATTGCTTAAACTTTCTATTGTAACGGAAAGCGAAGAAGTAACATCAGCGCCGTTCTTTGACGCGGACGCGGAACTGTTGGACGTACCCGTCCACACTTCATACGCTGTCGCGCCTTCCACCGCCGACCATGTTACGGTTATTTGTCCGTTACCAATGCTGACGGATGGAGCTACGGGAGCTTGCGGCGTAACGGTAAATACCGAAGGTGTCCCTGATGCCATAGGGCTGAAATTGCTTGTGCCTACGCTGTTCTTTGCTTTTATCCAAACATTATATGTTGTTCCGTTGGTTAATCCCGTAATAACAGAAGATAGTCCCGTAACATCACCGCCGCGCTTTGCCGCAAGTGTCGGGTTTGTGTCTGTTCCTGCCCAGACTTCGTAAGAGTTCGCCCCTTCCGCCGCTTGCCAACTTACCGAAAGCTGACCGCTTCCCGCGATTAAAACCGGCGCGGCTTGCGGTGCGGACGGGACCGCGGCAAACGCCGAAGGCGTCCCGCTCGCCCGTGGGCTTAAATCGCTTACGCCGATATTGTTTTTCGCTTTTACCCAAATGTAATAAGTGGTGCCGTTGGCAAGCCCTGTCAATGTTACGGAAGCGCCGGAAATATCCGCTCCGAATTTTTCAGCGGAAGCCGGATTGTTGGTTGTGCCTGTCCACACTTCGTAGGACAGAGCGCCTTCAACGGCTTGCCAAGTAACGCCCAATTCGCGGTTGCCGACAGTTACCGTGGGAACGGCTGGCGTTTCAGGCAATACCGCAAAAGCCGAAGGCTTCGCGTTTGCCGGGGGACTAAAGCCGCTTGTGCCTACGACATTCTTTGCTTTTATCCATACATAATAAACGGTCTCGTTTTCCAATCCTGAAATAACGGTTTCCGTTATGCCGCCTGTTATATCGCTTCCTTGTTTTGCCGCCTGCGCGGAATTCTCGGTTGTCCCAAGCCATACCTCATAAGAAGCGGCAAGTTCCACCGCGCGCCATGAAACTGTCAGTTTGTGATTGCCCGCTGTCAGTACCGGCTTGCCGGGAGCGGCGGGGGCTTTTGTCGGAATTGTGGGAGTGCCGACTTCAAGGGGACTGTACTCGCTTTTACCCGCGCCGTTTACAGCCCTCACCCAGATATAATAAATTTTATTGTTTTCCAAATTATTTATTACAGCGCTTGTTTTATCGGTTGTGATTTCAGGCGCGGACGGTTTTGTTGCCGTCGTATTGATATATACTTCGTAAGAGGCCGCTCCGCCGCATTCTTCCCAGTTTACAGTAAGCTGGTTTATTCCCGGTACTATATCCGGCTTCCCGGGCGTTGCCGGCCTTTCATTACTTGGCCACGGGATACCTCTAACACAGGGGCTAAAATCGCTGGAGCCGGAACTGTTAACCGCTTTTATCCATATATAATAAGCGGTCTTATTTGTAAGATCGGAAAGTACCGTCGCGGTTCCGGCTACTGTTTTTGCCGGCGCGGAAGGAGGCTGCTGCGTTGTACTAATATACACCTCATAGTTTTCCGCGCCCTGAACCGCCGTCCAGCGCAGAATCAGCATACCGCTTGAAGCCGTTGCTATCGGAGCTCCGGGAGTTTCAGGGCCTGAATTATTTAAGGAAGAATCGGCGACATTTTCCAGTTTTATTTCAACTTCTGAAACCAGCGAAACGGCGCCGTCAGCATAAACAAAACTGTACACGCTCCCCGCCTCAAAACTGACAAGGGAACCGGAGAACGCTATGGTCTCCCCGCTTACCATCAGTTTATACGGAGAAGCCGCTCCGGGATTGATCGTATATTGCGCCCTCTCCCCGGGGTTAACAATCTCAGCGGATAAATTATCGGGCTTTTTTACTTCTGTTCCGCGAAGTAATCGTAACGGAAAAGACGAATTGTTTTGAATTAAAATAAAACTTCTATCGGAAAAAAGCTCATCCTGCGATAAAATGGTTTCATCAAGCCGCGGTATGGTGAATTCCATTGTTTCGCCTTCGTCTATGCGTACCGTTACTTGATTTTTCCCTTTTACTTTTGGAACATAATCCAGTGAAAAGCCGTTGATGCCTTTAAGGTTAATGGTATACGAGAAAAAGAAAGTAGGCTCGAAATCGTTGGAAGTCCATTCAATTTCA
>Ga0268262_10001615_pt1 | contig 27537 bp, 24 predicted proteins | sample TergutNc150P3_FD_190354 | JGI IMG/M metagenome (GOLD analysis project Ga0268262, IMG submission 190354) | Nasutitermes corniger P3 segment gut microbial community from laboratory colony in Florida, USA - Nc150 P3 (SPAdes) (version 2) | ecosystem: Host-associated > Arthropoda: Insects >... | reverse complement strand
TTGAAGATGGATTTAGACTTGTTTTAGAAGGTTTGGGAGAAAACCCGAAGAGAGAAGGTTTGCTGAAAACGCCTGAGCGCGTGGCAAAAATGTATTCGGAGCTTTTAAGCGGTTTGGATTCCAAAGAAAATGAGAAAGATATTTTGGCAACGCAGTTTGTTGAAAAATACGATGAGATGATTTTATTAAAAGATATTCCGGTGACAAGTATATGCGAGCATCATTTTTTGCCATTCACAGGCGTTGCGCACGTGGCTTATGTGCCAAGCAATAGAATTGCAGGGCTTTCAAAGCTGGCACGGGCAGTTGATTTTTATGCGCACCGCCCACAAGTGCAAGAAAGATTAACCACGCAAATAGCCGAGCTTATTCACCGCTCTCTTGAACCGCTGGGTGTTGGCGTTGTGATGGAATGCGTTCACACCTGCATGACAATTAGAGGCATAAAAAAAACAGGTTCAATAATGTTCACAAGCAAACTCATTGGCACATTCAAAAGCAATGCTACAACCAGAGCAGAGTTTATGTCGCTGATAGGAAAGAGGTAAATAGTACCATGAAAAAAATAGCCCCTCTAGTTCTTTTTGTTGTTTTTGCAGTTTTTGCACAACAACAAAACGCAACACCACCGTCACATACCCCAGTGCAGGCACCACCAATACCAATACCGCAAGACACATTACCAGAACCGGTAGTGCCACTACTGCCAGCTCAGCCTCTACCAGAAGAATTAATACAGATGGCACCGCCACAGCCCCCAATGCCATCGCCTAAAGACCCCAAAGACACATTACCACTGCCACCATTGCCACCTCTGCCGCCAATGCCACTACCAGAAGACACGCTATCAACACCTGAAACCGACAGCGCAAGCGTAGTGCCTGCACCTGTGCCAAAAGACACAATGCCTACACCAATACCTATACCAATACCTACACCCACACCAACTCCAATGCCAACGCCAACGCCTGCACCTGTGCCAAAAGACACAACGCCTACAACAACACCTACACCCACACCAACTCCAGTGCCACAAGATACAACGCCTACACCTCCGCAAGAACCATCTATACCCAGAAACACCATCACCATTGACTTTGGACCCACGATTATTGGCGTGGGCATAAACACGGCTGCTAAAACTCTCGGAAAAAATTTGAAAAATGTGGAAATATCCGCTTTTGGCTTTGGAATGCAATATGAATTTCAGCCTATTAGGTTTTTGAGCTTGCCCTTGAAATTTGCCTATATGGATTTTAAAACAGGGATAACAGAAGAAAAAACAACTATGATAGATACCATCATGGGTACACCACCTTATGATTATAAAACGGAAATGGAAACCACGCTCAAAGCCAAGCTTAAAGCCGAGCTTTCCATTTATTCCCTAGAAGCTCATCCCCGTCTATATCCTTTTGGAGGCTCTTTCTTTTTGGAAGGAATGGTAGGTTACGCAAACTTGACAACAGATTTCTCAGGCAAAACCATTGCAAATGCAAAAGTAACAGTAACAGTCTCGGATCCCACTGGTATCCTTGGAGGCGATATGACAAAAGACACGTCTTACGTTGCTAGCATTAATCTTAAAGCATCAAGAGATTATTTAAAGTATGGCGGCAAGCTTGGATGGAGAGTTGACTTTGGTAAACCTGGTGGTTTTATTTTTGAACATGCGTTTGGATTTTACTTTGCAAGCGGTTCTGGCAAAACAATAATAAATCAATTAGCAGATTACGTTGAGAAAGAAGCTAATGATGCTCATATTCCAAACGTTTCATCTCCGCCAAAAGCACAAATTGGAATATTTGACGATGCTTTCTCATTGCTTGAAAAATTTATATTTGTGGGCGGACCTCGTTATACATTCGCCTTCGGATGGAGATTTTGATTTTTCTAATTTGCATATCCTATGCGTGTAATAGAGAAAATAACTAGCAAAGGCTTGCCACTAAGAGGCAACGATATAGACACAGACCGCATTATCCCAGCGAGGTTTTTAAAAAGCGTAACCTTTGACGGCCTTGGCGAACACGCCTTTGAAGATGATATTGAAGGCATTCGTGGACAAGGCGGCACACATCCTTTTAGAGATTCCAAATACAAAGGGGCTGGCATTTTGGTTTCCAATCGCAATTTTGGATGCGGTTCCAGCAGAGAGCATGCACCGCAGGCTCTTTTGCGATTTGGGATAAAAGCGATAATAGCCGAAAGCTACAGCGAAATTTTCTTTGGAAACTGCGTTTCCATCGGCATTCCCTGTTTTGTTGCAAGCCACGAAACAGCAGAGGAAATTTTAGACTGCATAGAGAAAAATCCATCTGTTGAATTTTCTGTGAGCGTTAAGGAGCTTAAAGCAAAATTTGGCGAAAAATCTTATGAACTTAAATTGGCAGATGGACATCGTGGGCAGTTTTTAGATGGCTCTTGGCATGCACGGAGCGTTTTGCTTTTGAACAAGGAAAAAATTGAAGCCCTGGCAAACTCGTTATGAAATTTTTAGTAATAATTCCAACTTACAACGAAATGGAAAATATTCCAGAGATTATTCCACGTATTTTGGAGCAAAATGAGAATTTGGAAATTCTCGTTGTGGATGATGGTTCTCCAGATGGCACAGGAGATTTTGTTGAAAATCTATCCAAAGAAAACAGCAGGGTTCACCTTTTGCGGCGAAATAAAAAAATGGGTCTTGGAACAGCTTACGTAGCTGGCTTTAAATGGGCACTGGAAAAAGACTACGATAGAGTTTTTGAAATGGATGCAGACGGCTCTCATAGCCCGCAAGCATTGAATACTTTTTTGAAAGAAGCAGAAAATGCAGATTTGGTTTTGGGAAGCCGTTATTTGAACGGGAAAATTTCAGTTGTGCATTGGGATTGGAAAAGGTTAATTTTAAGCTACTGCGCAAATTTTTACACAAGAATTGTGACAGGAATGCCTTTTTCCGATTCCACAGGCGGCTTTAAGTGCTTTAGCCGTGATGCCCTGCAAAAATTAAACCTTAGCAAACTGAAGAGCGATGGCTATTGCTTTCAGATAGAAACCACTCACTCGCTATGGAAAAAGGGACTCAAAATAAGGGAAATTCCCATAATTTTCACAGATCGTGCAAAAGGTTCCTCAAAAATGAGTGGTGGCATAATATCTGAGGCCTTTTTTTTGGTGCTGAAATTGAGATTTATGTCTTGAATTTTTCTATATTGGGAAATCAAAACACAACCATAGCGAGGTTCTTATGAAAAAAATTCTCTCAGGCGTTTTATTTCTTGCTATTTTTGCAAATGGCGCCACCATAAGCCAAGGTTCCATTATAGGAAATTGGACACTTGAAAAAACACGGAAATCCAGTGCGAATTCAATAGTATCTCTGGAAGCAGATACCTTGAAACTCACAAGCGACTGGAAATTAGCGGAAGTGAGCATCTACGACATAAACTACCCTGACTATGGACCGCAAAAAATAAATTTGAAATACAAGCTAAAAATAACATCTGAGGGAGAATATCGCTTAGATTCAGAATTAAAGAAATACCCCAAAAATCCAACAAGCGAAATAATAGAAGGCTCCGCGAGCGATGAAGATGCTGCCCAAAGCTCTAAAAAAGAAATCGAAAAACTTATAAAAGAGGAATTCAAAAACTTTATGCCTATTCTAAGTGCTTCGGAAACAGAGCTGGAACTGCAAGCTACAAACAGGAATTTAAGATTCACAAAACCGAGAAAGCTTCCCGTTTCAAAACTGACCAAAGACACGGTGCCATTTTTTGCACCTGAGGGCTGGCGTTTTCCAGAAACAGCAAAGGAACTTTCTTCTTTTCCCATAAGACTAAAAAATGATCACATGAATCTATTCACGGTTGTAAAAGACGATTTTAACGGAGATGGTCTTATAGACGCCGCAGCGTATTTGCTGAATGAAGAAACAGGGCAGGTTGCATTGTTTGTGAATTTGTCTCTCAAAGATGGCACTTATGACTTAAGCCCTTATGGCACCGCAGACAAAAACTTCGTAATAGAAAACGGAGTTATGCTTGCTCCCCCTGGCGAATATATGAATATTTCCAAAAAATCAAAAGTCACAATAGAAAATCCCGGCTTTATGGTTATAATTTTCAACACCGCGGCGAACCTTGTTTACTGGAACTCCAGATACAAAGAATGGGTTAGCATTCCGGTGGGGAAAAAGTTTTAAAAATTGAAAAAATCATAAATGGCGGAGCAGGCTTTGCCCGCCTGCCTAATGGCTCTGTGTGTTTTGTTGAAGGTGCCCTGCCAAACGAACTCGCAGAAATAGAAATAACAGAGCAGAAAAAAGATTTTTCAAGGGCTATCGCAACAAAAATTCTGGAGCCGCACAAAAGGCGGCGAATCCCTCCGTGCAAGCATTATGGCAAATGCGGAGGTTGCAATGCCCAGCACGTGAAATTTGAAGGGCAAATAGAATTATTAAAAGAAATTATTTTGGATTTATTTGCACGAACTGCGAAAATAAATTTGCCGCAAAATTTTGAAATCCATCACGGAGCTGAGTGGGCTTATCGCCATAGGGCACAGGTATTTGCCACAAAAAATAAAAACATTCCCTGGGGGTTTCAGGAACGAGCCTCAAATAATGCAGTGCCAATAGAAAAATGCCCTGTTTTGTCGCAAAATTTAAATGAGAGGCTAAAAGAGAATTCAAACTTGAAAAAACGTTATCTATTTGACAATAAAAGCGAGGAATTTCTGGGCAAGCATATTTATGCAGATGAGAGCGTATTTTTTCAGAGCAATTTGGAGTTATTGCCAAAATTAATAGGAGAAGTTCAAAAAGCCGCAGGCGAGGGCGAGCTTCTTTTGGATATTTTTAGCGGCGTTGGGTTATTTTCCGCATTTTTGCGAGAGAAATTCAATCGTGTAATTGCCGTTGAGCAAAATCCCCTGTGCCAGAAATTTGCAGAAAAAAATTTGGGCAAAAACTGTGAATTTTACTCTATGAACGCAGAGGAGTGGGTTAATAGAAACACTCCCCTTTTGAACAAAGCCTGCATTTTAATAGACCCTCCCCGTACGGGAATGTCAGAGGAACTTTGCGAGTTTCTTTGCAAAAGCGAAACAAGCAAGCTCATTTACGTCTCTTGCAACCCCGCAACCCTCGCTCGCGACACGCGCAAACTGCTAAATGCAGGCTATAACCTAGAAAGCACTCAAGGTTTTGCCTTTTACCCCCAAACTTTTCATTTGGAAATGATTTTTCTATATTCAAAGTACGGAGCTTATCTATGAACAAATTTTTTGTTTTGAGTGCTATTGTCTTTTCAATTTTCTTCTTTGCTTGCGAAGATGATACCATTCCCATTCCTTTGCCACCGTCACAGCCCTCTGCCAATGCACCAGGTGAGGAAAACACGGAAAAGGCGGAATCGCAGGCTTCTGCTGGAAAATCAAGCGAGCCAGCCAAAACTGCAAAATCTTCAGCCAAAGAAAAACCTCCAGCCAAAGCCAAAGAAGCACCAGCACCCAAAACAGTTGCCTATTTTGACGGCGATGCAGAGCAGCTTAAAACAGGCAGATATATTATCCAAGTGGGGATTTTTCCAACTGAAGCATCCGCAAAAAGAGTGATTAAAAAGCTGGCAGAAAACGGAATTAAGGCATACAACGCAAAAGTTGATAATCCAGACCCAGAAAAAGGCATGATTGGCACGTATAATAGAGTTAGAGTAGGTTTTTTTGATGCAAAACCTGCTGCGGAAGCATTTGCCAAAACCAAGCTGGAACCTTTAGGCTACGCATGGTGGATAGACAGAAGCAAAAACGACAATATTGGCAAAGTGGCGTATTACTCGGAGCCAGAGCCAGTCTTTGAGGTTGAGAGAATTCAGGAACAGCCCAAACAAATGTCTGCACAAGAAAGGAGAGAAGCCGAAAAAGCAGCCGCCATAGCTGCGGCTAAAGAGGAATACAGAGCCATTGCAAAAGCCGCAAATGCTTCTGTATCCATACCTCCACCCTCAGTCCCTGCTAAGGCACCCAAAGCCGCTCCGCCACCGCCTGCACCCCAAGCTCCCCCACCCAAATTGGCTGCGCCCAAAGCTCCGCCACCTGCAGCAAAAGCGGCTCCACCGCCGCCTGCAGCAGCTAAGGCACCTGCACCTGCTGCATCAGCAAAAGAAGCCGAAATTGATAATCGCGGCAAGGTTAAAATGAAAAAGAAAAATCCGTAGCTTTTTACCTTGTGAAATGATCTAGCAAATTTTTCCCTGAAAATTGCTGGCTTTGGTTTTTAGTTAGTCCATCAAGATAGTCGAATTTAAGAGGGCTATCCAGTATATATTCTCTTAAATGGTGGGTTGCCATTCGCCTTTCGTATCTGATAGGATTATTGTGCCACACTGTGCGAATGCCATCTCTTGTTATATATTCCAAACTTAATTTTCCCTTGTGCACCCAAAAGGTATCGGCTTCTGCGGCATGAGACCATTTAATGCTTAGAGAATCGCCAGGCGAGCTTCCATAACGGATTCCGGCTTTGTAAAAACCGGGCAGAACTTCTCCGTTTATTGAAATATCTCCGCTGGGCAACTCCTGAGCAAATGCAATCAGGAATTGATAATTTAGAACCAAGAACAATAAGATGGCAAATCTCATCAGTTGCTACTCCTCAGCATCGTTGTCTTCTCTAGACGAACTTTGAAACACTTCAATTTCTTTTCCGTGCTCGCGAATTTTCTTTTCAATTTCTTTGGAAACTTCCGCATTCTCTTTCAAGTATTGAAGAGCATTCGGCCTGCCCTGCCCTATTCTCTCGCCGTTGTAAGAGAACCAAGAACCGCTTTTTTGAATGAGTTCCAAATCCACCGCAAGGTCTAGTATGGAGGCTTCTTTTGAAATTCCGTGTCCATAAAGAATATCGAATTCGCACTGCGTGAATGGAGGCGCAACTTTGTTTTTCACAACCTTTACCCTAGTGCGATTGCCAACGGAATTCTCGCCTTCTTTTATGGTGTTCACGCGGCGAATATCTATGCGCTGAGAGGCGTAGAATTTTAGTGCATTGCCTCCGGTGGTGGTTTCTGGATTGCCAAACATAACGCCTATTTTCATGCGAAGCTGGTTTATGAAAATGAGAGCGGTGTTGGATTTATTCAGCAAGCCAGTTAGTTTGCGGAGAGCCTGGCTCATAAGGCGGGCTTGAAGACCCATGTGGCTATCGCCCATTTCTCCATTGATTTCTGCTTGGGGTACAAGGGCTGCAACTGAATCTACCACTATAAGGTCTATTGCGCCGGAGCGAACAAGAGTTTCGCATATATCAAGAGCCTGCTCTCCAGTGTCTGGCTGCGAAACCAGCAGGGCTTCTATGTCCACTCCGAGCTTGCGGGCGTAGCTTGCATCAAAGGCATGTTCTGCATCTATGAATGCGGCTACCCCGCCTGCTTTTTGAGCCTCTGCTATGCAGTGCAGGGTGAGTGTTGTTTTGCCCGAAGATTCCGGCCCAAAAATTTCAACTATTCTCCCCCTTGGAATTCCGCCGACTCCAAGCGCTATATCCAGTTGAATGCAACCGGTTGATATAACGGGAATTTCTGCGACTGGTTCCTTGCCAAGAGTCATAATGGCACCTTTGCCGTGATTCTTTTCAATTTGCGCAACGGCGGCTTCCACAGCCTTTGCTTTTTCTGGCGAAAGCGAGCTTTTGCTCTCTTTGCTTGCTGCTTTTTTAGACATATTGCCTTCCTAATTTAAAGTTTTCTACCCATATTATAGTAAAATAATAATAAAAAATACTGAACAAAAGGGCAGTAGTTGTGTTTTGCATACATTTGTTGACAAATTTCATCTGTTTTGCCTTATTTGGGGGGAAATTTTGGGTCTTTTGCAGGTGGTGGAATTGCATAGGGGATAAGGTAGAAATTTTTCTATCTTATTCCCAACCTATGACCCATAGCCCCAAACAAGCTACCACCGCCAGACCCTCTGCCACAAGGTCTAGCCCCAGCGAACTTACTTTCGCCAGAGCTTGCATTGGTAGCTCTATTTCAAATTTCTGCCCCCCCCCCCCCCCCCCCCCCCCCCTAACTCCTTATATTACAAGGAGTTACGACTTTTTACTTGTCCAAAACAGATTTTATTTAAAGAATTTCAAGCAATTCCGCTTGGGAATAACCCTAAATATAGGAGAAGATGAATATGAACAAGATTAAAGCGATAGCTGTGTCTTTGGCGTTTTTCGCACTGGTGGCGTGTGGCGGTGGTTTAACCGATTCCCGCGATGGCAAAAAATACAAGACCGTGAAAATCGGCGAGCAAACTTGGATGGCGGAAAATCTTAACATAGAAACGGGTAATTCTGTATGCTATGACAACAACCAGGAAAACTGCCAGAAATATGGACGGCTTTATGATTGGGAAACGGCTATGAAGGCTTGCCCTAGCGGTTGGCATTTGCCGAGCGATGAGGAGTGGGATAAACTGTTCCGTTATGTGGATGGCACAAGCGGAACAGAAAACCCTTACAAAAGCGAAACGGCTGGGAAAGACTTGAAAGCAAAAAGTGGCTGGAAAGATAATGCTGAATGTATAAAATACAAAGACGATTCCATATTAGGGGATTGTGAGGAATATGGGGAAAAGAAGTTAGGCGGCACAGATAAATACGGTTTTGCGGCTCTGCCTGGCGGCGGTATTGCACTACTGGGAATACTCAGGTCCGGTGTTTCCAATGCCAATCCTGGCGAATACGGATACTGGTGGACTTCTTCGAAGACTGATATGGATGCTTGGGCCTTGTCTCTAAATATGAGATACCGGAGTGATTACATCAACAAATGGAACGACAAAAAACAGAAAACGAATGCCTTGCTTAGTGTTCGTTGCATAAAAGACGAAACAAATGAAAGCAAAACCGATGATAGTAAAGCAGATGCAGTTTTTAAGGATGCTTATTGCGGAGAAGAGACTGAGATTAACGAGACATCTCGGAATGCTGGCACTATGATGGCTCTTAGTGGTGTCAAAGTTAATTTTCCTGCTGCAACTATTTGTTATCAAATAAAGCCAGATAATAAGGTTGAAATTAAGATTGATGCTAGCTCAACTGGTTCTGCCAAACTATCTGGTTCTTATGCCAAATCTGGCAATAAATTTTCCATTGACGTAATAAACAACGAAGCAAATAAAAAATCGTATGTGGAATTTATGAAAAAATATATGCATGGATATTATGACGCTATGTTTGATGGTATATGTTCCGTAGCCGAAAATCCAAAAAAATGCAAAAAAGAAGCTGCAAACTCAAATGAAATTAAGCAAGCCTATAAGATGCTTGACAATTTGGCAGAGATGGATGATGATAAATATTCAAAATATTCTGGCGACTTTTTCCTTATTGGAAATTCATTGCATATATTAAACAAAAATTGCCAGTCATACAAATCCTTTACAAAAAAAGGTGCTGCCGCATCCGTGGCTTTTGATGAAGGCAAGCAGTTTTGTTCCAATGGCACTATTTACGATAAGTGCGGAGGAAAAGCCTACGATTTGGAGGAACAGAAGTGCGAAAATAACATTGTGCTTACGAAATGCGGAGATGGCTGGTACACTAATGAGCAATTCTGCTCAAATGGAGTAGTGAAAAATTATGCTTTCTTAACCGACCCTCGCGACAACAAAAAATACAAAGCTGTAAAAATCGGAACTCAAACCTGGATGGCGGAGAACTTGAACTACGCAGGCAAAAATGACGATATAGGATCTTGTTACAACAAAGAACCAAAAAATTGCGAAAAATACGGAACATTATATACTTGGGAAGAAGCAAAGAAAGTTTGCCCTGCTGGTTGGCATTTGCCAAGCGATGATGAATGGGAGACCCTTGTGAATTTCGCAGGTGGCAAGGAAATTGCCGCAAAAAAACTCAAAGCAAAAAGCGGATTGAATTCTAAGTGTAAATATACAACAAAAGAAACGACAGGTCGCGGCAATGTTATAGAGGTAGAACACGATAATTGCGACACGGACGAGTTCGGCTTTTCTGCGTTGCCAGGCAGTGGTGTTCGCAGTAACATTGATGGCGGTTGGTGGACTGCTATGGAAAATTGTGCTTACTACGCCAATGGTCAACGTATGCTTTACTACGACGCGGATATAGACAGAGGCTTTAAGTATGACCACTTTTCCGTGCGTTGTGTCCAAGACTGAGCCGAAAAACTCCGTGCTACTAACGGCACAAACCTTGCCAAGTTCTGTGTTCCCAGGGATTTGGCAGGGCAAACAAAAGGGAAAAATGGAGTTGAAAATGAACAAAACAGCAATAATAGCGTTGCTAATCTGCACGGTGATTTTCGCCCAGCAGAAAGATACCTTTACCGATTCTAGGGACGGTAAAAAGTATAAATACACAACCATAGGCAAGCAAACCTGGATGGCGGAAAATTTGAATTACGCAGGTAAAAATGACGATACTGGCGTATGTTATGACCAAAAACCAAAATACTGCGAAAAATACGGAGCTTTGTATACTCAAGATGAAGCAATAAAAGTTTGCCCTCCTGGTTGGCATTTGCCAAGTGATGGGGAATGGGAAACCCTTGTAAATTTCGCAGGCGGTGAGGAAAAAAAACTTAAGAAAATCGGATGGGATAGATCTAACTGTAAATATACAACAAAGGAAACAACTGGTCGCGGCAATGTTATAGAGACGGAACACAATGATTGTGCTACGGACGAATTTGGCTTTTCTGCTCAACCAGGTGGTGAACGTAATCGCGGGTACGGAAAATTCCAACATATCGGTGAAATAGGCTGTTGGTGGTCCACCACAAAGGGGATTACAAGCACAGCCCATTATTTTTATATACAAAGCAAGGACGGTGGTATCAGCGACAACAGCGGCTGGGACGTTATTGACCTTTGTTCCGTGCGTTGCGTTCAGGCTGGAACGGGGCAAAAGTCTATGGGGAATCAGCAAACGCAAGCTGAAACAACGGCGGCTCAAAAACAAACCCAAGAGCAACAAGTTAAAACATTCAAGCCCTCTTTTGACTGTGCCAAAGCATCCACCCCTACGGAAAATGCTATATGCTCCGATGCCGATTTAGCAGAATTGGATAATCGCCTTGCAGGAGCATACTCAAAAGCTAGTTCTGCTTGCAAAAAAGGGCAAAAAGAATGGGCTAACAATAGAAATACTTGCTCGTCAAACATTCAATGCTTGAAAAATTCTTACAAATCTAGAATACAGGAACTTGAAAATTGCAGGTAAGCTAAAAGCCCACCAACTTCCGTGTTCCCAAGGATTTGGCAGGGCAAACAAAAGTGGGAAAATAAGGAGATACATTATGCCATTTTGCATAAAATGTGGAACAGAAGTTACTGAAATAGCTAAGTTCTGCCAAAAGTGCGGGAATGTCCTGCAAGGAAATCAAAACTCAGGCGAAGTCAGCACTGCTGCTCCCGCTGCCGCACCAATTGCGCCTGCCGCTAAAAGTAGCACCGCGCAAGCGGCACGAGCAGGAAATCCTTCGCTTTGGGATTATTATGTAATAGTCATTAAAGACTACGCAAACTTCAAAGGCAGGGCTAGGAGAAAGGAGTATTGGGGATTTGTTCTCTTTAATTTCATTATCACAATTGCACTGTCAATTTTCGTAGGCGTTGCAAATAAAGCAGAAACATTGGCAACCGCATTATATTATTTATATGGCTTAGGAATATTGATTCCTAGTTTGGCAGTGCTAATCCGCCGTCTTCACGACATAGGCAAAAGCGGCTGGTGGTGGCTTTTGGTATTTACCATAGTGGGGATAATCCCTGTTTTAATATGGCTTTGCTCAGACGGCGAATATGTTGAAAATGAATACGGACCAGATCCAAAATTACCATCTAAACTAGGAAATCCTTAACCAAACGGAGGAAATATGTTCTGTTCAAACTGCGGCACCAAGCTGCCAAACGAAGCGGCATTCTGCTCAAACTGCGGAAATGCCATAACCACAACCCAAACATCGGCAGTAGCCCAAGCACTAGCCGACACTCCATTTGGAATCCATCAGGATTTCACTGCGGAGCAACTAACCTTCTACAAAAAAACATATCTAACAGCCGGATTCTCCTTTCTGGCTTGGATGTTAATTGTTCTGGGTTTATTTGATACCGGCATAGCAATAGACATAGTCTATGGACTTGGAAAAATAAGCTGGCTGCTGGTTCTTGGCATTTTCTGGGGGGCATCATACATTGGTGAAAAACTAACCGTCTCCGAAGAAAAAGAAAAGCAATATATTGGTCTTGGAATTTACATAGCGGCTTACGCAGTGATTTTCCTCCCATTGATAAGCATAGTAGTAGAATACTCCTACGGTAGTTGGAGAATGGCAATGGACAACGTCTTAATCCCAGCCTTCATTTCCGCATTCACAGTATTCGCAGCATTGACAGTAACCGTATTTGCCACCAAAACCGATTTTTCATTCCTAAGAACCTTAATAATATTCGGCTCCTTCTTCGCACTTGGAGCAATAATAATATTCAGCGTAGCTGGAATTCACGTAGGCTCTTGGTTCGCCATAGCAATGATAATCCTAATGTCCGCCACCATTCTCTACCAAACCGACCAAATAAAAACCAAATTCGACACAAGCCAACACATAGGTGCAGGTGCAATGATTTTCGCCAGCTTTATGGTTCTGCTATGGTATGTGATAAGATTGTTTATAAGCCGCAGCGATGATTAGCAAATCGGGGTTCCAGACATTTTTCTATATTATCAAATGTTTAGGGAATATTCTTTTCAATTAATACCGTAGCCCTAAACCGACCCGAACAAAAAGGTGTTTATATGGAGAAAAAAGACCTAACAGCAGCAGACGTCTGGGCAATGTTCGCCGAGACCGACCGAAAAATGGCGGAAACTGACCGCAAAATGCAGGAAAACGCTAGTCAAATTGCGGAGACTGACCGCCAAATTGCGGAGAGTCACCGCCTTTTAGACGAAAATCTTGCCGAAACCAGGCTAGCAATGCAAGAGAACAATCGCATTCTCGCCGAAAAACTTGCCGAGAACGACCGCAAACTCACCGAGAAATTCGAAAAGCTTGGGATTACAGTCAAAGACATAAATTCCAATGTGGTTGGCATTGGCCACAGCAATGGCGAATTTGCGGAAGAGTATTTTTACAATTCCTTGAAAAAGAAAATGGAATTTGCCGGAGTGCATTTTGACGATATCAGCACAGATTTCAAGCTTTTAAAAAAAGCCCCGGATGGCAGAAGAATTGAAGACCAGTTTGACATAGTTATGCTCAACTGCGAAGCAGCGGCTATAATAGAGATTAAATACAAAGCGAGACAAGATGACCCCAAGCAAATTGTGAGCCAGAAAGTTTCCAATTTCAGGTTTTTGTTCCCCGAATACTCCAAACTCAAAATTTATCTGGGCTTGGCAGCTTTTTCTTTTGAAGAAAGAGCAGAACAAGAAGCCAAAGAACTCGGCATAGGACTGCTTAGGCAAATAGGCGAAACCGTTGAATACGAAACCAATTGGGTGAGAGCGTATTAATCAGTGGATCACCTCGTTTGAGGGGGGTTGCTGGAATAAAAGTTTGCTTTTGAGCCTTTTGTTATGCCCTCATGCCATAAAAGCCAGGATTTTTTGGAAATTCCTCCTCCATAACCGCCAAGCCCGTTTATCGCGGTTACTCTGTGGCATGGTATTATAATTGGAATGGCATTTTGCCCGCAAATTCTAGCGCAAGCCCTTACCGCGCTTGGCTTGCCAGCTAAATGCGCAAGCTCCAAATAGTGCATACCTACTATGGGATAAGTGTTTGGCATGGAATAGATTACTCCCCAAACTTTTTTTTGAAAATCCGTGCCTTTTATGTCTAAAGGTATTTTTGAACGCAGTTGGCTAAACACACCCCATTGCTTGGCAAAATAGCTGTTAAGAGCAGAAACGCAGAGTGCCATGCAATTTCTCGCATACTCGCTTTGGGGAACTTCAAAAGCACTTGCTTCCTGATCTTGCGATAAAAATTTTATGGCGCTCAAACCTCTATCGGAAGTTTCTATGCGCAACACTCCTATTGGAGAAATATAATCCAAAATAACCTCTTGCCTTTATTGCACCGCATCTGATAAACTGAACATCGGCATATACATGGCTACTAATATGAAACCTATGAACCCGCCAAGGAACACTATAATTAACGGTTCTATCATAGAAGTCAAAGTATCAACTGCCGCATCCACTTCTTCATCATAAAAATCCGCAACCTTAATCAACATATTGCCAAGCCCACCGGTTTTTTCGCCTACTGCAGCCATTTGTACAACCATTGGAGGGAAAATCTTTATTTTAGGCAAATATCCATAAAAATCGTTGAGTATGGATTGTTTTTTATCGTATTTAAAAGACAAAGGCTCGTTCATAGGCTCGGCTATGGGCTTTCCTCCAGATATTGAGCTTTGTATATGCATTATGGCTTTTTCCACAGCGGTATTGCCTGCGGTTTTGGCTGTTACGGTAAGTGCATCTGTGATTGCAACGCCTGCGTTCAAAAGCGTGCCTAGCGTGCGCGAAAAGCGGGCAATGGTTGATTTTGTGAGCAAATCTCCAAAGAGCGGGGCTTTAAGCATCAAGCCATCAAACACCAAGCGAAATCTTGGGAGTTTCAACAGATATCTGAACACAAGTACAAATGTTATAGCTAGGGTAACCCAAATAAAAACGTTGTCTCTTATCAAGTCAGAAGCTCCCATAACCATCCTTGTGGGCCAGGGCAGCGAAATGCCTGCATCTTTGAATATGGATACGAACTGCGGAATAACAAAAGTGAGCATTATTATCACAACGAGAATTGCAACCACAGCTACCATAGCAGGGTATGTCATGGCTTTTTTAACTTTTCTCTTTAGCCTTTCGTTTGCCTCTTGATATTCGGCAAGCCTAAGCAGAATGCCATCTAAAATGCCGCCTGCTTCGCCTGCTGCAACCATGTGAACATAAAGCCTGTCGAACACTTTTGGATGAAGTGCAAGGGCATCTGCAAGAGAAGAACCGCCGTTGATGGAGAGCGTGATTCTGTGTATCACGCCTTTAAGGGTTGGATTTGCAGCCTGTTCTTCCAATATTGCAAGTGATTGAATTATTGGCAGGCCAGCTTGGCTCATAGCAGAAAACTGTCGAGTGAATCTGGCAACTTCTTTTGATTTTATTCCAGAGCCTATGGTTGGCAGTCTTATTTCTGTTGGTTTTTTTTTGAGGCTCTGTATAGTCAAATGCCTGCGGATTAACATTCCGCGCGCTTCTTCAATGTCACGTGCTTCCAATTGCCCAGTAAAGTCCGAGCCTGTGGCAGAAACGGCTTTGTATATGTACACAGGCATATTTAAGCAGGTCCTCCTCTCCTAAGCTCTTTTTCCAGCAGCAATTTTTCCAAATTTTCTGGATTTGAAGATTTATTCAAGGCCATCAGGCGGTCTATTTGCCTAGACAAAACCAAATCGGCAAGCCTCATATTCATAGTGTTCATTCCAAATTTTTGGCTTATCTCTATTATGGATTCTATTTGATGAACTTTGTCGTCTCTAATCAAAGCGCGAATTGAGGGCAAAACATTCATAACCTCGTAAGCCATAACGCGACCACCGCCTATCTTGGGCAAAAGGGTTTGGCAAACAACACCTTGAAGCACAAATGAGAGCTGAGTTCTTATGGTTTGCTGCTCGCCTTTTGGAAATGCGTCTATTATGCGGTTTATGGTTTGAACAGTTGAATTTGTGTGCAGGGTTGCAAATGCCAAATGACCTGTTTCTGAAATGGTTAATGCTGCGCGCATTGTTTCGGTATCGCGCATTTCGCCTATGAGTACCACGTCTGGGTCTTGGCGGAGTGCCATTTTGAGAGCTTGCGCAAAGCTAGCGGTATCGTTGCCAACTTCACGCTGATTTACCATGCAGTTCTGGTGATTGTGCAGAAATTCTATTGGGTCTTCTATGGTGATGATATGTTCGCGCCTATCTTTGTTTATTTTGTCTATCATAGCGGCGAGCGTTGTTGATTTGCCACTACCTGTAGCTCCAGTCACAAGCACCAAGCCAGAGGGGCGTTTTGTGAAGTCTGCCATAATTTTTGGCAAGCCAAGTTCTTCAAAGGTTTTAATGCGAACAGGAATTATGCGAAGCGCAAGCCCCACACAGCCTCTTTGCAAATAAGCATTGGCGCGAAATCTTGCCAAATTAGATATGCCAAACGAAAAATCGCACTCCTTGTTCTGCTCAAAAGCCTTGCGTTGCATCTCGTTCATAAGGCTATAAGACATTCGTATTGTTTCTTGCGGAGTTAATTTTTCTTCGCCAATAGGCTGCAATTCGCCATGCAAGCGTACTAATGGAGGAACTCCAACAGTAAAATGCAAATCCGAAGAACCCATTTCCACCATCTTGGCTAGCAAGTCTTGAACATTATATGGCATATTGTACAGTAATGTAGAAAATTCTATATTCTCTCCATGACCCCCCTGATGAAACAATACTATGATGTAAAAGCGGCTCACCCGGGTTGTGTGTTGTTTTTTAGAATGGGAGATTTTTACGAACTCTTTGAAAACGATGCCGTTGTGGCTTCAAAGATTCTAGGAATAACACTCACAAGCCGCAACAATGGCGGGGCAAAAGAGCAGGCTCTTTGCGGATTTCCCTACCACGCCGCAGAGCGATATGTTCCAAAAATGCTATCGGCTGGCTATCGCGTGGCTATTTGCGAACAGATGGAAGACCCAAAATTTGCAAAAGGCATAGTTAAAAGAGAGGTTGTGGAAGTAATCTCTGCGGGAACCAGCTTTTCCGAAAATAATTTAGAGGCAAAACAATCCGCATATATAATGGCTTTTTTCCCAAACACGGCTCTCGCAATAGCAGACATAAGCACAGGATATTTTGCCGTTGGGGAATCTTCAATAACAAATATTGAAAGCGAAATTGCAAGGCGAAGCCCAAAAGAAATTCTGGTGCCAAGCGGCGCGGAAATATCCGCAAACATTCAAGCCCTTATCAACCACGACAAAATAATGCTAACAGAACTCCCGAGAAAGCAATTTGAAGCTGAATTTTGCAACAACGTTTTGGAAAAACATTTTGGCACTCAAAACGAACTTTCCGACCTGAGCATCTCCGCGAGCGGTGCCCTGCTCTTTTATCTTTTGGAGCAAAAAAAATCGGGACTCAGCCACATAATAAAAATAGAGTCCATTCCTTGGAGCGATTACATGGCTCTTGACCCAGCCACCCAACGCAACTTAGAATTGACTGCCCCGCTTCACCCCGAAGACTCAAACTCCACACTGCTCTCCGTTATGGATTTCACAAAAACCGCTATGGGCGGCCGCACTTTGAGGGAATGGATTTCACACCCGCTAATTTCCATTGAACACATTTTAGACAGGCTTTCTTGCGTGGAAGAATTGGTTGAGAACCCAATGTCCATAGACGAAATAGGAGAGGCTCTGAAACCCATTCCCGATATGGAACGCGCAATGGGTCGCGTTGGCAGTTCAAGGGCAAATGCCCGTGATGTGCAGAGCCTCGGAAAATCGCTTTTGCAGGCAGAGCATATTGCAAGGATATTAAAAAAATTGAAAGGCAAAAAGTTTGGCGAAATATCGAGCAAGTTGGAACTTGCAAAAGGCAAAGGGCAAGAGATTTGCGCCTTGCTGAAAGACGAACTTCCCTTGACAATAAAAGAGGGAAATTTGATAAGAGAAGGAGCAAGCGATGAAATTGAGGATTTTAGGCAGGAGATAAAAAGCAAAAAAAATTGGCTTGCGAATTTAGAATCAAAAGAAAAAGAAAGGCTTGGAATTCCATCTTTAAAAGTTGGCTACAACAAAGTTTTTGGCTACTACATAGAAATAACAGCAACCCACTCTCACAAAAAAATTCCCCCCGAATATATCCGCAAGCAAACGCTTTCCACAGGCGAACGCTACATAACGCCAGAGATGAAAGATGCGGAGAATTTCATTTTGAACGCAGAGACTCAGTTGTTTGAAAAGGAATATAAAATCTTTTGCAAGCTAAGGGATAAAGTACACGAATGGCGCGCAGATATACAAGCAATAGCCTTTGCCCTCTCCGAACTTGACTGCCTCTCTTCGCTCGCCCTTGCCGCTCGCCGCTATGGATTTATCAAGCCTTATGTTAATAGAGACAACCGCATAAAAATTTTGGGCGGCAGGCACCCCGTAATTTCCACCCAAGCCGAAGTTCAATTTATTCCAAACGATATAGATATTTCAAACAACGAAACCCGCTTTATGCTAATCACAGGTCCCAATATGGCGGGCAAATCCACATATTTGCGCCAAACCGCCCTAATAACCCTGCTCGCCCAAACAGGCTCTTATGTACCAGCAGACACTGCCGAAATTGGAATTGTGGATAGGATTTTCACACGAGTTGGGGCAAGCGACCGCTTGGCAAGAGGTCTTTCAACGTTTATGGTTGAAATGACCGAAACAGCAAACATTTTGCAAAACTCAACTCCAAACAGCCTAGTCCTTTTAGACGAAATAGGGCGAGGCACAAGCACATTTGACGGTCTTTCCATAGCCTGGGCAATAACGGAATTTTTGCACGATAATCCGCAAAAAGCGGCAAAAACAATTTTCGCAACTCACTACCACGAACTCACAAATTTAATAGAGGGTTTGGAACACGCTAAAAATTTTCAAATATCGGTTAAAGAGAATAACGGAAAACTCCTATTTTTGCGAAAGGTTTTAGAAGGTGCTTGCGATTCCAGCTATGGCATTCACGTAGCGGAAATGGCAGGCGTTCCAAGCGAGGTAGTTCAAAGAGCGAAGCGAATTTTGCTAAGATTGGAAAAAGAAAAAATAGACCCAAGCGATAGTGCTCATAAACCAAAAGCCGCCCAGCTCTCCTTTTTTGAACCGCCGCCGATAAGTGAGAACACCGAACTTTTGCTGAGAGAGTTAAAGGCAGTAAATCCCGATGATATGACCCCTATTCAGGCATTGCAGTTTGTGGGGAGGATTAAGGAGTTGGTGTGATTTACAACTACTCCCCCGCCCGACCCGCTGACAACAAATACAAAACCGACATTCTAACAGCAACGCCATTCGTGACCTGCTCCAGAATAACAGAATTCTCGCCATCGGCAATATCCGAATCCAACTCCACTCCCCTATTAATTGGACCCGGATGCATAATCAAAACGTTCTTTTTTGCGTGTTCCAGGGTTTGCCTTGTTATGCCGTAAAAGTTGCGGTATTCTCTTATGCTTGGCAAAAGAGAATCGTCCATTCGCTCTTTTTGCAGGCGAAGGGCAATAACGGCATCGGCTCCGTCAACTGCTTTGGCGACATCGCAAAAAATTTCAACTGGAAGCATTTTTGGGTTGCGAGGCATAAGGGTTGGAGGTCCGCAAAAACGAACTTTGGCACCCAAAGCGTTCAAGCCCCAAGCGTTTGAGCGGGCTACCCTGCTGTGCTTAATATCGCCTACAATGGTGACTGTTTTGCCGCTTAGGTTGCCCAAACTGTTCTCAATTGTGAAAATATCCAGCAGGGCTTGCGTTGGATGTTCGTGCGCTCCGTCTCCGGCGTTTACAATAACGGCGTTTGTGTGTTCCGATAAAAATTTTGGGACACCTGTGCCTTTGTGCCGCACCACAACCACATCTATTTTCATCGCTTCTATGTTTTTAAGGGTGTCCAGCAAAGTTTCGCCTTTTTGAACGCTGGAACCAGAGGTTGCGAAATTCACAATGTCTGCGGAGAGGCGTTTTTCCGCAAGTTCAAAGCTAATGCGGGTGCGGGTTGAGCTTTCAAAAAATAAATTCACAACGGTTGTGCCGCGTAGTGTGGGCAAGGTTTTTACTTTGCGTTCCAATACTTTTCTAAATCCAGCCGCTTCGTCTAAAATAGCTCTGATATCGTTTGCGCTAACGCCTCGCAAGCCGAGCAAGTGCTTGATTTCCAGCGCGCTCATGCAGCTTCTCCCTCTATTTCAACAAGCCAAACCGCAGTTTCTTTGTCGTAGGGGCTTACGCAAACTTTTACTTCTTGATTGTGCTTTGTTTCTATTGAAATGCCCACATAATCGGGGGCTATTGGCAATTCGCGGCAGCCTCTGTCCACAATTACGCAGAGTTTCACCGCAGCGGGTCGCCCAAGGTCTAAAATAGCCTGCAAAGCGGCGCGCACTGAGCGACCTGTGTAAAGAACATCATCTATCAAAATCACGGTTTTGCCTTCCACCTCTGCGGGCATTTCTATTATTTTGATGGATGGGTTGTTTGTACGTTTGCGATAGTGAAAATCGTCTCTGTAATAAGAATTGTCTATGGTGCCAACCGCAACATTTAAATTGTGCTTGCTGCTGAGTATTTCTGCTACATTCTTGGCTATTGGCACGCCGCGGCTTGCCATTCCCATTAGAATAACAGAGTCTTGCGAAGACTTTGCCCAAGCTACTACTTTTTCTGCCATATTGTCTATAACAGTCTTTATGCCTTCTTCATTCAGCAACTCTCGTATTTTTTTGCAGGAATCATTCACCTTTGGGAATTTAGAAAAAATTCCTGAGCATTCCTGAACATCTGCATCCAATAGCCATCTCCCTCTCTTGGCTTTGCCCAAGTGTTTTGGAGCATTCTGAATGCTCGTTCTGGGTGGGGCATTAAAATTAGAACCCTGCCGTCTTCGGTGGTTAAACCTGTTATACCGCTTGGGCTGCCATTTGGATTTAGCGGATACATTTCCGTTGGCTCGTGCTCATTATCAACATAGCGAATGCTCACCAAGCTCTTTTCCAAATCCTCATCGCTTGCAAATTCCGCCCTCCCCTCTCCGTGAGCCACAGGTATAGGGATAACCCAGTTCTCCATTCCCTTCAAAAGAACAGAAGGGGATTTTTCAATTTTAACGCTCACAAAGCGAGCCTCAAAGCGTTCAGATAAATTTTGCTTGAATTTGGGCCAATGGGTGGCACCTGGTATAATGCTCTTTAAGTTGGAAAGCATTTGGCAGCCATTGCATACCCCAAGCGAGAATGTGTCTTTTCGCTCAAAGAATTTCTGAAAAACATCACGTGCCCTTTCATTGAACAAAATGCTCTTTGCCCAGCCTTCCCCAGCACCCAAAACATCTCCATAGCTAAAACCACCGCAAGCCACAAGTCCAGAAAATTCACTTAAATCCATTTTCCCATTTATAATATCACCTGTATGAACATCTATGGCTTTGAACCCAGCTTTGTCAAAAGCCGCCGCCATTTCCACTTCGCCATTTACGCCTTGCTCGCGGAGGATGGCGATGAGGGGTTTGTCCCCGGCAGGTAGTATGGGCGCGATTAATCGCGCCATTACGACAGGGTTGATGCCCGCGTCTTTTCTTTCGCATTTCCAGTCGTATTCCTGTTTTGCGCAGGCTGGGTTATCGCGGAGTTTTGCTATTTCATAAGAGGTTCTGCTCCAGAGGTTTCTCAGTTCGGATAAATTTTCCTTGTATTCGCCTATATTTAAGCAAAAGTCATCTGTTAGTTTTCCGATTTTTTCAAATGGGAATAATTTGCAGGCTGCTTCAAAATCACTTTCTTTAATTTGCAAAACAGCGCCCAATTCCTCGTTAAAGAGAAATTCTATAGTTTTTTGTTCCAGCTCCACCCCCACGTGTCCGGCAAAAGCCATCTCTGCAAGGGTTGTGAAAAGCCCTCCATCGGAGCGGTCGTGGTAGGCTAGGATTTTGTTTTCTGCGTTTAGGGTTTGAACTGCACCAAAGAATTGTTTTAGGAGCTGCGCATCTGCATCTGGAACTTCGCCACCAATTTGGTTGAATACTTCGCAAGCTATTGAACCGCCCATTCTGTTTTTGCCTTGACCTAAATCTGCCAGAATTAAGATTGAATTTTCAATTTTTCGGAGTTCTGGAGTTAGGCTTTTGCACACATCTTCGCAAGGAGCAAACGCGCTTACTATCAAGGAAACAGGCGAAGTTACGACTTTTTTCTCTCCATTTTCTTCCCAAATTGTGCTCATGCTCATAGAGTCTTTGCCAACGGGAATGGCAATGCCGAGTTTGGGGCAAAAGTCCATGCCAATGGCTTGGACTGCCTCGTATAAAGCGGCTCCCTCCCCTGCTGTTGCAGGGTTTGCCATCCAGTTTGCGGAAAGGCGTATTTTTGAAATATGGCTTATTTTTGCCGCAGCTATATTTGTAATTGCCTCCGCTACTGCCATTCTGGCAGCCGCCGCTGAGTTCAACGAGGCAAGCGGAGTGCGCTCCCCAATGGAAAACGCCTCCCCTGTTGTTGAATCCAAGGTGCTTGTTGTAACCGCACAGTCCGCAACAGGAACCTGCCAAGGACCAACCATCTGCTCCCGAACAACCATGCCTGTTACGGAACGGTCGCCTATTGTGATTAGAAATCCCTTGTCTGCCACAGCTGGGTGTGTGAGGACACGGTGAACGATTTCGTTTAGAGGAGAGTGGAGAGTGGAGAGTGGAGAGTTGTTGTTTTCAATTATTTTTTTATCTCTGCGTATCATTTTCGGCGGATTGCCCAGCAATAGTTCAATTGGGATGTCTATGGGATTGTTCTTAAAATGTTCATCGCTTAAAATCAAATTCTGCTCTGCGATTGCCTCTCCAGCGACTGCAAAGGGGCAGCGTTCTCTTTCGCATAAGTCTTTGAATATGGGTAGGCTTTCTTTGGAAATTGCAAGCACGTAACGCTCCTGAGCTTCGTTGCACCATATTTCCAGAGGACTCATTCCTTTTTCTTCGCTTGGGATGTCTCGCAAACGGAATTTGCCGCCAAAGCCTGCATCTTTTACTAGTTCTGGGAACGCATTTGAAAGGCCCCCCGCCCCCACATCGTGGATAAAGGCTATGGGATTTTTTTCTTCCAATGCCCAGCAACGGTCTATAACCTCTTGGCAACGCCTTTGCATTTCGGGATTGCCGCGCTGAACGCTGGCAAAATCCAAATCTTCGCCTCCGCTCCCTGTTGCCATTGAGCTTGCCGCCCCTCCCCCCAGCCCAATGAGCATAGCAGGACCACCCAGCACAATTAGCAAATCGCCTTCTTTGAGAGAACCTTTTTGAACGTGGCGAGCTTTTATGTTGCCTATTCCGCCTGCAAGCATTATGGGCTTGTGATAGCCGCGAATTTTTCCATTTACCTCTTGTTCATAAGTTCTAAAATAACCGCAAATATTTGGTCTGCCAAATTCATTGTTAAATGCCGCTGCGCCAAGAGGTCCGTCTATCATTATTTGCAAAGGGCTTTCTATGCGACCTGGTTTTCCAAAATCCCGTTCCCAAGGCTGAACATAGTCTGGTATTTTCAAATTAGAAACAGAAAATCCGCACAAGCCTGCCTTGGGTTTTGAACCTACGCCCGTTGCGCCCTCGTCTCTAATTTCACCGCCGCTTCCGGTTGCTGCACCTGGGAAGGGGCTAATTGCCGTTGGGTGGTTGTGGGTTTCCACCTTCATCAAGATATGCACAGGCTCTTTGTGCCAAGCATATTCATTGCTTTTTGACTCTGCGTAAAAACGTGAAGCCTCAAAACCTTCCATAACAGCGGCATTGTCTTTGTATGCGCTTAAAATGCCATCCGGCGAGCATTTGTAGGTATTTTTAATCATTTGAAACAGAGACAAATCCTGTTTTTCCCCATTTATTTCCCACTCTGCATTGAATATTTTATGGCGGCAATGCTCGGAGTTTGCCTGTGCGAACATCATAAGTTCAACATCGCTTGGCTCGCGTCTCAACTCGGCAAATTTTTCTTTTAAATAATTTATTTCATCTGCGGAGAGAGCAAGCCCAAGTTCGGAATTAGCTTTTTCCAAATCAGAAATTCTGGTTAAAGATTTTGGTTCTTTATGCGTGAACAGGGCGGCAAGTTCTTCTTTTTTGTGAAAAATCTGCTCGGTCATTCTGTCAAAAAGAGTACTCTCCGGCGGCAACCCATCTGTAAAATTCCAAACAACCGCTCTTTCTATGCGTTTAATGGCAGAGAGTCCGCATATATGCACTATGTCTGTTGCCTTTGAGCTCCAAGGGCTGATTGTGCCTGCTCGTGGGGCTACTATTAAAACGTCTGAACCCCGATTCTCAGGATTTAAGGATTTACCAGATTTTTTACATTCGCCGTACTCTAGGAGTACTTCCAGTTTTTTATGCTCTTCTGAGGTTAAGTCTCTTGCAGTTTCTGCTATGTGCATATATTCTGCACTTATTCCTTTTACTGGAAATTGTGAAAGCCTGAAACTTGAAACCGCAAGGGAGCCGCGAAGAAAGAGCATGGGAGGAAAATAGAAAATCTGCTGCACCTATGAGGCTCACTGCCAAATTTGCCACATAAGCCAAAAGCTGCATTATAACCGCTTCCATAGACCCAACCCCAGCCCTTGCAAAGAGAGACTGTGCCATAAATTCCCTGGGACCGAACCCACCTATTGATATTGGCAAAGCACTCACTATGGCAACAAGGGGTATATAATAGAAATACCAGCTAATGTCAATATTAACGCTTATGCTCAAAGCGCAAAAATAATGGGATAAAACCCTCAAACTCTGCGTAACCGTGGAAAGCGAAAAAAGCTGTGCGAAAAGTTTTTTTGTTCTAAAAGCCTGAAACCGCCCATGCAGGTGCAAAACTCGCTCGCCTAAAAAAGAGAAGATTTTCCCAAAAAGCAGGTTGCCAAACCTGCGGCTAAAGAGCATACATATAGCAGTGGAAAACGCTATAAAAATGAGCAAAGATGGCAAAAGGAAGTATTTTTGGCTGGGGTCTCTCCAAAAAAAGGCAAAACCCACGGCAAGCGCAAAAGTACACAAAATATAAAGCCCAAAAAGCCTATCCAAAACCGTGGCGGAAATTGCCGCCCCAACCGTTTCCTCTGAGTTTTGGTTTATATCGTAGATCTTCTTCAGGTCTCCACCCACATTCCCAGGCATAAAATTATTGAAAAAGGAACCTACGAAATAAAATCTCAGCAAATTTACATAACTCATTTTAATATTTTGAGTTGCGAGAAGCTGTTTCCATTGAAAACAACCGGAAAAATACGAAAAGAATATGCAAAGCAGGGCAAAAACCAGATACTTATAGTCTATATTCCTCATTATATCAGCAAAATTGGCGGAATTTATTTCGGGTGTGGAAGCAATGCTTTTCCAAACAAAAAAACAAAGCACCGCCGAAACCAGCAATTTAATTAGAAATATCGCAAAGCTTTTCATACCACCAGTGAATGTAATCTAGTAAATCCTTGACTAACTTTATAGGCTAGTGGTTAGTAGCTAGTGGTCGTTTCAAAGATACTGGTTTTTGTGGTTATCCCACTCCCCACTAGCCACTCCCTACTAGCCAATTATAGACTGCATCAAAACCAAAGTCTCTTTTGCCGATTTTCCCCAGTCAAAGGATCCGGCGTAGCGGCGAGCTTCGCTCTCCAGCTTGTTTCTTAAAACGCTGTTATCGCAAAGGATTTTCATTTTTCTAGCGCAGTCTGTTGCACTTCCCTCTTTAAAAAGCAAACCCGTTTCGCCGTCTTTAACGCTATCGCAAAGTCCGGACACGTTGCTCGCTATGCTCGCGGTTCCGCAAGCCGCAGCTTCAATAACAGTTAAGCCCCAGCCTTCCTTGAAACTGGTTTGCAAAAGCCCAAGAGCCTTGCCCATAAGCTCCATCTTTTCTTCTGCCTCCACCACGCCCAAAAACTCCACCTTGCTCTCCAAACCCCACTTCTTTGCCATTTTTCGCATTTTTGACTCTTCGGGACCCGACCCTGCAAAGAAAAGCTTTACATCTGGATGCTTTCTGGAAAAAATTCTGAATGCTTCAAAGGCTACCCACACGCCCTTATACTTTCTAAATCTCCCTAACCATAGGAAATACAAAGACTTATCTCTAACCTTCTCCGCATCTAGATACTCGCTTTCCGTGCCATTGTAAATAATGGAAATCTTTTCCTTTGCTATGCCGAGTTCGCAAAGTTCATTTTTTGAACTGGGGCTAACGGCAGCAAAATGGCATTTTTTATAAACGCGAGGAATGAGCTTTTCTCCAAGCCACACGGCAAAAGCAACAGGAAAAGAGGCTTCTTTGAATATGCTAGATTTCCATAAGTGGTGAATTTGTATCAACTTAGGGATTTTTGTTATATAGGGTGAAAATAGAGGCAGCTTGTTCAAATCTTCAACAACTATATCTGGTTTAAGCTCTTTTATGAGTTTTGGAACCTTGAAAAACACATTGAATTGAAAAAAGGCATCTGAACCGCAGCGGACAACTCTAATTCCATCTACAGTTTCAATATCTGCCGCACCTTTATAGCTAGTGGTGAAAAGAACAACTTCATGACCCAATTCCGTGAGTTTGCCGAAAATCCTGTGCAAATGCACCTCTGCCCCGCCAGCCAAGGGATGCTTTATATCACGGTAATTCAAAATCAAGATTTTCAAATCTTCCTCCCAATAGCCCCTATGCACACCTGCGTATAATTGCTTATTCTAAAACGACTTATGAAATTTAGCACTCCGTCTTTCAACTTTTGGTAAACTGTTCCTTGCAATGGATATTTCGGCAGTTCAATCCCTAATTTAAAGCCTATTTCCCTAAAAATGCGATATATCAAATTTGGTCTCATCCAGTCGCCATAGGTATAGACCACCTTCAAATCTGCATTTTTCATAAGTTTTTTCAACTGAGGCATGGTGAACTCTGTTTCCCACCCCGCAAACCATTTATTACATACTATTAATATATGTTTTAATAGTGTGTAAAGGTGAAAGGTTTGAGGTACGTCGCAGAGGCAAAAACCGCCTTTTTTCAGCAAACGGGCGTTTTCTTTGAGCAAAGGAAGAGGGTCCCTGAAATGCTCTGCCAAGCCCTGATGAAAAACTATATCAAAGGTTTCGCTTGGAAAAGGCGAATTAAAGGCATTTCCCTGAACCAGATGCAGATTTCCCTTAGCCTGGGCTGCAAGAGTGCCTGCTATCTTCAAAGATTCCTCTGAATAATCCAAAATATAAACCTGTGCTCCGGCATTAGCGAGTGCCAAGCTATCCCTGCCAGTGCCAGCTCCAACCTCCAAAATGCGAAGCCCTTCCACAGAACCCTGGCTTAAAATGGCTTTAAGAACAGAAGGCGAAGACGGATATACTTTATCCAAATCTCTCTTTTTGTTCCAAAACTTATTCCAAACCGAAACCGAGGGTTCTTTTTTCATTTAGGCTAAAAATAAATTTTTTTTGCCCTTTTAGTTCATTTTTATATATTTTTCTAAATTACTAGCATTTAGTAGCTGGATAGTAGTGCATATAGACTCGACCGATGCAACATTGAAGCGATATCTGGATGATATTCGCAGGACTTCTCCCTTGTCAAGGGAAGAGGAAGCTTGGTTATTTGAAAACAAAAACAACCCCATAGCAAGGCAAAAAATAGTGGATGCCAATATGCGCTTTGTGCTAAAAGTGGCAATTCAGTATAGAGGCTGCCCCATTCCCCTGCCAGATT